>Ga0208642_1000876_pt1 | contig 14900 bp, 11 predicted proteins | sample ETN02SmetaG_4_FD_185790 | JGI IMG/M metagenome (GOLD analysis project Ga0208642, IMG submission 185790) | Marine microbial and viral communities from oxygen minimum zone, Eastern Pacific Ocean - ETNP2014F10-02SV251 (SPAdes) (version 2) | ecosystem: Environmental > Aquatic > Marine > Oceanic ...
AAAATATATAATAAAATTATAAATATTATTAAAAAAAGTAATTTACAGATAATTAATTTTTATTGTTGCAGCTATGCTAAATCTTTTAGCTATATTAATTATTTTAAAGAAAGCAACTTTATAAAATTTCTTGATATTGGATGGGAGCGAAGTACTTTAACATTATTTGAAAATAAAAAATTAAAATTTATTAATAGTATCCCAATAGGTGGAAATCATATATCTAAAGATATTTCTCATATTTTAAAATTAGATATTGAAGAGTCTGAAAATATAAAAAAAAGCTTTAATAAATCTGAGATAGAATTTTCTTATGATGAAAATATTAATTATGAGAACAACAGTTTAACGAAAGAAATATTAGAAAAAAATATTTCAGTAGAACTATTAAAAAAAGTAGTTCTTGCCAGGATAGAGGAAATTATTGAATTAGTTTTTAAAAATGAAAATATTTTGAATGATTTTAAAGATTCTTCAAATTCAACACTGGTTCTGACAGGAAATGGATCAATATTATTTAACAAAAATTCATTTCATTTAGACGACAAACACAACTTTAAAGAAATTAGTTATTATGAGGAAACAGATTTAGAAATTTGTAATGCAGGATTAAAATTTAATGAAAATTGGAAAAAAAATGAAATTAAAATGGTTGGTAAAGTTCTTAAAAAAGAAGGTTTTTTTGAGAAATTTTTCAAGTTTTTCTCAAGATAATTGTATTTTGTTGTAACAATAGTTGTATATCTCTTATTTTTGACTTTTTGTATAAGGACTCAATGTCTATTTTAACGCAAAAAACAATTTCAAAAAAAATATCAGTCGAAGGAATTGGTATTCACTCAGGATTAAATGTTAAACTCGAGATTTTACCATCCTCACCAAATTCTGGAATTGTTTTTAAAAGAGTTGACTTAAAAAAAAATAACATTGTTATTCCAAATTTTAAAAATGTTTGCGACGCAACACTTTACACTACTATATCTAATGAGTATGGAGTTAAAGTATCAACAATTGAACATTTGATGGCCGCTTTTTATGGATTGAGTATCGATAATGCAATCGTTGAACTAGATTCGCAGGAAGTTCCAGCTTTAGATGGATCTGCTAAAAATTTTGTCGAATTAATTATTGAGGCTGGATATAGAATAAGTGACTCTCCAATAAAATTAATTAAGGTAGAAAAAGACGTTCAAGTTGAAGAAGGAAGTAAATTTATTTCAATAAATAAGTCTAACGTAACAATGGATATTGATTTTGAAATAAAATATGAAAATTCATTAATAAAAACACAAAGAAATAAAATTAATATTCTTGAAGATAATCTAACTGACATATTTAATTCTAGAACTTATAGTCTTTACGAAGATATTAAAAAGTTAGAAACTTTAGGTTTGGGCAAAGGTGGAAGTTTGGAAAATGCTGTGATAGTCAAAGGTAATTCTATTTTGAATGATGGTGGACTAAGAAATGAACATGAATTCGTAAATCATAAAATTTTAGATTGTATGGGAGATTTATATTTATCAGGTTATAAAATTATTGGTTCAGTATTATGTTCACAAGGAGGACATAGTTTGACAAACAAGCTTCTTAATAAACTCTTTAGCGATAAAAGAAATTATTCATTAATAGAAATTAAAGGCAAAAATTTACCACATTCTTTTGCTTATACTAATTATTTGAAATCTATCGCATAATAATTAGAATTTTAATAAAATTCTGCTAAAGTTTAATAATGAAATTGTCTTTGAGATATTTTTTTTTAGCCTTAATAATTTTGATTTCATCATGCACTAAAGAAAAAGAAAAAATTTCGATAATTACTGAAAAAAATTTAGAAACACAAATGATCGAGGCTTATTATGATGGACTTAAAGAGCTAGATAGGGGTGATGCAATATATGCGGCAAAAAAATTCAATGAAGCAGAGCTTCTGTATCCACAATCAGTCTGGGCGCCAAGATCTTCCTTAATGGCGGCTTATGCATATTTTTCTCAACTTTATTATAGCGACGCAATTCTTGAGTTAGAGAGATTTTTAGATAAGTATAAAAATCATCCAAGAAGAAATTATGCTTATTATTTATTAGCACTTTGTCATTATGATCAAATTGTAGATGAAACAAAAGATCACAATGAAATTCTTAAAGCTCAAAAATATTTTAATATTGTAATTAATAAATATCCAAATACTGAATTTGCAATTGATTCCGAATTTAAACTAGAATTGATTAAAGAAATATTAGCATCAAAAGAGATGTATATAGCAAGATATTATGTTCAGAGAGAAAAATGGATACCTGCAATAAATAGGTTCAAAAAAGTTATAATTGATTACGAAGACACAATATTTGTAGAGGAAGCTTTACTTAGATTAGTTGAATTGCATTATAAGTTGGGACTTATCGATGAATCAAAAAAATATGCTTATCTGCTAGGTTATAACTATCAATCTAGTAGGTGGTATGAGGAAGCTTATAAAATTTTAAATCAAGATTATAAAAAACTTTCAAAGAAAGAAAATACTAATAAAAGAGATTCTATTTTAAAAAAGTTTAAAGAAATTTTTAAATAAAAATTATTTTTATGAGCAATAAAAAAATAAAACAAGATTATTTAAATAAAATCAAGGAACTTCACAAACATAATAAGTTATATTACGAGGAAAGTTCTCCAACTATATCAGATAAAGATTATGATTTATTAAAAATTGAAGTAATTAATCTTGAAAAAAAATATAAATATTTAAGAAATAATTTATCACCATCTACAACTGTTGGTTTTAAACCATCTAGAAATTTTTTAAAATCAAAACACAGAGTTCAAATGTTGTCATTATCAAATGCATTTAATGAAGAAGATTTAATTAATTTTGAAAAAAAAATAATAAATTATTTAAATAATGATATTGAATTAGAGTACAGCGTTGAACCTAAAATTGATGGTATATCTGCGTCACTAACTTATATAAATGGAAATCTTAAGACTGGCGTGTCAAGAGGAGATGGCACAGAAGGAGAATTAATTACAGAAAACTTAAAAACGATTAAAGATATACCTCATGCCGTTAAAGATAAAAACTTTCCAAAAGATATAGAAATTAGAGGAGAAGTTTTTATAAAAAAAAAGAACTTTAAAGAATTAAAAAATAATTTTGCAAATCCTAGAAATGCAGCATCAGGTTCATTAAGACAAAAAAACCCAGAAGAAACAAAAAAAATTCCCTTACATTTTATTGCTTATACTTATGGCTTTATTCAGAACAATATATTTAAATATCAATCCGATTTTTTAAAAGCATTACAAAAATGGGGATTTCAAACAAGCAAATACAACAAAATTATCAAAGATATTAAAGAACTAGTTTTATTTCATAAGAAATTTGAAAATGAAAGGTTTGAATTAGAATATGATATAGATGGCTTAGTATACAAAATTAATGATTTAAAATTACAAAAAAGACTTGGTTTTACATCAAATGCTCCAAGATGGGCGATAGCGCATAAGTTTTCAGCTAACAGCGCTTATTCACAAATATTAAATATTGGAGTTCAGGTTGGCAGAACGGGCGCTCTAACTCCAGTTGCAAAAATAAAACCAGCAAATATTGGTGGAGTAATTGTTTCTAATGCAACGCTTCACAATGAAGATGAAATTACAAGAAAAGATATAAGAGTCGGAGACACAGTTAAAGTAGAAAGAGCGGGAGACGTTATTCCACATGTAATTGAGGTTGATATAAAAAAAAGAAAAAATAATTCTAAAAAATTTGTATTTCCGACAATATGTCCTTCTTGCGGTTCTAAAACAGAGAAAGAATTTAATAATGTAACAAATAAATTTGATGCAGTTAGAAGATGCACCAACGAAGGTTATGATTGTGAAAAAATTGCAATTGAAAAAATAAAACACTTTATTTCAAAAGAAGCATTAAATATTGATGGATGGGGGAAAAAAGTTGTAGAAAAATTTTGGGATTTGAAAATAATTAGATTACCACAACATATCTTTAGTTTAGATTATAATAAAATATCAAATTTAGACGGATGGGGAGATTTATCTGTTTCAAATTTAAAATATTCAATCGAAAAGTCTAAAACAGTTTCATTAGAGAAATTTATTTACTCAATTGGAATTAGACATATTGGAATTGAAAATGCAAAATTAATTGCTGATTACGTTAAATCAACAAAGAATTTTTTAGAATTAGTAGACAAGAAACATTTTGATCAATTTTTAAATATTGATGGAATTGGTGATATACAAATTAAATCTATAAAAAAATTTTTTGAAAATAAAACAAATTATGATATTTTTATAAAATTAAGTAAAATTTTAACTATTCAAAAAAGAGCAATTAATAAAAAAGGAAAACTTAGAGACAAAAATTTTATGTTTACAGGAAAATTAAGAAATCTAAGTAGAGCAGAAGCCAAATCATTGGTAGAACAAAATTCTGGTTCAATTGTTAGTACAGTTAACAAAAGATTAAATTTTTTAGTTATTGGTGAAAAACCAACTAATAAAAAAATTGAACAGGCAAAACAGCTGGGTATAAAAATATTATCTCAAGATGAGTGGTATAAATTACTAAACTAATTTAGCTAACCATTTTTTCTCATTTTTATTTAAGAAAGGAGAAATTTTTGAGTAAACTTCTAAATGATATTTAAATAAGTAATCATTTTCTTTTTTTGTTAACATTTTAAAATTAATTAAATCTTTATCAATTGGAGCGAAAGTTAGGTTTTCAAAATTAAGCTTTTTATCATTTCTTTTTATAAAAACTAAGTTTTCAATTCTGATGCCAAATTTATTTTCAAGATAAAATCCAGGTTCATTGCTTAATATCATTCCTTCAACCAATTTAACTTTATTATTTCGTGATATACTCTGTGGACCTTCGTGAACATTTAAAAAAAACCCTACTCCATGACCTGTACCATGACGGTAATCTAAACCAATAGAATTTAAGCTTTTTCTTGCTTTTTTATCGATATCTTCGCCAGTGGTTTGATTATTTATATTACTTAAAGCAACTGCTATATGACCCTTAAGAACTCTGGTAAATAAATCTTTTGTTTTAGCAGATGCATTTGAAAAGCAAATAGTTCTGGTAACATCAGTAGTGCCCCACTTATATTGGCCGCCAGAATCTAATAATAATAACTCTTTTTTATTTAATTTTCTATTTGATTTTTTTGTTGATCTATAATGAATGATTGCACCATTAGGACCCGATCCAGCAATAGTTTTAAAACTTGGATATAAATAATTATTACTTTTTTTTCTAAAAGTTTCTAATTTATTTTCAACATATCTTTCGGTGATTTTATTTATTTTACAATTCTTAATCCAATATAAAAATTTGGTTAAAGCTACACCATCTTCAATGTGCGAATTCAATATATTACGAATTTCAATTTTATTTTTGATTGATTTAAAATAATAAATTGGATCAATTCTATCTTTAATGTTAAATTTTGAATTAATCAACTCTTCATTAAGGACTGAACAAGTTTGGTTATCAATACAAAAGTTACCTTTTTTTTCAATTAAACTTAATATTTCAAAAAATTCATTCTCTTCGTGAAAAGATATTTTTAATCTTTTTAATTTTTTCTTAATATTTGAAATTTTATATTTATCAGAAAAAAAATATAACCTTTTATCTTTTGTTAAAATCAATCTACAATTGGCCATAGGAGAATTTGGAAGATCCTTTCCTCTTATATTTAATAACCAACATACATTTTCACCAGCACTTACAAACAAGTTTTCTATTTTTTTTTTATCTAATAATTTTAATACTCTAGTTATTTTTGAATTTGAATTTTCACCAGCAATATCATCATTTAAACTATAAAATTTATTATTATTTAAATTTTTATTATTTTCTTTTTCAAATAATTTTTTATTTAGAGGTAATAAAATACATGTATTATCAAAATGATTTTTTAAAGTATTATACGTAGAAAGATTAGGGTCAAAACCAATTAATGGTTTTTGCTTTGTTTTATTAAAAATATTTTTTGGCAAAACATGTGGTATTTCAAAAATATAAAAATTTTTTCCAGATTCTTTTTTTGCTTGCAGCGTGTATCTTCCATCAACAAAAAGATAGTTTTTATTTTTCATTATCAACGCAAATCCTGCAGATCCAGAGAAATTTGAAACCGATTTAAGATTACTTATTTTTGAATATTCAGTAAAATATTCATCATTTTTTGAAATTAGATATCCGTCAATGTTTTTTTTTAATATTAGTTTTTTTATTTTATCTATCATTTTAATTTTTTCTGATATCTAATCCAACCAGGGCTGCTTTTTTCATTTTCAAAGCCAATATCTTGATTAAATTCAAAGTCTTCTTCTTGTTCTTCTGTAAAATTATTTTTCTTTTTTACATATTCATCGGGCAACTCATCAATAAATCTTGATGCCATACTATCCATCCAATCACCTTGATAATATCTATTCATTGAAAATGAGATTTTTGCCAATCTTTTTGCTCTGGTTATTCCCACATAGGCCAATCTTCTTTCTTCTTCTAGGCCGTTTTCTCCTTTTTCTTCTATACTTTTTTGATGTGGGAACAATCCTTCTTCCCAACCTGGTAGAAAAACAATATCAAATTCTAAACCTTTGGAAGCATGCATAGTCATTAGGTTTACTTTTTCACCCTTCCAGTCTTGATCAAGCGAAGTTGCAAGGGCAACATGTTCTAGAAAGCTTTCCAAGTTATCAAATTCTTTCATAGCATTTAAAAGCTCTTTAATATTTTCTAATCTATTTTCATTTTCTAGATCTTTTTTATTTTTAAGCATTTCACTATATCCAGATTCATCTAATATAATTTGCAGTAATTTATTATGATTAGTTTTGTTTTTTAGATCATTTCTCCATTTTTCCAGAAAATTTAATAAAGAATTTAATCCAATTTTTGTTTTAGGTTTTATTTTATTTTCTTCAATTAATTTTCTTGATGAAGCTTCTAATGAAAGATAGCTTTTTTTTGCATATTCATTAATTAATTTGATTGTTGTATCTCCTATAGATCTTTTGGGAACATTTATTATTCTTTCAAAAGATAAGTCATCTAATGGTTGATAAACTGATCTTAAGTAAGCAACACAGTCTTTAATTTCTGCTCTTTCATAAAATTTTGTACCACCAATTATTCTGTATGGTATGCCTACTTTTAGAAATCTTTCTTCAAATTCACGAGTTTGAAATATTGCTCTGACTAAAATTGCCATTTCATTTAATGAGTATTTTTTTTTAAGAAATTCGATTTCCGAACCTATATCGATTGCCTCATCTTTTGCATTCCTAAAACAATTTAAACTTATTAATTCACCTTCATCTTGATTAGAAAATAAATTTTTTCCTACTCTATTTTGATTATTCTCAATTAGTTTCGATGCCACATTTAAAATATTTTGTGTAGATCTGTAATTTTTCTCTAATCGAATTATTTTTGTATTTTCATATATTTTATCAAATTCTAAAAAATTTTTAATTTCTGCTCCTCGCCAACTGTAAATTGATTGATCGTCATCGCCTACACAGCAAATATTTTGATTATATTTTGCCAAATGTTTAAGCCATTCACTTTGAATGAAATTAGTATCTTGATATTCATCAACTAAAATATATTTAAATTTTTTTGAATACATCTCAGATATATCTTTATATTTTTCGAAAATTTTTACAGTATGAAGTATTAAGTCACTAAAATCTGCAGCATTTAAGTCTATTAATTTTTGCTGATAAATTTTGTATATATTTAAAAAATTTTTCTCTAAAGGATCTTTTCTCTTAAGAGTTACATCGTTAGGATAAAAACCTTTATTTTTCCACTTATCAATAATTGCCAAAATATATCTAGGTGAAATTTTTTTTATATCCACATTTTCTGCTTTACATATATTTTTAATTAACTTTATCTGATCTTCTTGATCCATAATTGAAAAGTTAGATTTAAGTCCAACTGCAGCAGCATGTTTTCTAAGCAATTTAGCACTTATTGAATGAAATGTTCCAAGCCACGGTAGTCCTGTTGCTTCTTTTTTGAGTAATTTTGATACTCTTATTTGCATTTCTTTGGCCGCTTTATTTGTAAATGTTACGGCTAATATTTGATTGGGAAATGCTTTATTTTTTCTAATAATGTGTGCAATTCTTGAAGTTAAAACTCTAGTTTTTCCTGAACCAGCCCCTGCAACAATTAATAGTGGACCATTAAGGTGGGAAACGGCTTCTTTTTGATTTTCATTTAAATTATTATAATATTCTGAATTTAACATTTATTTTTTTGTAGTATAAGCCATATTAATTTTCCATGAAGAAAAGAAAAAAGATTAACACTTTCTCAATTGTAATATTTTCCATCATAGCAATTTTTTCAATAATTATATTTTTATCATTACCAGTTTTATTTAATTATGAAAGTCTAGAAAATGAAATAGAAAATAAATTTTATAAGGAATTTAAGATTAATTTAGAAATTAAAGATAAAGTTTCTTACAAAATACTGCCAGCACCACATTTGTTAATTGAAAATGCAACGCTAGATTTAAATAAAAATAATTCAAAATCTATGCTTGTAGAAATTAACAATTTAAAAATATTTATACCGATGCAAAACATATTTTCAAAATCCAAAATAAGAATGAATTATTTAGAAATTAAAAAAGCAAATTTTTATTTTAAAAAAAAAGATGTTAAAGATTTTAGAGATCATATGTTTAATAGAATTAACAAACCTATCAGAATTAAAGAAAGTAATTTTTTTTATCTAGATGAAGAAAGTAATATTATTTTAATATCACCAATATATAGCTTGGAATATTTAATAGATATTAAAAATAGAGTTAAAAAACTACAAATTAACGGAAATGTATTCGATATAAGATATAAATCTTCTTGGAAAAAATATTATGATGTTCCTGATAAAACATTCAACGAAATTAAATTTAAAAATCCAAATTTAAAAATAACAAATAATTTTACTTTTAAAGATGAATCCAATTATTTAGGAAATAGTTTAGTTACTTATTTAAATGAAAATATTGGAATTACATATAAATTCGAGAAAGATAGAATATTAATCAAGCCATCTTCTAAACTAAAAAAACAAAAAATTAAAATATTTTCAGATATTGGTTTAAATCCTTTTTATTTTGACATGCAAATTACTTTAGTTGATAAGAATTCTAAATTTCTAATAGATTATTTTTTAAATTACTTATTTAATGCTGATGAAAATTTTTTAGAAAATCTAAGCGGTAAATTGACATTAATTTTAGATGATTTAGATAATGAAATAATAGACAGTGGTAAAATAAATTTACTTTTTGATGAAAAATCAATTGTAATAATTAACTCAATTTTTAAAATAAATGATGTTGGTATTATAAATTCTAATTTTAAATACTATGAAAAAGAAGGAGAATTAATATTTAGCTCAAGTAATGTACTTGAAATAGAAAATAATGTTGAATTTGCAAGAAAATTTCAATTATCTATTAACAATACTAGAAAAATAAACAAAATTTATTTTGATATAATGAAAAATGTTAATAATAATGAGATTTCAATTTCAAATATTCATATAAATAAAATCAATCAAGACCAAAAAGACAATGAATTTTACATTATAAAAAATATTCAAATTCTTAAATCAATTTTAAAAAAAATCCTGATTTAATTCGGGCCAATCATTTTTTTTGGATCTACAAATTTGTCGTAATCTTTCTCAGATATTAATCCTGATTTTATAGCCTCATCTTTTAATCTTGTATTATTTTTTAATGCTTTTTTTGCAATTTTGGCAGCATTGTCGTATCCAATTTTTGGAGCTAGCGCCGTTACAAGCATTAAAGAATTATCTAAATGTTCTTTAATCTTAGTTTTGTTGGCCTTGATACCTTTAACACAATATAAGCAAAAATTTTTTACACTATCACTCATTATATCAATCGATTGTAAAATGTTGTAAGCAATCAGTGGTTTGAATACATTTAACTCAAAGTGTCCATGTGTGCCAGCAATTGATATACCAGTATGATTTCCAATAACTTTTACACAAACCATGGTTACTGCTTCACATTGTGTTGGGTTTACTTTGCCGGGCATAATGGAAGATCCGGGTTCATTTTCAGGCAATATTAATTCACCATAACCTGCCCTAGGTCCAGATCCAAGAAATCTGATATCGTTAGAAATTTTCATTAAAGCAACCGCACAAGAATTAAGCGCACCAGAAAAGTTAACTATCGCATCATGTGCCGCTAACTCTGAAAATTTATTAGGAGCCGGTTTAAAGGATATTTTACAATATTTGCTAATTTCTCTAACAATTTTTTTATCAAAATTTTTTTTAGTATTCATTCCAGTTCCAACAGCAGTACCGCCCTGCGCTAAATACAAAACGTCCTTTAAAGAGTATTTAATTCTTTCTAAACTCTTTTTTATTTGTTCATTATAGCCTGAAAATTCTTGTCCTAAAGTGAGTGGAGTTGCATCTTGTAAATGTGTTCTTCCAATTTTTACTATATTTTTGAATTCATTTGATTTTTTTTTTAATATTTCTTCTAATAATTTTAGATTTGGTAATAATTTTTTTATTGTTTCTGCTGCTATAGAAATATGCATTGCTGTAGGAAAAACATCATTTGTGGACTGAGATTTATTAACATGATCATTTGGGTGAACTGGTTTTTTAGATCCTTTTTTTCCTCCAAGTATTTCGATAGCTCTATTTGCAATTACTTCATTTACATTCATATTTGTTTGAGTTCCGGAACCAGTCTGCCATACTTTTAGTGGAAAATTGTCATCAAACTTTCCAGATATAACTTCATTTGATGCTTTTATTATTGCTTTAGCAATTTTACTTGGAATTAACTTATCTTTTGAATGAACAATTGCTGCAGATCTTTTTATTATAGCAATCGATTTTATAATTGATGGATTAACTAGAATCTTTCCAATATCAAAATATTTATCTGATCTTTGTGTTGAGGCTCCCCAATATTTATCTGCAGGAACGTTTATTTCACCAATACTATCAAATTCTTTTCTTAATTTCATTTATTTGAATAATTAAAGTAATTTATTTATATACTAGTTTTAATAATTCTTACAGGAGTAAAATGACAAACTTTCAAAAAGTAAAAACATTTATGGAAATATTTGGGCAAGAAGTTAAATCTAAACCCTCATTTAGTTCAGAGAAAATAAATGATTTAAGATATAACTTGATCAAAGAAGAACTTGAAGAATTTAAAGAAGCAATTGATAAAAAAGATTTGTTAGAAGTTGCCGATGCCTTAACTGATTTATTATATGTTACTTATGGAGCAGGGCACGCATTTGGAATAAATTTAGATGATTGTTTTAATGAAGTTCAAAATTCTAACATGAGCAAATTAGGAACTGATGGTAAGCCAATTTATAATGAGGCCGGAAAAGTGATGAAAGGACCTAATTACTTTAAACCAGATTTATCAAAATTTGTGAAATAGCTCTATAACCACTCAGGTTTTTGAATTTTAATTATTGCATTTCCACATTTATAGATATCATCAAAATTAAATTTATTATTTTGAAATTTTATTAAAGCAAAAGGATTTTGATTATTAATAAGCAATTTTCCTATTTCTTTATCCTCTAAAATAATTTCTTCACTATTAATTTTTCCCTCTAAAACTTTGATTGCAAAAAGTCTATTGTTAAGTTTTTCTTTAAGTTTAATTCTTGTAGTATTTTCTTGACCCACATAACATCCTTTTTTGAAGTCTATACCGTTCAATTCTTCGAAATTACATTCAATTCCGAAAATTTTATTTTGAAGATTTTGATTGTCAATTTGAGAAATGCCAAGCTCATGACTATGTCTGTAATAATCTTCGACATTTGCTGTTTTCAATTCTAGTTTTTTTAAAGATAAATATAACTTCTCTAAATTAATAATTAATCTTGCTCCTAAATTTTTGGATCTTGGATCTAAAAAAATTGGGTCTTCACGAAATTTTATTGTCCATCCTTCTTGATCTTTAGAATTATCCAAAGTTAAAAACTTTTCTTTGCTTAATGCCGCTACCACAAATTCATTGCTGAGATTTAATATTTCAACTTTAGATCTCAATTTATATAAATTCAATTGCTTATAAAGTTGATCAATATTTTTTTTTTCACAGTCTAAAAAGTATCCAGCTTTATGTTTAATTATTAAAAAATCAAAAAGATATTTTCCTTGTGGAGTTAACAAAGCTGAAAAGCAGCTCATATCATTTGTTACTTTTTCAATATTATTTGTAATGATGTTTTGTAGAAATTCTTTAACATCATCGCCATTTAGATAAAGAAGGCCTCTATCCTCCAATATATAAACATCATTTTTTTTCATAATTGATTGATCTTAATTAATAATATAATTACTTTTTTTATAAATGTTAGATCTAATAATCAAGAATGGAAAATGTTTTATTCAGGAAGATTTCAACAATGTTGAAATAGGCATAAAAAATGGAAAAATTGTTAAGGTTGGAAATATTGATACCGAGGCTAAAGAAATTATCGATGCAAAAAACCTGCTTGTTTTGCCAGGCTGTATAGATACTCAAGTTCACTTTAGAGAGCCAGGTTCTACAGATGCAGAAGATCTTAATACAGGAAGTAGGGCAGCAATACTCGGTGGTATAACCTCAGTATTTGAGATGCCGAATACAAACCCACCGACTTCAAATAAAAAAGAATTTGAAAAAAAATTAAATTTAGCAAGAGGCAGAATGTACACAAATCATGCTTTCTATTTTGGTGCAACGCCAGATAATTATAAAGAACTCTCAGATTTAAAAAATTTAGTTGGATGTTGTGGGATTAAATTATTTGCTGGATCTTCTACTGGTAATTTATTGGTAGATAAAGAAAAAGATATTGAAAATGTATTTAAGCATGCATCAAAAATTGTATCAGTCCATTCAGAAGACGAGGAAATTTTAAATTTAAGAAAAAAACTCAGAGAAATTGGGAATGTTCAATCCCATAATATTTGGAGAAATCCTGAATGTTCAATTTCATCTACTAGAAAAATTGTCAGAATTGCAAAAAAATATAATAAAAAAGTTCACATATTGCACATCACAACTAAAGAAGAAGTTGATTTTCTATATCAAAATAAAGGAAATTTGACTTTTGAAATTACTCCACAACATTTAACTCTATCAGCTCCTGATTGCTATAATGAGTTAGGAACATACGCTCAAATGAACCCACCTATTAGAGAAAATAGCCATCAAGAAAGATTATGGTATGCTGTAAAAAATAATATAAATGATCTAATTGGCTCAGATCATGCTCCTCATCTTAAGGAAAAAAAAGATAAACAGTATCCTGATACACCATCTGGGATGCCGGGAGTTCAAACATTATTACCTATTATGTTAAATCATGTAAATGAAGAAAAATTGACTATTAAACAATTAATAAGATTAATTTGTGAAAATCCTGTTAAAATTTTTGGCATACAAAATAAAGGATATATTAAAGAAAATTTTGACGCAGATTTAACTTTGATTGATATGAATAAAGTTACCATTATTGATAATAAACATATCGCAAGCAAGTGTGGGTGGACACCATTTCATGGAAAAAAAGTAAAAGGTTTTCCAGTTTTTACGATAATTTTAGGGAAAATAAAAATGGATAACGGAAAAATTATTGGAGAACCAAGTGGTTTACCTATAAAATTTTAAAATATTTTTTTTCAAATATGATTAAATATTAAATAAAATAATTTTATGTTCAAAAAATATAGAAGAAACTTGGTTGGTTATGGTTCAAAAAAGCTAAAAATTAGATGGCCTGGGAACGCAAGATTAGCACTACAAATAGTATTAAATTACGAAGAAGGAGCAGAAAATTGTGTTTTACATGGCGATAAATTTTCTGAGATTTTTTTATCAGAAATAATAGGAGCAAAATCCATTAAAGGTCGCCATATGAATATGGAGTCAATTTATGAATATGGTTCAAGAAGAGGCTTTTGGAGAATTCATGAGTTATTTCAAGAAAAAAAAATACCAATCACTATTTTTGGAGTTGGCATGGCCTTGAAGAAAAATATGGATGTTTGTAATGCAATTAAAAGAGCTAATTATGAGGTCGCCTCTCATGGATGGAGATGGATTGATTATCAAAAAGTATCAAAAAATGTAGAAAAGAAACATATGAAACTTGCCATTAATTCAATTAAAAATATTTTTGGTAATAGACCTCTTGGTTGGTATACGGGCAGAAGCAGTCCTAATACTAGAGATTTAGTTATGGAAGAAGGAGGGTTTCTTTATAGTAGCGACTCGTATTCAGACGACCTTCCTTATTGGGAAAAAAAAGGAAAAAAGAAACTACTGGTTATTCCTTACACTTTAGATAACAACGATATGAGATTTGCAACTAATCAGGGATTTAACACGGGAGATCACTTTTTTAATTATTTAAAAGATTCTTTCGATGTATTATATGAAGAAGGAAAAATAAGTCCTAAAATGATGTCAGTAGGATTACATTGCAGATTAATAGGGAGACCTGGAAGAATTCAATCTTTAAAAAATTTTTTGAAATACGTGCAAAAACATAAAGGTGTTTGGATTTGTAGAAGAGTAGATATTGCCAAACATTGGATTAAAAATTATTCAAGTATTTAAACAATTCTTCCAGAATAAATATTTACCAAAGTTACTCCCACAACGATCAAAAACATTCCTATAATTGCTTGCCAGGTTAATGCTTGTTTGTAAAAAATGTACCCAAGTATAGCTATAGTAAAAATTCCCAAACCACTCCAAGTCGCATATACAATTGATAGTGGAAGTTTGTTTACTACAAATGTT
>Ga0208642_1000903_pt1 | contig 14529 bp, 12 predicted proteins | sample ETN02SmetaG_4_FD_185790 | JGI IMG/M metagenome (GOLD analysis project Ga0208642, IMG submission 185790) | Marine microbial and viral communities from oxygen minimum zone, Eastern Pacific Ocean - ETNP2014F10-02SV251 (SPAdes) (version 2) | ecosystem: Environmental > Aquatic > Marine > Oceanic ...
TAAAGGCAATAGCTTTGTTAAAAATTCAAATCTTTTTAAATCTCCATAATTTTCATTAATAGGAAATCTAGGTAGTTCAAATTTGTCTTTATTTAGATCAATTACACCTGAATGTTGTCCAAATGCATAATCAAACTTTTTTGATATAAACTTTTTTTGTTCAAGGCTATATTCTCCAAAAGGGTATGAAAAAAACTTAGGGCTATATCCAATTTTATTTTCAAAAATTTTTATTGATCTATTAATATCATTAGAAAATTTTTTAAAATTATAACTAATTAAATAATCATGAGAATGTGAATGATTACCAATATATACAAAATCCTCTTTTTCAACTTCTATAATTTCATCCCATTTCATATAACCAATATTTCCAATTGCCTCAGTGGAAACAAATAAAATAAATGGTATTTTATTCTTTTTAAGATATGGCCAAGCATTTTCATAAAATGACGAAAAAGCATCATCTATTGTAAGCAAAATTTTCTTTTCAGCTTTTGCCAATTTAAACTGATTATCAAAATATTTAGGATTAAAAAAATTGAAATTATTATTTTTTATGATTTTAATATGTTCTTTAAAAATATTCATTTGAATATTTGTTGAAGGATATTTGTTTTCATCGAATCTATGATACATTAAGGCTAAAATTCCATGTTCGTTATGATAGTATTTTTTATTTGCACATTCAGCATAAACATTTAAGAAAAATATATAAAATATGAAAAATCTAATAATAGATGCGGCTAATGAAAAAATTTTTTTTTCAATCATTACAGAAATACAATCATATACTACCACTCATGTAAACAGTAGAGAAAATTTTGATAAATTTATAAATCTTCTTTTAGATTTTCTAAAAAAAAACAAAATAAAATTAGATGATGTTGAAAATATATTTATTAATCAAGGACCAGGAAAGTTTTCTGGTATTAGAATTTCTATATCCATAGCAAAGGCAATATCTATAGCTAAAAATATTAGCTTGTTTGGTTTCAATTCAAAAGATTTGGATAATGGGGATTATAAAAAATTATTAAAATTACACAAAAAAGACTTATTAAATAAAAATTTGATTAAACCCCTTTATTTGAGTTAAAATGTATTATGTCTGAAACTATAGAACAACAATGTTTAGCAAAAGGTGTAAAATTAACCGATCAAAGAAGAACAATAGCAAGAGTACTTTCAGAGTCCAAGGTAGCCTACGGCGAATCAGATCATCCAGATGTAGATGAGTTATATAATAGAGTTTCAAAAATAGACCCTAAAATAAGTATAGCAACTATATATAGAACAGTTAAACTTTTCCAAGAAGCAGGAATACTAACCAAACATGATTTTAAAAGTGGAAAAGCAAGATACGAAGCAATGGATGAAAGTCATCATGACCATCTTATAGATATTAAAACTGGAAAAATAATCGAATTTGTTGACGAAGAAATTGAAAAATTACAAAATAAAGTTGCAGAAAAATATGGTTATAATTTAGTTGACCATAAACTGGAGCTGTACGGGATAAAAAAAAAGTGAATGAAAAAAAAAGTTTTCATTAAAACATTTGGCTGTCAAATGAATGAATATGATACTAATCGTATTTATGACTCAATAAAAAATATAGGTTATACCAAAACGGAGAATCAAATTAATGCAGATTGCTATATATTAAATACTTGCCACATAAGAGATAAAGCAACAGAAAAAGTTTATCATGAAATTGGTAGAGTAAAAAAATTATATAAAGGAAAAAAAAAGCCAATTATGATTGTAACAGGTTGTGTTGCTCAAGCAGAAAATCAAGAAATGTTAAATAGAGAACCTTATATTGATATTGTTGTTGGACCGCAGTCTTATCACAAAATAAATAATCTTTTAAAAAATTATACAGTCGATAAAAAATATGAGGAAACAGAATTTGATTCTATTTCAAAGTTTAATCTTTTTGACAAAATAAAAAATAGAAATAGCAAAGTTTCTGCATACTTAACGATACAAGAGGGATGTAACAAGTTTTGTCATTTTTGTGTAGTGCCCTATACGAGAGGACCAGAATTTTCAAGACCATTTCATCAGATAATCAAAGAAGCAGAAGAATTAGTTACAAACGGAGCAAAAGAAATTACTTTGTTGGGTCAAAATGTTAATGCATATCATTATATCGAAAAATCTAACGAATTTAGAATTTCTGATATAATTAATAATCTAAACCAATTTGAAAGGTTAGACAGAATTAGATATACAACTTCCCATCCTAAAGACATGACAGACGATTTAATCGAATGTTATTCAACTAATAAAAAATTAATGCCTTTTGTTCACCTACCTATTCAAAGCGGCTCAGATAAAATACTAACCTTAATGAATAGAAAACATAAAGTAGAGGATTATTTAAGAATATATAATAAGTTAAAGAAAATTAACTCTGAAATAGAATTTTCAAGTGATTTTATTATTGGTTATCCTGGTGAGACAGATAATGATTTTCAGGAAACATTAAATTTATTAGAAAAAATTAAATTTATAAATTCATTTTCATTTATTTTTAGCCCGAGACCAGGAACAAAAGCGGCCAGTCTTAAAATGATTAGCAAAGATATTGCAAAAGAAAGATTGATAATAATTCAAAAAAAATTATTTAATAATCAATTAGAATTAAACAAATCTATAGAAAACAAAATAGTCGAAGTGCTTGTAGAAAACAAACTTTATGAACAGAATAAATTATTTGGCAGAAATAAGTTTTTATCCTCAGTTATTTTTGAAGGGAAAGAAAAGCATATTGGAAAGTTAATTAACGTTAAGATTGATAGTAGCAATCAAAATACTTTATTTGGAAAAGTAGAAACAAATATGAAGGCTGCTTAATTTGAGAAGTACAGCACAAAATAACCCAAGAACAGAATTAAAATTTGTATATTCTGAGAATAATACTCTAAGTATAATTTTTCAAAATAACGAACTGTTACTTGGTGTTGTTGGAGAATTTAATAATAATTTAAAAGAATTGGAACGAATAACAAAAACTAATATCTACTCAAGAGGAAACTCTATTCTTGTAAAAAGCGATCAAATAAAAAATGATTTAATTAAAAATGCTATTCAATTTTTAACTGACCAATTTTTAAATAATGGAACTATTGAAAAAAAAGATATAATTTCTTCTGTAAATAAGTTTATGATTGATGAAAAAATAAATAATTCCGAGAAAAAAATAGAATACATAATTAAAACTCCTAAAAAATCTATAATTCCAAGATCAGAAAAACAAAAAAAATATGTTAGAGCGCTCAAAGAAAGCGAAATTATAATTTCAGCTGGCCCAGCCGGAACAGGAAAAACTTTTTTAGCCGTTGCCATAGCACTTACAATGCTTTTGGATAAAAAAATAGAGAGGATTATTTTATCTAGACCAGCAGTTGAAGCTGGCGAAAAACTAGGATTCTTGCCGGGAGACATGAGAGAAAAAGTAGATCCTTATCTTAGACCTTTGTATGACTCATTATATGATTTATTAGATTTCGAAAAGATACAAAAAAAAATTGAAGTTGGTGATATAGAAATAGCTCCATTGGCATTTATGAGAGGCAGAACTCTAAAAAATTCTTTTGCTATTCTTGATGAAGCTCAAAATGCAACAGATACGCAAATCAAAATGTTTTTAACAAGAATAGGAGAAAATTCAAAAATCGTAATAAATGGAGATCCATCTCAAATCGACTTGCCAAATAAATCTTTATCAGGTCTTAATCGTTCAAAAGAATTACTTGGACATTTGAAAGAAATTTCTGTTGTTGATTTTGATCATACAGATGTAGTTAGAAATCCATTAGTTTCAAAAATTGTTAAGGCTTATTCAGATCAAAAGACTGACTGATTAATGATTAAAGCCAATATAATATTAAATCATTATAAATGGAAAAATAAAATTAAAAATCCAAAAAATTATTTTAAAAAAAAACTAAAAAAACTATCTAAAATTCCTTCTTTTAAAAAAAAACAACAAGAATTCTCAATTCTCTTAACAAACAATAAAAAAATGAAAAATTTAAATTTTAAATTTAGAAAAAAAAATAAACCAACCGACGTATTATCATTTCCAATACAAGATTTTATAAAAAAAAATGTGTATATTGGTGATATGGCCATTTCCTTTGAGATAATTAATAAAAGATCAAAAGCATCTAATTTTTTTTTGGAATTTGATAAAATTTGGATACATGGATATTTTCACTTAATTGGATATGATCATAAAAAATTAAAAGATTTTAAGAATATGACTAAAAAAGAAAATTTAGTTTTGAAACATTTTCATAAAGTAAATTGACTTTATTATTACAAAATAAAATATTAATTTATATTATACCTTTTTTGTTAGGTTTAATCACTTCCTATAGTCTTCCACCATACAGTTTTTTTTTTATAAATTTTATTACCTTTCCATTATTATTACTGTATCTATTATCTAATCATTCAAAAGGAAAATGGACATGCTTTAAGATTGGTTGGATGTTTGGATTTGGATATTTCATTTCCAATCTATATTGGATAACAAATTCATTAACATTTGAAGAAATTTTTAAACCTTTAATACCATTTGCTTTAATTTTAATTCCTTTATTTTTAGGAATATTTTATGGTATTGCAATATTTGCTTGCGCTTTATTTAATTTAAAGAAAAATTTTTCTTCAATACTGATATTCTCAATTTTTCTTTCTTTAATTGAATATGTAAGAAGTTTTATTTTTGGAGGATTTCCATGGAATTTAATTGCATATAGTTGGACGGATTATTTAAATTTTCTACAAATTGTCTCGTTTACTGGAACTTATTTATTTAACTTGTTTAGTATAATTTTTTTTTTAATACCTACTATTATTTTTTTTAAATATAAAAAAAAAACAAAATTATTTTCTTTAGCTATTGCTATAGCAATTTTAACAATAAATTTTATTTATGGAGCAATAACTATAAAAAATAATAAAAAAATAGATGAAACTAATTTAAATTTTATAATTAAAATTATTTCGCCAAAAATTGAAATTAACAGATTTTTTCAAAATGAAAATCCCAAAAAAACTATTTTAGATTTAGTGAAGTTAAGTGAACCAAATGATTTAAAAAGGACTATTTTTATTTTTCCAGAAGGAGTGCTTTCTAATATTTATTTACAAGATTTAAAAAATTATAGTTATATATTTTCGGAGAATTATTCAGATAAACATAAAATTATTTTAGGAATAAGTAGCAATGAAGAATCATATATATTTAATTCAATGGTAGTTTTAGATAAAGATGCAAATATATTAGCAAAATATGATAAAAATAAACTAGTTCCTTTTGGTGAGTTTTTGCCATATGAAAATTTATTGAGTAAATTTGGTTTAAAAAAAATTACTCAAGGATATCTATCTTTTTCAGCTGATAACAAAAGAAATATAATCAATATAAATAATATTAAATTTCTTCCATTAATTTGTTATGAAATTATTTATTCAGGACAATTAAATAAAAGTAAAGAAGATTATGATTTTATTATTAATATTTCCGAAGATGGTTGGTTTGGAAATTCAGTTGGTCCATATCAACATTTTTCACATTCAATATTTAGAGCAATTGAAGAAGGAAAAAATATAATTCGTTCAGCTAATAATGGAATTTCAGCTTATATTGATCCAACCGGTCAAATTATAAATAGCATTGAATCAACTCAGAAGGGAGTTATTGAGTTTAAAAATTTTAAGAAACACAAAAAAACATATTTTAGTACACATGGTATCAACTTGTACTTTTACTTTATATTATTTTTTATAGCGTTGATTTTATTTTTAAAAAGAAATAGATAATCTTTAAATGAATAAAAACTTTCTATTTACTAGTGAGTCAGTTTCAGAGGGACACCCGGACAAAGTATGTGACAGAATTTCTGATATGGTAGTTGATACATATTTACGCTCAGAACCTCAATCTAGAGTAGCTTGTGAAACTTTAACCACAACTAATAAAGTGGTTTTAGCTGGAGAAGTAAGAGGGCCTAAAATTAATAAAGATGATTTAATTCAAAAAGTTAGAGACTGTATTAAGGATATTGGCTATGATCAAGAAGGTTTTACTTGGAAAGAAGCCACAAAGATAGAAAGCCATCTGCATTCTCAATCTGCAGATATAGCAATGGGAGTAGATTCGTCTGGAAATAAAGATGAAGGTGCTGGAGATCAAGGAATAATGTTTGGTTATGCATGTAATGAAACAGATGTTTTAATGCCAGCTCCAATTTATTATGCACATAAAATTTTAAGACTTATGGCAGAGGACAGAAAGTTAGGTAAATTAAAAAATATTGAACCTGATTCAAAGAGTCAAATTACTATAGAATACAAAGATGGAAAGCCGACCTCGGTTAAATCTGTTGTAATATCAACCCAACATTCTGCTGATGTAAATCAATCTCAAGTCAGAGAGTTAGTAAAACCTTACATAGAAAAATCTATACCAAAAAATCTTATAAATGGATTAGATGATAAAGAAATCTATGTTAACCCTACTGGCAATTTTGTAATTGGAGGTCCTCATGGTGATAGTGGATTAACGGGAAGAAAAATTATTGTTGATACATATGGAGGCGCAGCGCCACACGGTGGCGGAGCTTTTTCCGGGAAAGATCCTACAAAAGTTGACAGATCAGCAGCTTATGCGGCGAGATATTTAGCAAAAAATGTTGTGGCTTCAAAAATTGCGGACAAATGTTTAATCCAACTTGCTTATGCAATTGGACTTTCAAAACCTTTATCAATTTATGTTGATCTTTTTGATAGCAATGAAGAAAAAAATAAATATGTTGAAAAATTAATTAATGAGAATTTTGATTTAAGCCCAAGAGGAATTAGAGAGATGCTAGGATTAAATAAACCAATCTATGAAAAAACTGCTGCATACGGACACTTTGGTAGAAAACCAGAGCCTAGCGGTGCATTTTCTTGGGAAAAAACTGATAAATCTGACGTTTTTAATAAATAAATAAAGTTGAATAATTAAAAAAAACACATATATTCCAGCTACATTGTTGAAATTTCAAAATGGGCCTAGGCCCATTTTTTTTTGGAGAAAACCAAATGTTGAATAGAAGAGCAGATAAATTAGAATTACTTAGAATTGCTGAAGCGGTAGCTTTGGAGAAATCTATTGATAAAGAACTAATAATAGATTCCATGGAAAATGGTATTGCAAAAGCAGCTAAATCAAAATTTGGATCTGAAAATGAGATTAAAGTTCAGATAAATAGAGATAATGGTGATATTGGAATTTTTAGAAAACTATTGATTGTTGAAAATCCAGAAAATATAAATTTAGAGATTACTCTAGATGATGCTCTTAAAATAAACGAAACTAACAAAGAAAAGAAAGTTGGAGATGAGGTTTTGCAACCTTTACCATCATTCGATTTTGGAAGAATTGCAGCACAAACTGCTAAACAGGTAATAAACTTTAATGTAAGAGAAGCCGAGAGAGAAAGACAATATAATGATTTTAAAGATAAAAAAGATACAATTTTAAGTGGAATTGCTAAAAGATTAGAATTTGGGAATGTTATAGTTGATCTTGGGAGAACAGAAGCCATTATACAAAAAAATGAAATGATCCCAAGAGAAAATATCAAAGCTGGAGATAGAGTTAAAGCTTATTGCTTGGATGTAAGACGAGAACCTAGAGGCCAACAAATATTTTTGTCTAGAGCACATCCAAAATTTATGGAAAAATTATTTATTCAGGAGGTTCCCGAAATTTATGATGGTTTAATAGAAATAAAATCTTCTTCAAGAGATCCAGGAAGTAGAGCAAAAATTTGTGTTAAAGCAATTGACACATCTTTAGATCCTGTTGGTGCATGTGTTGGAATGAGAGGAAGTAGAGTTCAAGCTGTAGTAAATGAACTTCAAGGAGAAAAAATTGATATTGTAAATTGGTCAGAAGATCCTGCTATAGTTGTAGCAAACTCACTATCTCCAGCTGAGGTTCAAAGAGTGATTGTAGATAATGAAGCAAAAAAGCTCGATGTAATACTAACTGAAGAAAATTTAAGTAAAGCAATTGGACGAAGAGGCCAAAATGTAAGATTAGCCACAAAACTTTTAAATTATGAAATAAACATAATGACTGACGAAGAAGACTCAGAGAGAAGACAAATGGAGTTTAAAGAAAAAACGGATAATTTTGTGAAGAACTTAGAACTGGATGAAACTTTGGGTCAATTATTGGTTGCTGAAGGTTTTTCCTCAATTGATGATATTAAAGATAGCACCCTAGAGGCTTTAACAAAAATTGAAGGTATAGAGGAAGATATAGCAAAAGAATTAATTGAAAGAGCAAAAGAGTTTTATCAAAGAGATCAAAAAGAGATTTCAAACAAAATTAAAGATCTTGGTCTAGAAAATGATTTAATTAATCATGTAGGTTTAACTCTAGGAATGTTAGTTACACTTGGTGAACAGAAAATTTTAACCTTAAATGATTTTGCAGATTTAGCTTCTGATGAGTTAACAGGAAGTTATGATATTGTTAAAGGAGAAAGAGTAAAAATTAAAGGTTATTTAGAAGATTTTGCATTATCAAAAAAAGAAGCAGATGATTTAATTATGTCAGCGAGAGATAAAGCTTACAAAGATTGAGAGATGAAAAATGGAAAAGAAAAAAATAAAGTTATCAATTTCGGGAAGTTCCCAAAAAACAATTAGAAGTATAGAACAAGCTAAAAATCAATCTAAAAATACTGTAGTAATTGAAAAAAAATCATCAAGATTTTCTAGCAAATCACCTTATTCGAAGCCAAGGATAAATAATGATAAATTTAAATCTGGTTCATCTTTTTTACCAAAAAAAAATAATTTTTCGAAACCACCAATCACGCCAACATCTGATTTTGAGAAAAGAAAATTAGCTGAGCAACGGGCAACAAGAAGACTAAAGGGAGAGGTGCTCTCAAAAGATGGTAAATCCGGCAAACTAGGAGGAAAAAAAAGAGAATTAAAATTAACATTATCACGCGCATTAAGTGAAGATAATATAGAAACTAAATCAAGAAGTTTGGCATCTTTAAAAAGAGCTAAGCAAAAAGAAAATAGAATTTTAATAAAAGAAGAAAATAAAGAAAACCTAAAACCAATTAAAAGAGATGTAAATATACCTGAAGTAATAACAATTAGAGAACTCGCAAACAGAATGGCTGAGCAATCAAGCAGCATCATTAAACATTTATTGGGAATGGGAGTAACCGTTACAATCAATCATACGATAGATACAGATACAGCAGAGCATCTAGTAAAAGAATTTGGTCATAATCCTATAAAAGAGAAAAAAGCTGAAGAAATAATTGAAAAAATAAAAGAAGTTAAAACACAAAACCTAAAAAGTCGTGCTTCTATTGTAACTGTGATGGGTCATGTTGATCATGGAAAAACATCTGTGTTGGACGTTTTAAGAAAAGCCAATGTTGTCTCGGGTGAGTTTGGAGGCATAACTCAGCACATTGGAGCTTATCAAATTAACTATAATTCAAATAAAATTACTTTTATTGATACCCCGGGTCATGCGGCATTTACAGAAATGAGAGCCAGAGGATCAAAGCTGACTGACATTGTGATTTTAGTAGTTGCGGCAGACGATGGAGTAAAACCACAAACAATTGAGTCAATTAAACATGCTAAAGCAGCAAATGTACCTATAGTTGTTGCAATAAATAAATGTGACCTTCCAGAAGCTGATCCTCAAAAAATAAAAAATCAATTACTAGAATATGAATTAATTGCCGAAGATCTTTCTGGAGATACTTTGATGGTTGAAATTTCAACTAAAACAAAAAAAAATCTAGATAAATTGGTGGAATCAGTATTACTACAAGCAGAATTATTAGATCTGAAAACTGATTTTGAAACTGATGCCAAAGGCATTGTTTTAGAGTCAAAAATAGATATTGGGAGGGGACCAATAGCTAACGTTATAATAACTGCAGGAACTTTGAAAAAAGGAGATTTTTTTGTAAGCGGACTTAAGTGGGGAAAAGTTAGAGCAATTATTAATGATCTAGGAAAAGATATTAATGTAGCAGAACCATCAACACCAGTTGAAATTCTTGGTATCAGCGGCGCATCTAAAGCTGGAGATGATTTTATAGTTTTACCCAATGAAAAAGAAGCAAAATCTTTATGTGATGCTAGAATTCAGCAGTCCAAAGAAGGAAAAAATCCAGTTACTTTTGCAACGCAAGACTCTGCTTTTAAAGACATAGCATCAGAAGAATTAAATATAATTATTAAATCCGATGTGCATGGTTCATCTGAGGCAATTAAAAATGCTATAAATCAAATTAAACATAACGAAGTTAAATCTAAAATACTCATTTCTGATATTGGAATGGTTACAGAAACAGATGTAGTTCTAGCAAAAGCTTCAAAAGCAGTTTTAATCGCATTTAATGTAAAACCAAGCAAAGAGGCAAAGAAAAGAGCTGAACTAGAAAAAATTACTATTTCATCGTTTAATATTATTTATGAACTTCTAGATTTTATAAAGGGCAAAATGTCTGGATTGTTAACTCCAGAAATTGATGAAAAAGTTATTGGCACAGCAGAAATACTTGAAATATTTAAGGTGTCCAAGGTTGGAAAAGTTGCTGGCTCAAAAGTTATAGAAGGTGAAATAACACAAGACTCTAGTGCAAGAGTAATTAGAGACGGAACCATAATATTTAATGGCAAAATTGGATCTATTTTTAGAGAGAAAAACCAAACAAAACAAGTTTCTTCAGGTTTAGAATGTGGAATTGCTTTAAAAGACTTTGGAGACTTCCAGAAAAAAGATATCATAGAGGTCTATAATTCGACAGCTACGGAAAGAACTATTTAAATGACTAGCTTAGGAAAACCAATTACACAGAGACAGTTGAGAGTGGGAGAAATGATCAAACAAACACTTGGTATGCTTTTTATAAGAGAAGAGGCCAAACTTCCAAATCTATCAACAAAAGAAATTACTGTTACAGAAGTTAGAATGTCGACTGATTTAAAAACAGCCAAAATATTTGTTATGCCATTAGGTGGAAAAAATGCAGAAGAAATTATTGAAAAATTAAAAGAATTTTCATTTGTAATCAGAAAAGTTTTATCAAAAAAAATAGTGATGAAGTTTCTACCAAAACTTTATTTTGTTAAAGATAACTCTTTTGATTATGCTGAAAAAATTGAAAACTTAATAAAAAAAACTAATAAACAAGGATAATAAATGATAAAAAAAGCAAAAGAACTTGCAATCCACGACAAAGATACTGGATCTTCAGAAGTTCAGGTGGCTCAATTAACTGATAAAATTGAGTACCTATCAAAACATATTAAGCAGTTTAAGAAAGATAAACACTCATCAGTTGGTTTATTGAGAGCCGTTAATAGAAGAAAAAAATTATTGGACTATTTAAAGAAAAATAAAATCGAGTCTTATAAGGAAGTAATATCAAAATTAAATTTAAGGAAGTAAATGTTTAAAGTATATAAAAAAGAAATTGAAGTAGCGGGAAAAAAGATAAGTTTAGAAACAGGAAAAATTGCAAGACAAGCAGATGGTGCAATTATTGCACAATGCGGAGAAACAGTTGTAATGGCAACTGTAGTAGGTGCTAAAAAAGTAAATCCAGATGTTGATTACTTTCCTTTATCAGTAAATTACCAAGAAAAATATTATGCTGCAGGTAAAATTCCTGGCGGATATTTTAAAAGAGAAGCAAGACCAACAGAAAGTGAAACACTTATTTCAAGGTTAATCGATAGACCTATAAGACCTTTGTTTCCAGATGAATTCAAAAATGAAGTACAATTACTTCCAACTGTCATATCTTATGATAAAGAAAATGAAGCAGATATCTTATCAATAATTGCTTCTTCAGCGGCTCTTGCAATATCAGGAATGCCTTTTATGGGTCCAGTTGGAGCTTCTAGAGTTGGCTTTATTGAAGGAAAATACGTGCTCAACCCATCAAAGAAAGAATTAGAAAACTCAAAATTAAATTTAGTTGTTGCTGGAACTAAAGATGCAGTTTTGATGGTTGAGTCAGAAGCTAACGGGTTAACAGAAGAAGAAATGTTAAATGCAGTCAAATTTGGTCACGAAGGTTTTGTTCCAGTAATTGAAACGATAGAGCAACTTGCAAAAGAATGCAAAAAGCCAGATTGGGTTGTAGAAAAAAAAGATCTTTCTGAAGTTAAGAAAAAACTAGAAGAAGAATTTACAGACGATTTAAAAAAAGCTTTTGCAACAAAAGATAAACAAGATAGATCAAATCAAATTTCAGAAATTACTGATAAAGCCAAAAAACTTTATGAAGAAAATGAAAATTATTCAGATTTAGATATTAATTCTCAACTTAAAAATCTTGAAAAATCTATTGTTAGAACTGATATCTTAAAAAATAAAAATCGTATTGATGGTAGAGGGTTAGCAGATGTAAGACCAATCATGTGTGAAGTTGGAATTTTACCAAGAACGCATGGTTCTGCATTGTTTACTAGAGGTGAGACGCAAGCAATTGTAACAACTACACTTGGAACTTCAGATGATGAACAGAGAATTGAAAGTTTAGAGGGTCTTCAAAGAGAAAGATTTATGCTTCACTATAATTTTCCACCTTTCTCAGTTGGTGAAACTGGAAGAATAGGAACGGGTAGAAGAGAAATTGGACATGGAAAACTTGCATGGAGAGCAATTAATTCCTTATTGCCATCAAAAGAAAGTTTTCCTTACACTTTTAGAATAGTATCTGAAATTACAGAGTCAAATGGTTCATCTTCAATGGCAACTGTTTGTGGAACTTCTTTAGCATTAATGGATGCTGGTGTTCCAATGAAAGAACCAGTTGCAGGTATTGCCATGGGTTTAATTAAAGAAGGTGATGATTTTAGTGTATTATCTGACATTCTAGGAGACGAAGACCATTTAGGCGATATGGATTTTAAAGTTGCTGGAACTAAAGATGGAATTACATCTCTTCAAATGGATATCAAAATTACTGGAATTACATTTGAAATTATGGAACAGGCTTTAAAACAAGCTAAAGATGGCAGAATTCACATCTTGGGAGAAATGAATAAAGCACTAGATAAGTCTAGAGCAGATGTTGGTAAACATACTCCAAAAATGGAAAAAATTACAGTTGATAAAAAAGATATTGCAGCTGTTATCGGCAAAGGCGGAGCAACAATTAGAGAGATTGTTGAAAAATCAGGTGCTAAAGTTGATGTTAACGACGAAGGTGTAGTCACTGTTGCTGCTCCAGATGAAGAGTCTAGAAACATTGCTTTGCAATTCATTAAAGACATAACTGCTAAAGCTGAATTAAATAAGATTTATAACGGAAAAGTTATGAAAATTATGGAATTTGGTGCATTTGTTAACTTCTTAGGAAAACAAGACGGTCTAGTACATATCTCTGAACTTGCAGATAAAAGAGTTGCTAAAGTTACCGATGTTGTCAAAGAAGGCGACGAAGTAAAAGTTAAAGTCATCGGATTTGACAGAGGTAAGGTTAAATTATCTATTAAACAAGCTGCAGTTTAATTAATTCTTAAAGGAAGGGCACCTGGCAACAGAACGCCTCTTAAAAACAAAAACACTTTATTTTCCAACAATTATTTTTTTAAAAATTTTTTAATTATAATTTTGGACCAATTTTTGGAAAAATTAAAATTCTTGTCATCAATAAACACATCATATCTTGGTTTGCCCATTATTAATTCATGAAACTTTAAATCCCATATTTTTAATTGATTAAAAGTTTTCAAATACCCTAATTTGTGGGCTTTTTTTAGGTCAGAATTTGTTCTTCCCATATATCTGGAAGTAAAAATTTTAATTGTATGACCATCCATATAAAGCTTATTAATTAATTTAATATTTTTTTTTATTGGAACTGATTTTGAGTATCTATTTGCATATGTTTTACAAATAGTGCCATCAATATCAAAACAAAAAATATATTTTTTCAATTTATAATTAATTTTTTTTTAATAAATTTGTTTGTCCATAATATTTGCCTTTGCCGTGCTTTCTATAAAAATGAAAATCTGCAACAGATTTTGAAATTTTAGATTTTTTAGACAAAAATTTAGTTTTGAAATACAACTTACATATAAATTCAATAGCTATTAAGTTATTTATAGCCTTTTTTTCATCCTCACCCCAAGCAAAAACACCATGGTCTCTTAAAAGAATTCCTGGATAATTAAAATTTTTTCTTTTTAATTTTGATATGATGCTTTGTGCTACTTGATGCTCATAGTTATTTTTATTTACTTTTGTAATTTTGTCTGAAATTGGTATCTTGCCTTTAAAATAATCAGCATGAGTAGTCCCATAACAATCTGGTTCAATATTTGATTGTGAGATAATTGTAGAATATTCCGGATGAGTATGAATAATACAATTAATATTCTTTAGATAATTATATAATTCAATATGAATTACAGTATCAACACTAGGTCTTAAGTTTTTAT
>Ga0208642_1000919_pt1 | contig 14417 bp, 14 predicted proteins | sample ETN02SmetaG_4_FD_185790 | JGI IMG/M metagenome (GOLD analysis project Ga0208642, IMG submission 185790) | Marine microbial and viral communities from oxygen minimum zone, Eastern Pacific Ocean - ETNP2014F10-02SV251 (SPAdes) (version 2) | ecosystem: Environmental > Aquatic > Marine > Oceanic ...
GGGCGGTGATAATATGAATCCAATAGCAGTTTTTGATACATCCATGGGAGAATTTAAGATAGAGCTATTTGAGGATAAAAGTCCTATTACAGCCGGCAACTTTAAGAAATTAGTGCAAGGGGGATTTTATGACGGAACAAAATTCCATAGGGTAATTAAGGGATTTATGAATCAGGGCGGAGATCCACTTACTAAGGATAATTCTCAACAAGCAAGGTGGGGAACTGGCAATCCAGGCTACGCTATAAAAGATGAGTTTATTGAAGGATTAAGCAATGTGCGCGGAACAATCTCTATGGCAAATTCAGGGCCTAATAGCGGTGGAAGCCAATTTTTCCTGAATGTTGCGGACAATATCCAATTAGACTGGGATAAACCTCCGGCTCAAAGCAAACATCCTGTTTTTGGCAAAGTGACTGGGGGGATGGAAGTAGTTGACGCTATCAATAGCGTACAAACAGTTTCGGGAGATAGGCCTCAGGAAGAAGTGGTAATAAATAAAATAATAATAGAATAAGATGCAAGACTTTATTCAAAAAATAAAAAACAATGAAATTGACATAGTTGAGCATACTCATAAAATAATTAAAGAATCAAAAAAAATTAATAAAGAATATAATTATTTCAACACTATTTCTGAAGATTTGGCATTAGAACAAGCGAAAGAATTACATAAAAAAATTAAAAACAATGATAAGGAAATTAAGAATAAAAAATTATTGGGAGTTGCGGTTTCTGTTAAGGATAATATCTGCGTAAAAAACGTGGAAAGTACAGCAGGAAGCAGGATTCTTAAAGGCTACAAGCCATTATTTGACGCTACCGTAATAAAGAAAGCAAAAGAGCAAGGCGCAATTATAATAGGAAAAACAGCACAAGATGAGTTTGGATTTGGAAGCTTTTCTGTTAATGTAGGGCTAGGATTTAAGATTCCTAAGAATCCTTTTGATAAGCAAAGAGCTTGCGGAGGAAGTTCTGGAGGTGCAGCAGGATTAAGCCAAGTTGCAGAATTTCCGCATATCGCCTTAGGAGAATCAACTGGAGGAAGTATTGTTGAACCAGCTAGTTTTTGCGGTGTTTTTGGTTTGTGTCCTACATATGGTCGTGTTAGCAGATATGGCTTAATAGATTATGCAAACAGCTTGGATAAAATAGGACCCTTGGGTAAAAATTTATATGATTCTGCATTATTGTTGGAAACAATTTCTGGTTTTGACAATAACGAAAGTACAACTATAAACAAACCAACAGAAAATTATACAAAATCAATAAGTAATAAAATTAAAAACATGAAAATTGGAATTATTAAGGAATCATTTAAGGACATTGATAAAAAAATAGAAAAAAATATTGGAAATGCTATCAAAACTTTGGAAGAAAGCGGCATAAAAACACAAGAAATTTCTTTAAAGTTACCAGTAGAGCATGGATTATCAACTTATTATATTTTAGCAACTTCTGAAGCATCTACAAGCTTGGCAAAGTATTGTGGAATGCGTTATGGCATTAGCGATAAACTAGAAGGAAACTTCAACGAGTATTTTACTAAAGTAAGGAGCCATAATTTGGGTCAGGAAGCAAAGAGAAGAATTATTCTGGGAACTTTTGCCCGCATGTCGGGATATAGGGATGCTTATTACATTAAAGCAACTAAAGTCAGAACAAAGATTGTTAACGAGTACAAAAAAATGTTCAGGAAATTTGACGCATTAATAAGCCCTACTGCTCCAATATTGCCTCCAAAATTCTCTGAAATTGAGAAACTAAGTCCGCTGCAGAATTACATGATGGACATTATGACAGTTTCTCCAAATGTTGCAGGATTGCCCCATCTAAATGTTCCAGTTGGTTTTGAAAATAAATTGCCAGTTGGTATGTTGATGACAGCAGATCACCTACAGGAAAGCAAATTGATACAGTTAGGAAGTGTTTTTCAATAATCAAATAAAAAATTTATTTTTTGTATTCTTTGTCATCAAAGAAACATACAGAATTATTTTCATTAATGTAAGTATAAGCTGAATGAGCAGCAACAACACCTTCTGCAACTCCGGTAATAGCTTGCTTGAATCCAGAGTCAACTACATCTCCTGCTGCAAAAACTCCTTTTACATTTGTTTTACTCTCCCTATCAATCATTATTTCTTTTTTCTTGTTAATTTTTACTCCTAACTTAACAGCTGAATCAGAAAGAGGTATGTGGCCAATAGCGCCAAAAACACCGTTTACTTCCAGATTTTTGCTCCCATTATATTCTTTGTCTAGAGTAACCTTGTTTACCATTTTGTCTCCTAAAATCTCGGTTATGTTTGTGTTTGTTATGATCTCTATTTTCCTGTTTTTCTCAATAAGTTTTGCATTAATAGGCTCAGATCTTATCTTTTCTCCGCGATAGATTATGTAAACCTTTTTTGCATTTTGCGCTAATAATATGGCTTCTTTGGCTGCTGAATCTGATCCACCAACAACTGCAAGTATTTTGTCTTTATACAAAGCACCATCGCATAATGCACAATAATGAACACCTTTGCTTTTAAATTCTCCAGAGCCTTTCATTGACAACTCTCTCCATTTTGCCCCAGTTGCAAAAATAATTGTTTTTGTATGATACTTTGTTTTTTCGGTTCTGACAAGAAAACAATTCATTTTTTCTTCTCTTTTTATATCTACAGCTTTCTCTTCCTTAATTTCAATGTCATAATCTTTAGCATGCTCTTCTAGTTTTTCAGCCAGTTCCTGTCCAGTAACACTCTTAAATCCCGGATAATTCTCAACTGTATCTGTTAGAGTTATAACACCACCAATTGGAAGCTCTGAACTAGAAGTAGCCCCTAAAACAATGGTCTTTAGATTTAATCTTCCTGCATACATTGCTGCAGCTAAACCAGCGACTCCAGCGCCAATAATTAGGGTATCATACGTTTGTTTCATTTTAGCAAATATTACCACTCAAAATAATAGTATTAATACTTTTTGCTTATTAATTGCATAAAACTTAAATATTGAAAGTGTAATAAAACCTAAATTAAGCAAAAGGAGGATAATAAAATGGAAGTAGACGGAGAGACATGTGACCATGATAAATGTGGTTGTGGTGGTTGCAATACCTGCGGAACATGTAGTTGCCCAAGCGAATAAAATACTAATTTTTATTTAATTCGCTTATATCTTTAATATTAATTTTTCTAGGTTTTATTGTATATATTTTTAACTAAAAGAGCATCTCCTTCAATATTAGGGCTTTCAGAAATAGCAACACCTTTAACTTTAAAATCTTTTAATGCCTTAATCAATTCTTTATACTTTAAGTCAGATTCTTTTAGGTTCAAATGCTTTTTTTCTCCTTTTTCACCATAATCTATTCCGGTAATGTGTATGTGCATATTTTCAAGGCCTTTTTTGCCTAATTTTTTCTCAATCTTTTCCAGAACTCCACTAAATTCCCTGTAAGTATTATATTTTCCGTTTGAGCGTGCATGTAAATGCGCAAAGTCAATGGTTGGCATCACATTATCAAATTCCTGGCTTAGTTTTAAGATTTCTTCAAAAGTTCCAAATTGGTAAATCTTGCTTGTGTTTTCTAACCGTAACCAAATATCATTTTTTTCTTTTTTCAAGATTTGACTTAATTCTTTTACTGATTTTCTTACTCTTTCAAATGCTTCTTCTTTTATAGACTTTTGATAAAAACCAGGATGGAAGCAGACTGACCATGCACCACATAAGTTTGCGATTCTTGCAGATTTTAAGATCCTATAAATACTGGCTTTTATCTTCACTTTTTCTAAAGAATTCAAATTAATGTAATAAGGCGCATGGCATGTCAAAGCAACATTGTTTTTTTCAGCAGCTTTTTTCACTTTAGGAGCGCGTTGTTTTGTTATATTAACGCTTCTAACAAATTCTAATTCCATAGCGCACAAACCCAAATTTCTTACCTCTTCAATGCCTTCTTCTGTACTAGAGCCTTTTGCGCTTATTGGAATTCCTGCTGTTCCAAATAGAAGTTTGTCCATATGAAAAATAAACTAAAAAAACAATATAAATCTTTCTTTTAAATTGTATATTTATAACTCTTAAAACTGTTATTTAAACTTTAAACAATAAGTTAATATTAAATCTAATAATACTTTTAATCACAAAGTTTAAATAATATCAAATATAAGAATAGGGTGAGGTAAAATGAAAGAACACAAAGTAAAGGTATATTCGACTTCCACCTGCCCTTGGTGCAAAAAGATTAAAGAATTTTTGACAGAGAAGAAAGTAAAGTTTGATGATATTGATGTTGGAGCAAATCAGGAAGCAGCCAACGAGATGGTGGAAAAATCAGGCCAGATGGGAGTGCCAGTAATAGATATTGATGGCAAGATAATAGTTGGTTTTGACAAGGAAGCCTTGGAAAAGGCCCTTGCTTGAAAAGATATTTAAATTATAGCAGAATTCTACTATAAATGGAAAAAGAAAATGTATGCATTAAATGCTACAATATGCTTGGCAAGGTAGCAGAAAAATTAAAATTAAATGAGTCAGAAATAGACATTCTTACTATACCAAAAAGAACTTTTACTTTTAGCTTTCCTGTTATTATGGATGATGGCAGTACAAAGATATTTACGGGCTATAGGATACAGTTCAATAATGCCCGTGGCCCGACTAAAGGAGGATTAAGATTCCATCCAGAAGTTGATCTGGAAGATGTTAAGATGTTATCTTTTCTTATGGCACTAAAATGCGCTGTTGCAAATATCCCTTTTGGCGGAGCGAAAGGAGGTGTTACAGTTGATCCCAAGAAAATATCAAAAGGAGAATTAGAGAGAGTAAGCAGGGCATATATGAGAGAATTGTACAAGTTTATAGGTCCAGATACAGACATACCCGCACCAGATGTAAGTACTAATCCTGAAATCATGGCATGGATGCTTGATGAATACGAAAAAATAATAGGCAAACACGCACCAGGCGTCATAACCGGAAAACCAGTTGAATTAGGAGGCAGTTTGGTAAAGGATATCTCCACTTCTTTAGGAGGGGTTTTTGTTTTGAAAGAAATTATCAAAGAATTTAACATGAAACCAGAAAATACAAAAGTAGTTGTGCAGGGATTTGGAAATGTAGGCATGAATGCAGCTAAGATCCTTCATGAGCAAAAATATAAAGTTATAGCTGTAAGTGATTCAAAAACAGGAATTTATGATGAAAAAGGCTTGGAAATTGAAAAAGTAATCGAGCATAAAAAGAATAATAAATCCTTAAAAGGTTTTAAAAGTGCAAAAGAAATAACCAATCAAGAGATTTTAGAACTTGACTGCGATGTTTTAATACCTGCAGCTTTAGAGGATCAGATAACCAAGGAAAATGCAGATAATATAAAAGCAAAAATAGTCCTGGAATTAGCTAACCACCCGGTTACTGCAGAAGCTGACACAACTCTTGAAAAAAAACGAATTGCTGTTGTTCCTGATATACTGGCAAGTGCTGGTGGTGTTGTAGTAAGCTACTTTGAATGGGTCCAAAACAGCATGAATTATTACTGGACAGAAGAAGAAGTTCTTAAGAAATTAGAGAAATATATGATAACAGCGACAAAAGAGGTAGAGAAAGAATGCAAGAACTTCAAATGCAGTATAAGAGATGCATTATATATTTCAGCCGTCAATAAGGTATTAGATGCTGAAAGGCTTAGGGGAGTTTTAAAGTGAATTCTAAAACGAGAAAATTTAAAAATACACCTTTAATTGCTCTTGTTCTATGAGAAAAACAAAAATAATAGCAACTATAGGACCAAAAACTGAAAGCGAGGAGATGATTAAGAAATTATCAGATGGAGGCATGAATATCGCTAGGATTAATATGTCTCATAGCGACCATAAACAGCATTCTGGGATTATTAATAGAATAAAAAAAGTAAGTCAAGAGGCAATATTTCCAATAGGTATAATGGTTGATACACAAGGTCCTGAAATTAGGACTAGCAGCCAAGAATTTCGTCTTGAGGAAGGCGATAACTTTAAAATCGCTGTAAGCAGTGCCTGTGATATACAAGAAGGTGAAAAACATACTTTTGTTAATTACCAGAATTTAATAAAAAAAGTTAAGGAACATGATGTAATATTAGTTGATGAAGGATTAATAGCCCTTGAAGTTTTGAAAATTGAACCGTATCATGTAACATGTAAAGTTTTAAATAAAGGAAATTTAGGAAAAAGAAAAAGTATCAATCTTCCAGGAATAAAAACTGATTTACCCCCCATAACTGAAAAAGATATTAAGGATGTAAGGGTAGCAGTTGAGAATGATGTTGATTTTATAGCACAGTCATTTATCAGAAAAAGAAAAGATATTAAGGAAATGAGAGATGTTCTCAATAAATTAAATTCAAATGCAATGATAATAGCGAAAATAGAAGACCAGGAAGGAATTGATAATATGGAAGAAATAATAGACGAAGCAGATGGGATTATAGTTGCAAGAGGTGACCTCGGAGTGGAGATACCTTTTGAGGAAATACCTATTGTACAAAAGAATATAGTAAGAAAATGCATTGAAGTAGGAAAACCTGTGATAATAGCAACCCATTTGCTAGAATCCATGATAGAGAATCCAAGACCTACAAGAGCAGAGGTCACAGATGTTGCAAATGCTGTTTTTGAGAAAGCAGACTGCATCATGCTTTCTGGAGAAACAACTAAAGGTTCTTATCCAGTAGAATGCGTTAAGACAATGAGTAATATAGTGAAAAATGTTCAGAGTAGACTAAAATTCGAAGTTTCAAATGGAATAAAGACAAAAAATGTCAAGGAAGCTATAACTTTAGGAGCTTGCATAAATGCAGAAAATCTCGATGCAAAATCCATTATTGTTTTTTCCAAAACTGGGAAGCTTCTTAATTTAGTTACAAAAAAAAGACCAAACATTGATATTTTTGCCTTTACTGATAATGAAAGGACTAGAAGAAAACTTATGATCTACTGGAATGTATTTCCTTTTAAAATAAATTTTGATGACAATTTTAATACAATGGTAAATAATGCAATTGATATTCTCAAAAAAAATAATTTTCTCTTAAATAAAGACAGAGTTATTATTGTATCTGACGTGAATCCTAGAAAAAATGTAGATATTCTGGAAATTAGAGAGATTGATTAGAATAAAGTGATGCTAATATGGGGTTAAAAGAAGAAGCATTAAAGCTACACAAGGAAAGCAAGGGAAAACTAGCAACAAAATTAAAAGTTGAAGTTAAGACAAAAAAGGATTTAAGCTTGGTTTACACCCCAGGTGTAGCAGAAGTCTGCAAGGAAATAGCAGCAAATCCAAAAACTGTGTATGATTACACAATAAAATCCAATTCTGTTGCTGTTGTTTCAGATGGAAGCTCTGTGTTAGGATTAAAAAATATTGGGGCAGAAGCTTCTTTGCCGGTTATGGAAGGCAAGTGTGTTCTTTTTAAAGAGCTTGCAAATATAGATGCTTTCCCAATATGCATTAAGAACCAGAATGATGACGAAATTATAAATATAGTCAAAAATATAGCACCTGTTTTTGGTGCCGTTAATCTTGAGGATATTGCCGCACCAAGATGCTTCAAAATAGAAGAGGCATTGCAAGACATTGGAATCCCTGTTATGCATGACGACCAGCACGGTACTGCAGTAGTTGTCTTGGCTGCTTTGGTTAATGCTGCAAAAGTAGTAGGTAAAAAATTAGAAGAACTTAGAATAGTTGTTAACGGTGTTGGGGCTGCAGGTACTGCAGTGACTAACTTATTATTATGCATTGGTATTGATAAAAAAATATGCAGTTCTGTTAAGGAAATAGTTTTATGCGACAGCAAGGGCATAATTTATGATGGAAGGCCTGATTTGAATGGGGTTAAGAAAGCATTGGCAAAAATAACTAATGATGAGAACAAAAAAGGAACCCTAAAAGATGCTCTTAAAGGAGCAGATGTTTTTATTGGAGTTTCAACTGGAAACTTACTTACTGCAGATGACTTAAAAGTTATGAATAAAGATGCAATAGTATTTGCTATGGCTAACCCTAACCCAGAGATAATACCTTCTGAGGCAAGAAAAGTAGCTGCTGTTGTAGGCACTGGAAGAAGTGATTTCCCAAATCAGGTAAACAATTCTTTGGGGTTTCCTGGTATATTTAGAGGAGCTTTGGATGCAAAAGCAACCAAAATAAATAATGAGATGAAGATAGCTGCTGCAAAAGCTTTAGCTGGCTGTGTAGAACCTACAAAAGAAAATTTAATGCCTTACACTTTGGATAAGAACGTTGTTCCTGCAGTTGCAGAAGCAGTAGCAAAGGTTGCTAAGGAAACTGGTGTTTGTAGGGAATAATAACCCGTTATGCACATTCTTGTTTAGAATATATTATTAAAAAATAAAAAAATAAAGAAAAAATTATCTTCTTTTCTTTTTTCTTCCGCCTCTCTGCATCTTTGCTTCGCAGACATCCCCTTTCTTATCTATATAGTAAAGGAATCCTACTTTTCTTTTAACGCCAGCTTTGGCAACAATTGTCTGCTTTTTGTTTGCCTTTTTCCCAGCTCTTTTCATTGCTACTTTGGCAACATTGCCTTTCTTGTCCAGAAAGTAAAGAAATCCTTTTTGTCTTTTTACTCCTGTTTTTGCAATTACTTTTCCCATTTTACCACCTTTTAATTTTATGCACAAAAATCTAAGATTTTTGACATCCTGAAAATTCGTTTAGCGAATTTTCGTGATAACGACGGTAATTAGGAGCTTATTTAAATATCTTTGGTATTTTTATAGTTTTTACATTCATATCATAAGCTATGGCAAAGATGGCTAAGGAGACTGAAATTTGTAGAGAGTAAGTTCGTTTATTGGTTTTTGTTGTTTCTACTAAGTATATTGGTTATGAATAGCTTGAGTTGTTTCTTGAGACATTATTGCTGAATACCTTGCATGCACATTATCTAAAAAATTTACTGATTCTCCTCCCGGTGATACTATGGTTTGTTCTGAATTTGTCCGTCGGGGTTTTCCCTCTCTTTTCAGAATTAATTCACTATTGGGATCAAACCCATTAAAACTTACTGTCTTTAAATCTAAGACATTTCTAGCCAGATATTTGTGATCACTAACCACAACACCACGTGGACTCCTACGTCCTGTAAGTAGAGATATATCTGCACCAACTTCTACTGTTCCATCCCCATACATTATTGAATATGGTTCTACCATTGTGTGGCATGCGATTCTTATAATCTTACTATCGATCCTACTTTGCACTGCCTCATAAACGCTTTGAGCAACAATATGCATTACAGCTTCTAGGGCTGGTTTATATTCTACTTTTGTTTGTTCCAATCCTGCTTTTGTAAGTTCTTCTTCAAATAAAAATTTAAGTTCTGGTCTAAACTCTTCTAACTCACTCAACAGTGGAAGGTCTCTCAGGTCTTTCCCAAAATTAGGATTATCCCAACCGTCTGTTAATTCATTTATTACTCTATCAGCCAAAGTCTCATTTGTCATAATCATCAGTAGAATGGTATCAATTACACCTATATAAAGGTTAATATTACCCAGTTACACAAATACGCAAAAACTAATCTTTCCTCTCCAAAACCAAGAACGTATAATCATACTGATTTTCAGCGTCCCTTTCATGCTCTTCATATGACGCTTCTTTCCATTCTTCTATTTTATATTCAGGGAAATATGTATCTCCCTCAATCTCTGTATCTATAATTGTTAAGTATAACTTGTTTGCTTTTGGAAGAAATTCTTCGTATATCTGAGAACCGCCTATGATCATGACTTCTTCTGCGTTTTCAGCAGCTTTCAGTGCTTCATCAACTGAATGAACCACTATGCAGCCTTCTGCTTTGTAGTCTTGGTTATGGGTTACTATTATATTTGTTCTGTTGGGCAGTGGCTTTCCTACTGATTCATATGTCTTACGGCCCATAATTACTGGCTTTCCCAAAGTTTTATCTTTAAAGTACTTCATGTCTGCTGGCAGGTTCCAAGGTAATTTGCCACCTTTCCCAATTACTCTGTTTTTGTCCATTGCCGCAATAAGAGAGATTATCATTTCAAACAGCCATTGGAGCTTTTATGGAAGGATGATGCTCATAATTTACTAGTTCAATATCATCTATTTTAAAATCATCAATACTCTTTATATTTTGATTTAACTTTAATTGAGGCAATGATAATGGTTTTCTTGAAAGCTGTTCTTTTACCTGATCAATATGATTAGTATATATATGGCAATCCCCCAGAGTATGTATAAATTCATACGGCTTTAGATTAGTAACTTGAGATACCATATGCAATAACAATGAATAGGAAGCAATGTTAAAAGGAACACCTAAAAACATGTCACAAGAACGTTGATACATCTGCAAAGATAATTTATTGTCAGCAACAAAGAACTGGAAGAAGGTATGGCAAGGAGGCAAGGCCATTTGTTCAATTTCTCCAGGATTCCATGCATTTACAATTATTCTTCTGCTGGAAGGTTCTTCTTTTATCTGCCTTATTGCTTCTGCAAGCTGGTCAATTTCATTTCCTTTAGGATTCTTCCATTTACGCCACTGTACACCATAAATTCTTCCCAAGTCTCCTGGAAACCTAGCTTTTGGTTTCCAATAAGGAGCTTCTGCATTTGCATCCCATATATGACAGCCTAATTTTTGCAGTTCTTTAACATCAGAACTGCCTTTAATGAACCATAATAGTTCAGCTTTCATAGAATTAAATGCAAGCTTTTTTGTAGTAACAGCAGGAAAACCATCTTCCATATTAAAGCGCATCTGCATTCCAAATACTGCTTTTGTACCAGTACCTGTCCTATCATTCTTATCTGTACCGTTCTCCAGAATATGCCTTAAAGCACCAAGATACTGTTTCATTACTTACCCCACAACATATTAATTAACCTAATTTTAAATAATTTTGGTTTTAAATATAGTAATTATTAAATAATATAAAAATCCCGTAGTTAAAAATGGTAATAGGCTATATTTTAGCATTAATATTGAGTGTAGTTGATTTCTTCACAGAAGGGCTCTTTTCAAAAGCCAGCCCAAATAAGATGAAATTCATCTCTGTTGCTGCAGGAGTTTCAGTTTCTTACATATTTCTTATCCTGCTTCCTGAGATATATTCAAGTGCTGTTGCCATAAACAAACTATTATTTTTTGCTATTTTATTTGGGTTCGGTATATTTCATATAATTGAAAAGTATATAAGGCAGAATTTTACTGGACCAGAACTGAGAAAGGAACATCGTCTAATACATTCAACAACCTCTTTTATTTATTTTTTTGTTGTTGGATTTATTTTAGTAAAATTAGCAGATTCCAACTATGTGCATAGTACGTTGTTGTTCATACCAATCATACTACACATAATCATAGATTCGTTGCCTAGAAGACATACAAAAAAATATCATTTGAGGGTACTTTCCGCAGGTTCACCTTTTTTTGGAGCCCTTATTGCAGCATTTGTTGATGTTGGAACAATAGGCAATGTGATACTGCTGGGGATTATCGGAGGTGCATTGCTTTATACTGTAGTCAGAGAATCTTTGCCTAGAGACCGTGAAGGAAGGCCATTGTATTTTATAATAGGATTGCTTTTTTTCACTATATTAATACTGCTTTTATGGAGCATGGGGTTCTAGAATAATAAATCAATTCAATAATAATTTAAAAAAATAAAGAAAAAAAATAAGTTCTAAACAGAAAAACTTAGAAGTATAAAATTTAAGTTCTCCTATGCTTCTGGTAACAGTCCCTGCAATAAACAGGTCTGCCTTCTTTTGGTTCGAAAGGAACTTCAGCTTCGTTACCGCAGTCTGAGCATGTAACTTTGTGCATTTCCCTTGGACCAAAATCCCGGTCTCTAAATCCCATTTGTTTTTTCACCTATATTTCTTAGTTATACATAAAGATTTACTAGAAGTAGATCTCCTGTATACTAAGTCTTAGCTATGGTTTACTAGTATTTAAAGGTATGGGTTTTTCTCAATATCTCTCTGCATATCCCTAACTTGCTTATATTCCTGAGCCATATTTAAGAAATATTCATGAATTCTTGTGTCATCAGTAAGCTCAGGATGAAAAGTTGTTATCAGTAAATTATGCTGTTTTATCATAACTGGATTATTCCTAAATTCTGAAAGAATCTCTACACCATTGTAAAATCTTTTGATTGTTGGTGCTCTTATGAAAACTCCATTAAATCTTCCAATATCTTTTATGCTTAATTCTGTTTCAAAACTGTCTATCTGCCTTCCATAATCATTCCTTTTTATGCTTATATCAGCCAAACCAAGCAAGGGTTGTTTGCTCTTAATGATATCTTTTGCAAGCACAATTGCTCCAGCGCATGTTCCATAGATTGGCATTCCACGCTTATGCTTTTCCCTAATTGCTTTATCAAGATTATATTTTTTAATTAGTATTCCAATTGTTGTGCTTTCCCCCCCGGGTATTATCAGAGCATCAATATCTGTCAAATCCTCTTGAGATTTTACCTTTATTGGCTCTGCACCTAATTTTACCAATATTCTTGCATGCTCTCTTACATCACCCTGCAAAGCCAGAATTCCTACTCTCATTCAATGCCCTCTTTCCTGCATCTTAAGCTCTAATTTCTCTATTTCCAAGCCTTTCATAGCTTCTCCTAGACCTTGAGAAACTTTAGCAACTATCTCTGGCTTGTCATAATTTGTTGTAGCCTCAACAATTGCTTTAGCTGTTTTTTCCGGATTCTGGGATTTAAAAATTCCAGACCCAACAAAAATCCCATCACATCCTAGCAGCATCATTAAAGCAGCATCAGCAGGGGTTGCAACTCCACCAGCAGCAAAATTAACCACAGGAAGTCTTTGCATATTTCTTATTTGCTCTACTAGCTCAAAAGGAACTTTCATCTTATCAGCATGTTTTTTTAAGTTCCTGCCAGAAATATTTTTTAACTGTTTAATCTCTTCGTTAATTAAGTTGATATGCTTAACAGCTTCAATTATATTTCCGGTTCCTGCTTCGCCTTTGGTACGTATCATTGCCGCTCCTTCATTTATCCTGCGCAAAGCTTCTCCTAAATTCCTAGCTCCACATACAAATGGAATCTTAAACGCATGCTTGTCAATATGATTTTCACCTGCAGGAGTTAGAACTTCGCTCTCATCAACATAATCAACACCTAAAGCTTGCAGGATTTGAGCTTCTGCAAAATGTCCTATCCTTGCTTTTGCCATTACAGGTATGGTAACTGCTTTCATGATTTCTTTTATTTTCTTTGGGTCAGCCATCCTTGCTACACCGCCAGCTTTTCTTATATCAACCGGAACGCGTTCAAGAGCCATGACCGCAACTGCACCTGCGCCCTCAGCTATCTTGGCCTGTTCAGCAGAAATAATATCAATTATAACGCCGCCTTTTAGCATCTCTGCAAGGCCTTTCTTTAATCTAAAAGTTCCAGTACTGCCATTAGTATCCATTACCATCCCCAGTAATCAGAAAATGAATATATTAATTTAAAGCTTTCGAAAGATAATTATCATGAATAGTAAACTATATATATCAGTTATTACGGTAGAGTTGTCATGAAATATCTAAAGAGGCTTTTAATTCCACAATTCTTGCTCTTTTTAATTATTCCAACGGCTTTTGCAGAAATAACCATAACGCTTCCAGACAAAGATGTTTACAATCTTGGAGAGAAAATTGCTCCCACTATCTCCATTAAAGAGGACAAACCTTATGATGGTTTTTTTAGCTTGCATATTTTTTGTGATAATTATGATTTGCAGTATTACACTATACTCCTGAATCTGGAAGCAAACTTTAGGACACAATTAACTGTTCCAGAGCTTCCTTTGTCCAAATCCATGACTACTAAATGCAAATTAAAGTCAAATTTTGAGGCAATCGATGGAGAAAACATTGCTACCGCCTGGTCAAGTGATTTTTTTGTGACAGATAATTTAAACATAACAATAAATGAGGATTTAGAGGCAAAACCTGGAGAAGATATTATCATTTCAGGAGAAATAAAGAAGCAGAGTAATGAGTTTTTGTCAAAAGGAGAAGCAAAAATAAGTTTTGGGAATCAAGAAGGCATAGTTGATGTAGTTTCAGGAAAATTTGAATATCCAATTCACTTGAACAGTGACCTTGAAGGGGGGAATATGCCTTTGCTTGTTATTGTAACAGACAGATATAATAATTATGGAGACAAAATTTTAAGCCTTAAAGTATTACCCATACCTACAAAAATCGAAAATAATTTTGAAGATGATATGTTAATGCCAGGAGATACGCTCAAAGCAAAAATTATTCTATATGGCCATAAAGACAATGTTATAAATGACATCAAAATAAATGTTAAAATTTTCGATTCTGATGAAACTCTTCTTGCAGAAAA
>Ga0208642_1000920_pt1 | contig 14414 bp, 7 predicted proteins | sample ETN02SmetaG_4_FD_185790 | JGI IMG/M metagenome (GOLD analysis project Ga0208642, IMG submission 185790) | Marine microbial and viral communities from oxygen minimum zone, Eastern Pacific Ocean - ETNP2014F10-02SV251 (SPAdes) (version 2) | ecosystem: Environmental > Aquatic > Marine > Oceanic ...
TGACATATCGATATTAAAAATTGAATCCGGGATGCCACTTTCAGGTATGGAATCTCCAAATACTATTTGAGTAACGTTGGTTAGTGAATCAGCAAAAATAATGGAACTGTCAACTATTCCCTCAAAGCTATATACCTTATTGACAAGGGGAAGGGTTAGGGGTAAGTACCAAGAGGGAGTTTCCCATTTTTGAGGTGATTTAAAATCACAACCTAATGAGAAAATTAACAGGTATAAAAAAAGAGTAGAAACTACTCTTTTTTTAGTTAAATCGTTGAATATTGAATTCAAAATATTGATTATTAATACCGATATCCATCCGGTTTAAATGGACCTTTTTTGGGAATGCCAATATAATCAGATTGTTTTTCGGTCATTTCTGTGAGCTTGACATCTAAGTGGTCTAAGTGTAAGCGAGCAACCTCTTCATCTAATTCTAGAGGCAACACCTGCACGCCCTCATTTACATTATCTTCCCACAATGCTATTTGCGCCAATACTTGATTGGTAAATGAGGTTGACATTACAAATGATGAATGCCCTGTAGCATTACCTAGATTTACCAATCTCCCTCGAGAGAGTAGAATAATTGAATGTCCATCAGAAAATTCAAACCTGTCCACCTGCGGTTTAATATTGAATTCCTTAATATCTGTAGTTTTCTCTAAATAAGCTACATCAATTTCATGATCAAAATGGCCAATATTACAACAGATGGCATTATTTTTCATTTTTTCCATATGAGAACCCATAATAATATCACGATTTCCAGTAGCTGTTACGAAAATATCTCCCCACTTACAGGCTTCATCCATAGTAACTACAGAGTAACCTTCCATTGCAGCTTGCAATGCACAAATTGGGTCAATTTCTGTCACAAAAACCTGAGCGCCATATCCGCTCATGGATTGAGCACAACCCTTACCCACATCACCAAATCCGCAGACTACCACTTTTTTACCTGCAAGCATGACATCTGTAGCTCGTTTTATTCCATCAGCTAGAGACTCACGACATCCATATTTGTTGTCAAATTTAGACTTTGTAACTGAGTCATTTACATTGATAGCGGGCCAGGGCAAACTGTTTTCTTTAAATAACTGGTGCAATCTATGAACTCCTGTTGTGGTTTCTTCGGAAACACCTTTAATTCCAGGGATCAACTCTTTTCGTTTTTCCAAAACTATTTGAGTCAGGTCTCCCCCATCATCTAATAAAAGGTTTGGTCCTTCTCCATTAGGGAAATTAAGCGTCTGTTCGATGCACCACCAAAATTCATCTTCGGTTTCACCCTTCCAAGCGAAAACTCCATGACCAGCTGCTGCAATTGCTGCAGCAGCATGATCTTGAGTGGAATATATATTACATGAAGACCACCGAACTTCGGCTCCCAATTCAATCAGTGTTTCAATGAGTACAGCAGATTGGATAGTCATGTGAATACAACCTGCAATTCGAGCCCCAGAAAGTGGTTTACTGTCTCTATATTGTTCTCGAAGAGCCATTAACCCCGGCATTTCAACTTCTGCCAACTGGATTTCTTTTCTACCAAATTTTGCTAAGTTGATATCTGCTACTTTGTAGTCATTAGTTTGATTCATAGTTTCTACTTCCATTGTTAAGTTATCCAACACTTGCCTCCAATTTTATCTCTTGTTTCAATTGTTCAATTTTATCTGTTTTTTCCCAAGGGAATTCGTCTCTTCCAAAGTGCCCATAAGCACCAAGATCTTTATAAATTGCATTTTTCAATTCAAGCGTATTAATTATTCCAGATGGTGTTAAATCGAACACATCTTTGATTAAGCTTGTTAATTCTTCATCAGTTATAACGCCTGTATTAAATGTATCAACATTTATAGATACTGGTTCGGCAACTCCTATGCTATATGCCAATTGCACCTCACATCGTTCTGCCAATTCTGCAGCCACGATATTTTTGGCAATATAGCGTGTCATATAGCTGGCAGATCTATCAACCTTTGATGGGTCTTTGCCTGAAAATGCACCGCCTCCATGACGAGCATAGCCACCGTACGTATCCACAATTATTTTTCTACCTGTTAAACCAGTATCTGCTTCCGGACCACCAAGTACAAACCGACCCGTACCATTTACAATAAAATTTTCTTCGTAACCAATATGACAATTATTAAGAACTGGAAGAATTACATTATTTACGATTTCTTTTTTAATGTATGCATGTTCTTCTTCTTCAGTAGAATAGGAATCTAACATGTCATCATGCTGTGTTGCGATAACGACTTTTGATATGCCTACGGGAGTAAAGCCATCATATTCAACTGTCACTTGTGATTTTCCATCAGGTCTTAGCCATGGAAGAGTACCATTTTTTCGTACTTCTGCAAGTTTTTCTGTTAAACGTTGTGATAGTTGTATTGGCAAGGGCATGAGTTCGGGAGTTTCTTTACAAGCAAATCCAAACATTAATCCCTGATCCCCTGCGCCTTGTTCTCTATTGTCCAACTCATTTACTCCTTGGGCAATTTCGGGGCTTTGTTCGTCTATGTACAGTTGAACGTCAACTTTATCAGCGCTAAATTTTGAAGAATTATCAGTATATCCAATTTTACGAATTGTTTCACGAACTATATTTTCATAATCCGGGTGATTATCTGTAGTTATCTCCCCTGAAATAATAACGAGGTTTGTTGTTGTGAGGGTCTCGCATGCCACTCTCCCGTTCGGATCATTTGTAAGAATTGCATCCAGAATTGCATCTGAAATTTGATCACAGACTTTATCAGGGTGACCTTCAGTTACAGATTCTGATGTAAATAGGTAATTACTCATTTTTTTATTTCCTTTCAAGCTAGTTAATTTACGATATTTTATTTATTTAATTCTTTCAATACTTTTGTAACCGCTTTGGCGCCGCTCATGATATAATAATGGATACTCATTACACCATTATTCAATAATTCTTCACATTGTTTTATGCACCATTTCACACCAATTTCATGGATGTAGTCTGGATTTTCTTCAATTTCTTCTGAAAGTTCAGTAGGGATATTTACATAAAAGTTTTTAGGGATTGATGTTAACTGCTTAGGATTATTTAGAATTTTCAATCCCGGAATTATTGGAACTGTAATTCCTGCTTTTCTACATTCATCTACAAAATTAAAATAATCTTTATTGTTAAAGAACATTTGGGTTACAATATAATCTGCACCGGCATCTACTTTTTGTTTAATAAATTGGACATCTTTTTTAAGGTTTGGTGCCTCAAAATGTTTTTCCGGATATCCACCTACACCTATACATAAGTCCACAGCATCAGCATTTAAAATTTCATCTAAATAAATACCAGACCTGAGATTATCAAGTTGTTTTACAAGATCTGAAGCATACAAATTTGCTGATCGGCCTGAATGTACTGGTTTTTTATAGTTTGTTTCATCTCCTCTCACAGCCAAAATATTATGAATACCTAAATAATTGAGCTCAATAATTGCATCCTCCGTTTCTTCGCGTGTAAATCCCCGGCACAATAAATGCGCAACCGTATCAATTTTAAATCGATTTTGAATAATTCCACATATACTGATAGTGCCCGGTCTCTTTTTACGTACACGTCGTTTAATATCTCCATCTCGTCCTTCTTCATAATATGCTTCTGCTGAATGGCTGGTAACGTCAATAAAGGGTGGATTAAAGGGCTCCAGATCTTTCACAATTTCAATAATTTCTTGAGCACTTTTACCTCGCTGTGGAGGAATAATCTCAAAACTAAATAAAGGATCTTTTGCATTATCTATATGTTCGGTAACTTTCATTTTTCTCCTTAAACTAATTCAGGTTCAAATTGGTTTGATTCTCTAAGATAGGGTGATATAAATCGCCTAACTTGATCAGAATGCATTTTTTTCCTATCACAGTAATTAGTGAGTTGGTCTTCAGAAATTTTTCCAATGCTGAAATATTTTGACTCCGGATGTGAGAAGTACCAACCACATACAGATGCTGGTGGGTCCATGGCAAAATTAGAAGTTAGATGAATTCCAGTTTTTCCATTTGGATCCAGTATATTAAATAAAAGCTCTTTCTCAGAATGATCTGGACAGGCAGGGTAACCTGGTGCAGGTCGAATTCCATCATACTTTTCTTTCAACACATTTTCTATGGTCATATTTTCATTAGGTGCATATCCCCAATATTCTTTGCGAGTAAGATCATGTAATTTTTCAGCAAATGCTTCAGCTAATCTATCAGCCAGAGCTTTGGCCATAATTGCATTATAATCATCATTATTAGCTTTAAACCCTTCAACAATTTTATCTAATCCAATCCCGGTTGTTACAGCAAAAATGCCAAGCCAATCCGGTTTCCCCAAGTTTCTGGGGGCGATAAAATCTGAAAGGCAGAGTTGATAATCAGCTTTTTTCACCTGCTGACGCAAAAAATGAAATTGTGCAATTGATTCATTTTTAAAATTATAAAGTTCTATATCATCCCCAACTGATGACGCGGGAATAATCCGCATTATCGCTCTGGCAGTTAACAATTTCTTGGTCACAATTTCATCCAATAAGCACTTTGCATCATTAAATAATTTTTGTGATTCCTTTCCATACTTTGCATCCTTCAATACTGAAGGATATGTACCTTTTAATTCCCATGTTGTAAAAAATGGTGTCCAATCAATAAAGGGTACTAATTCCTCAAGCGAGAATTCATCTATAAAAATCTCTTCTTTAATATTTGGTTCAGGCGGATTATAGTATTGCCAATCTACATTGTACTTATACCTTCTAGATTCAGTAATAGGTAAATATTGAATTTTAGATGGTGATTGTCTTTTTATACGAATACTTGTGTAATCTTGGTTCACTTCATTTATAAACTCATTTTTAGAATCGGAAAGCAGTTTACGCACCACATCTACACTTTTAGAAGCATCTGTCACATAAATGGATCCATGTGAATATTGCGGGGCTATTTTTAAGGCGGTGTGTAATTTAGATGTAGTAGCTCCCCCAATTAATAAAGGAATTGTTGCTCCAGTTCGTTCCATTTCAGATGCCACATGAACCATTTCATCTAGTGAGGGGGTTATTAGTCCACTAAGCCCAATAATATCCACATTTTCCTCAAGAGCATTTTTCAAAATATCTTGTGCAGAAACCATCACCCCCAAATCAATGATATCATAATTATTACAACCCAGAACAACACCAACAATATTTTTACCAATATCGTGCACATCCCCCTTTACCGTTGCCATAAGTATTTTACCCTTTTTACTTCCAGCTCCCTTAGACTCTTCTAAAAATGGAGTTAAATAGGTCACGGCTTTTTTCATAACTCTTGCTGATTTAACCACTTGTGGCAAAAACATTTTTCCAGAACCAAATAAATCTCCTACTCTGTTCATTCCATCCATTAACGGTCCTTCTATTACTTTAACCGGATCCTTTAAATTCAATCTTGCTTCCTCTGTATCTTCTTCAATATGGGCAGCAATTCCTTCAACCAGGGCATGCGTCAAACGTTCTCCAACAGGAAGTTCCCGCCAGGCTGAAATTTCATTTTCAACCGTTTGTTCAAAATGAAATTCTTTTGCAGAATCTAAAAGACGTTCACCAGATTCAGAGTTACGGTTAAATATTACATCCTCTATTTTCAGTCGAAGTTCAATGGGAACCTCATCATAAATAGATAACTGGCCCGGATTCACAATCCCCATTGTCATTCCGGATTTGATGGCATGATAAAGGAATACCGAATGCATTGCCTCTCGAATAGCATTATTCCCTCTAAAAGAAAATGACAGATTACTCAAGCCTCCACTTATGAGAGATTGAGGGAATAATTCTTTTAGTTTCTTACAGGCACGAATATACGCATGGGCATAATCATTATGCTCTGCAAGGCCAGTTGCAACGGCAAATATATTAGGGTCAAAAATGATATCTTCAGTTGGGAAATTTACTTTATTGGTCAGAAGTTCAAAGCTTTTGCTACAAATGTCAATTTTACGTTTATATGAATCGGCCTGTCCATCTTCATCAAATGCCATTACAATGACCGCCGCACCATACCTACGAATCTTCTCTGCTTTGTCAATAAAGGCATCTTCTCCATCTTTCAAGCTAATGGAATTTACAACACCCTTACCCTGTATATTTTTTAGTCCAGTTTCTATAACCTCCCACCGGGATGAGTCAATGACAATGGGTACCCGGGAAATAGCGGGGTCTGAAGCTATCATGCGTAGGAATTTCTCCATACATTCTTCCGATTCCAGTAGTCCCTCATCCATATTCACATCTATCATCTGCGCACCACCCTCAACTTGATGAATTGCCACAGATAATGCATCCTCATATTTTTCTTCCCGAATGAGCCTCGCAAATTTTCTGGAACCCGATACATTGGTGCGTTCACCAATATTTACAAAAAGTGATTTTTTATCAATTTTAAGCGGTTCTAATCCACTTAATTTCGTAATCGGGTCTATTGTAGGGAGTATTCTTGGAAGACTTTGACTAACTTTCTGAGAAATCACTTTAATATGCTCAGGGGTCGTGCCACAGCAACCACCCACAATATTAACCAATCCACTTTCTGCGAATTTTTCAATAATTGCTGCCATAAACTCAGGCGATTGATCATATTCACCTAACTCATTTGGAAGCCCTGCATTTGGGTGTATACTAATTGGAATATCTGCAATAGCAGATAAATCTGCAAGAAACGGTCGCATTTCTTCAGCGCCCAGAGCACAATTAATTCCCACACTCAACAATTCTACATGTCGTATAGAATACCAAAATGCTTCAATCGTCTGCCCAGATAATGTTCTACCACTGGCATCAGTAATAGTTACCGAAACCATTATTGGCACATATTCCCCCCTATTTGCAAACGTCTCCTGGATTGCATACAAAGCAGCCTTACAGTTCAAGGTATCGAAAACCGTTTCAACCATTATAATATCTACTCCGCCATCTAACAAGCCTTTACACTGGTCACTGTAGGTATTAACCAAATCATCAAAACTAACATTTCTAAATCCAGGGTCACTCACTTTGGGAGACATAGAACATGTCCTGTTTGTAGGGCCAAGAATACCCGCTACATATCTCGGTTTTTCAGGATTTTTATTAGTAACAGCTCTCGTTACATTTTTAGCAATCTTGGCGGATTCTAAGTTTAACTGGTACACTAGATGTTCTAAACCATAATCTGACTGGGAAATTGCATTGGCATTAAAAGTATTGGTTTCAATGATATCTGCACCTGCCTCAAGATATAAGGAATGAATACTATGAATAATATCAGGGCGGGTGAGAGATAAAATATCATGATTCCCCTTTAGATCCTGGGGGTGATCAGATAATATTTCTCCTCGGTAATCTAGTTCACTCAGACTATGGGTTTGGATAAGAGAGCCCATAGCACCATCTAGCGTGAGAATTTGCTTTTTTAATATATTCTTAATATCTTTCATAAAATAAAAAACCGGCGCTAAACCGGTTTTACCCCCTTTAGCAACTTTTTTTACGTCGCGGCAATTTGGTATAAATCACGACGGGGTAATTTAACTTGATTCTAATTATACTTTCAAATAACTATTTCAACAAAAAAGAAGCTAGTGGTAGTGGTATCACTCTTTTTCCTTACTTATGACGGACAGGATGCATTAAAACATACTCCGAACATTAAAACCGGACAGGGTTAAAGAAAAACGAAGCCTGTCCAAAATCCAGTCCGTATCGGTTACAAAGGGAGTTTCATCCCAGCTTTGATATAAAGGCATGATAATTGAAAGGGGGCCGAAAGATTTTTTCAGCCCAAAATCAAAATAGGAGTCCCCCCCGGGAATTATAGCTACATCCATAAAGGGTTTCCCCGGTATTTTAGGTATATTCATTTCAAAATTAGCAGAAATCACCCAGTCATCCACCCCCTTCATTTTGCCATTATTCAGTATCAAACCATGTATAGACGGCCCGCCAATATCATATTGACGGATTCCCACAGATGCATCATTGATCTCTGGAGTCCGGTTAAAAATATATCCATTACGAAAATCAGGATCAATATTGCCGCTGAGATAGGTTAAATACTGCTGAGGCAGGTTAGAAGTGTCTAAAAATCCCCCTGCCCAGATACGAAGTTTCGCTTTTAATTTTTTGGTAAACTTATAATAAATATTGGTCTGTAGATTTACCCTTAAAAATTGACTCTTCACTATCCCCATTTTAAGAGCAGATCGGAAATAATATGTCAAAAAGGGATTAGGGCGATTATAGAGTTCCATTTCAGCATATCCTGTGGCAAGTTCACCAGAATCATAATAATCAGGATCCACTGCATTTACAGAGATATCATGATAATCCATATTAAATGTTGTGGTCCAAACCGGATATCTCTCTAAATGTTCTTTCCGCTTTCCTTCAAACTCAATATGGAATCCTGTTCTGCCGGCATTTCTTCCGGCATCAAAGCTGAATGTACTGGTATAAAAATTACCAAACCCATATACCGTTTTTGATGCACTGGCAGAACCGATAAGCTTTTTATTATTGAAATCCCACATGGGACGAAATCCAATACCGTAATCATACCCGGGTACGAAACCATGATAGAAATGTATACCAGGCGTCCAGCCATTATACTCATTGCCACTGAAAACCCAGGGCATCCAGAAAATTTCCCGTTTATCATACTGAGGTTGATCAAATACCCATGTGAATGCCAGGGGCTTGCATGTAGAATTATTGGGCCTGTTTACATCTGGAAGCGTTTCATCCGGGTCGATCTTTACCGATTTTGCTCCTTCCGGAAGGGTAACTTTTCGAAACCGTTTTACATTTTCATACCAGTGGCGGGATATTTCCTTTCCCTTTTTGTCGTAAAATGCTGCTTCAAACGGCAGTGTCAATGTACCATTATTCCTAAAAACAGCTTCACCTTTCTGAATAGAAGCAGCATAATCCACCCTGCCAGTTTTGTAAAATACATCACTGGTATACCAGCTCAAATCTTTATCACTGTATTTTTTAACATAGGAAAAATAATCCTCCGGGTAGGGATGCCTGAACTTCCAGTCTGAATAGTAATTATGGAAAATGGAGTCAATGGTCTCTTCTCCAAGAAAGTCCATGAGATGCCAGGTATAGACCAGGGGCTTTGAGTAGCTGAGCCAGTAATTGGTGCGCTGTTTGAAATCATTTGAAGAGGTTTCAAGCGGTTCTTCATCCCCACGCTTGACCCAGGATGTATATCCCATATATTCAAAAAAACCATACTGGATATTTTTTCCCACGCTGAGAGGACCTAATTTTTCCTGAGTAAATTCATTTACAATATATTTTCTATTTTCATTGCCGTATTTTTTATCCCAGTAGCGGATATTACAAAATTCATTCAGTCCCTCATCCATCCAGGTATGATCACGTTCATTGCTGCCCAGTATGCCGTAAAACCAGTTATGCCCTACCTCATGCATAATCACCATTTCCAAGAGATGCTTCGAATCCATTTTAGAAATAACCGTGATATTGGGATATTCCATGCCCCCGCCTGCACTCATGTCACCATCCACAGCAGTGATATGATTGTATGGATAATCACCATTAAATACGCTGTACCAATAACCGGAATCATGAAGATATTCTATGGAATTTTCCCACATTTCAGCATTCTTCGGTTTATACATGCTCCATAGTGTTACCTCCCTTGTGGAATCTGCCAGAAACAGGGTTCCTTTCCGGACAATCCATTTCTTATCTGCGAACCAGGCAAAATCATGAACATTATCCTGATGAAAATGGAGGGTTTTAAGTATGGGCGTTTCTCTTTCTTTCTTTTCCTTTTTAAATTTTGCTTTCAGCTTTTGCAGAAAATTCTTTTTCTCCCCTTTCTTTTTCCCAGATTTCTTCAATTTTTTAATGGCTTTCTTAAAAGCCTTTTTATCCAGAGCATGCAGAGAGTCACCTTCTTGAGCCAGGGAGTCCAGCCAGGCATATTCTGCTTCTCCATTAATAAGATCACCCGTGGCCATGATGCGGTAATCATCCGGCAAAGTAATTTTAACATCAAAACTGCCGAATTCACTGTAGAATTCACCCATGGTTAAATATGGCATGGGATGCCATCCTAAATGATCGTACACTGCTGGTTTGGGATACCACTGGGTAATCTCATAATGTTTACCAATATGCCCCAGACGAGAAAACACCTTAGGAATTTTAACAAAAAATGGTGTTTCTATGGTTATTTGATCTCCAGGTTTCAGAGGTTTAGGTAAATGAACTTTAAGAACATCAATCCATTCATGATGGGGCTCAGTTTTAGTAGATATACCATCAATTTTAAAGTCAAGACTATCAATATATCCCCTGTTTTTCTCTTCTGAAAAAATAAAACTGGTATTTAAGAACCGTTCAGCTTGTTTGGCCCCAGCAGTTTCTGTATTTTTATAGGTATTTGGCCAGAGATGAAACCAGATAAAATCAAGTGTATCAGGTGAGTTATTGGTATAGATTATTTTTTCATAGGCATCTAAGGTATGAGCTGAATCATCCAGAGTGACCTCAATATCATAGGTTACATGCTGCTGAAAATATTCCTTTTCAGCAGCCAGACACAGAGAAAACAATATGGCGTTTAGTACAATATATTTCATGAATTTCCTATGGAGATTAGTTTTAGTGGTTGGGGTTCCAGAAATTTTCTGTATCACCCAGAATATGAGATACCCATCTGCTCCAGACAAACAGGGCATCCGACAATCGATTTAAATATCGGATATTTTCTGGAACAACAGTTTCATTTCTTGAAAGAGTAACAGTCCGCCTCTCTGCCCGCCTGCAGACATTACGGGCCATATGAAACTGCGCATTTATTACACTCCCGCCTGGAAGTACAAAGGATGTGAGCTCCGAAAGCGATTCATTTACAGTATCAATTTCAGTTTCAAGTTTTGAGATTGCATCATCCGATAATTGAGGAAGGTTTTCAGTATCGCGGTCTTCAGCTGCTGCCAATTGGCTACCCAGATTAAAAAGTTCGTTCTGTACAGACTTTAAGAAACATATGAGTGAACTAAACTGATCCTCTTTCTGCTCTTTTAATAATTCCCGGCAGAGACCAATTTCAGAGTTCAGCTCATCCACTGTCCCATAGGCTTCCACCCTGGCATCATCTTTCCAACGCTTTTCACCGCCAATCAATCGGGTCCTTCCCGCATCTCCAGTGCGGGTATATACCTTGTTAATACGGATATTAGGTGATTTCTTATCAGTCAAAATAAAAGGGTGTTAAAAGAGGGTCTAATTTATGAACGAATCAGGGTTTGATTACAAACGTATATTCAGCCAGTTCTTCCACCTTTTCCCTGCTCCATGGCATGGGAATATATTCCCCTTTCCTCCATAAGGATACCATATCATCATAATGCCCACTTCCCAGCACTCCACTTTGCCCCGGCGGTGACACTGCAAGAGAAGCATCCCAGTTTCCAACATCCACAATAAAGCGGTTGGATGGACACCATGATGTACTATGATATGGGGCAGACGGATTATAAGCAGACTGATGAACCGTATCCGTATCTCCACCAATTGGATAGGGACCTTTGTTAAAGACTTGATGTAATGGTTTTTTTACTGATAGGCTGTGCTGAAATTCTGCCTGGTGGATATTGCCCCATTTCCATCCGGAAGCTTCATATCCCATATTCTCTTCGAGCCAGAGGCATGATTCAACCAGTGATTTCTCAATTAAACTCAAGGCAGATTTCCCAGATGGTACCCATTTGGAATCAGAGTTCTGGAAAATACGAATCACAGCCTCGGTGCTGTGACCCAACAATTCATTTACAGGCAATAGTAGTGGATGATCTCCGATGCCCAGATATTTTGCTGTAAGTGTTTGTCCCAAATGGGGCTGTACAATATTTTTTATTAACCTAAATAAAAACACCTGATAGACTGTACCGCCAATAGACTCCTCATCTAAATTATTATCCCATTTATTCAGTATGTCAATAAGTTTCTGCGCCTTCGGCTTGGCAGTCCGAAGACCGGAAATTAATCCGTCTTTAATTCGCTTTCCCGGTATTGAATGAAAATCCATATGGAGATCCTGAACCAATTGAAAATCTATTTTACTCAATCCCTTAAATTTTTCTTCGATCCGAGCTGCACGGTACCCATTCATGAATGAATTCCCCAGATAGTGGGGATAACTGTCATCAGTAATTTTATTATTGCATGAAATAACATATCCACATTTTGGATTTAATACATGGGGCATTTCATCATGTGGGATTTCAGATATCCAATCAAACTCTCCAGTCCAACCTGAAACCGGTACACCACCACCACCTTTATTCCGGACAGGTACACGCCCAGATACATACATACCAATATTCCCTTTGACATCACTGTAAACAATATTCAGCTGGGGCGCCTTGATTTTTTCAACTCCCTTAGAGAAACCATCCCAATTTTCTGCCTGATTGATATCGAAAAATCCACCCATAATGGTATTGGGCTGCAATGATTTTGAACAGAGGGCAATTGTCTGGCTTGAATTTTCTGTTACGGAACCTATAAGTGGGCCATGAATTGTCTGCCGTATGTTTTCTACATGATTGGCCTCTCCTTTAACGGGAATAATTTCTTGTATTGCATCATATTTCTTCAACTCACCCCGGTATTCATATCTCTCAGGGTCCGTTACATCCTGTTTTTCTATAAATATATCTTCCACATCTGTGTACGCCAGCGTGATGCCCCAGGCAATATGCTCATTATGTCCCAATAATAAACCTGGCAGCCCCGGTATGGAGAAACCTGTACAATGATACCCCTCTGTTGAGTGTAGGTGATTCATGTACCAGATCCCCGGCATGCTTAAAACAAGGTGGGTGTCATTACAAAGTAGCGGACGGCCTGTATCAGATTTTTCGGGTGAAATTGCCCAGGCATTGGAGCCTCTTCCGCCACCTTCCATATCTTTTGCAAGGAATGGCCCCTGTGATGACTCAATCATTTCATCCACCTGAAGAGTATTTACATCAATTCCATTTGGTATTTCGGAAGGGTTGCCATCTGGATAGAAAATACCCAGTTCTTCCGCCATATCATCACCTACTTTATTAATGATTTTCTGACGCGTGAGAGCACCAGACCAGCCATGTGACAGTGTCCAGGTCATCACCCTGCCCCATGCCAGTATATCTAATGCTGTCCATGGTTCCGGAGAAATGCGTGTGAGGGTAAATTCTATGGGTAATTTGTTGTGTTCCAGCCATTCATTCACACCTTTTGCATAGGCTTCAAGAAATATTCTATGCTTTGGATTCAGTAATTCCAGATCTGCTTTTGCCAAACGGTTGAAACCAATGGTACGGGTGAGCCTATCTGTATTGAGGGCATCTTTCCCAAAAGCTTCAGATAATGTCCCCTGACCAATCCGTCGGTTAATCTCCATTTGCCAGATACGATCCTGCGCATGTACATATCCCTGGCAGAAAAACATATCTTCATTGTTTTCTGTATATACATGGGGCACATGCCAATTATCCCGGTAAATAGTTGCTGACTGGGTAATTGCAGATATAGTGAATTCACCCTCATAATTACAAGGATGATAATTCTGTGCATTATATTTACTGAATATCCAGCGTAGAAATTTGGGGAGGATTGCTTGCAATTACCTGTTTATTGACCACTTTCCATGATAATAATTTATCATAGCGAAGAAGTTTCAAAAAGGTAATTTTATATAATCTATAGCAGAATTAGATTTACTAAATTGACAATATCCAGAACATTCAAAATACCATCGGAATTAATATCCCCGGCTTCAAATTGATCTGAATCTGGAGTGTCCGCTTCCAGAATAAAATTTGTCAGTATGACCACATCCAGAACATTCAGGACAGAGTCCATATTCACATCACCGGGCATGATGTCAGAGCCAGAACCCACAGTGAGATTTACCGGAATAGATGCGGACCCGCCATTGGAGGTAATTTTTACGTAGCCCGTATAGTCACCATTTGAAAGACCGGAAGAACTCACATCAAAGGTATTTGTGGAAGATGCACCATATGCCAGTTGACCGGTTGTTTCACCGCTGAAACTCAGCCAGTCTAAACCTGTACTAAAAAAGAGGGATCTATTATTAGTCGCAAAACTTGAGCCAGAAGCAACCTGTATGCCATCTGTTCCTCCTGCATTCTGTATTCCGATGGTGGCATCATGATCACCTGTGAGGGAATTATAATTCACAGCAATTTCCCCACTGGGATAAAGTACAATCTGGAAGTTATAATAACTGTCTTCAAAATTAGTCCACCAGTGGGCCACTTCATTGAACCATATTACAAAACGCTCACTGTTACCATGAGTATAGACACTTCCAGAACA
>Ga0208642_1000923_pt1 | contig 14406 bp, 29 predicted proteins | sample ETN02SmetaG_4_FD_185790 | JGI IMG/M metagenome (GOLD analysis project Ga0208642, IMG submission 185790) | Marine microbial and viral communities from oxygen minimum zone, Eastern Pacific Ocean - ETNP2014F10-02SV251 (SPAdes) (version 2) | ecosystem: Environmental > Aquatic > Marine > Oceanic ...
AAATCCCGACAGGCCGATTGCGGGGGCAGACCAACGGAGGTACACCATGCCTGACATCATCGACAAGCGGTACAAAGCCAACATGCGGTACGCTGCAGACCTGAGGACTGCGTTAGAGGGCGTAGTCTCAGCATACAACAGCCAAGCAATGTCGGACAAATTCGATGACCCTAACGGGAAACGAGAGATGGAATGGGCAATGGAGTACGCAGACAATGTACTCTACGACCTGTACCACGCCGAAAAGGAGAATACAGATGAGTAATTACGAAACCGTCAAAGAGCTTGCTCAGGGGTTTGCCAAAGAGCTTGAGAGTACGAAAGAGAGTATGTGGACGCTCCAAGCGGAAATCAATGGTCTGGACAAAAAATACAAAGTTTTCTATGATGCACTACTGGGGGCAGTGGACAGCCTGAGTGGCAACACGGAGCCAGTGGACTGGGACTGTCTCATCGAAGAGGCTGAGGGTGCTGAGTCTTACGCTATTGAGGCACTAGAGGTATCCGAAAGGGCGCACCAAGAGGCAGAGGATTTGGAGAGCAGCATGCACGAACTGGTAGGGAATACCGAGCAAGCACTGGTCAATTGTGATGACACGGTGAAGAGTTACAGTGGCCTAGCAGACACGTTACGGCGTGCCAAAGAGCAGAACAGTGGTGAGTAAACTCATCCCTGCACAGATGTCACCAGATGCCGCCGAAGAAATTCGGCGGCACGAGGTGGCGCGTCTCAACAGGCGCAAGGCCGAGCGAGAGCAACTGGAGCAGGTGTACGGGCAGGTGTGGGACACGGACGAGTTATACAAGCAGTTCGAGGTGCTTGGCTTTATGGCTCCGTTCGTAAAGGTGCGTGACCTAGACACCAGAGAGATAGGCACGCTGAAGTTTCAGCATGAGCCACGATACTACTTCAGTTGGAGAGCATCACATCGAGAGAGGAGGGACTGAGATGAAACCATTCAAAAGTTATCAAATCAAGAGAGACGAATGGGATGCTGGGCGTAGGTGGGCGGTATGCACCACGCCCAAGGACAGCAAGACCATCCACGAGGACGACTTTGTCTTCTTCTGGACGCGAGCCGAGGCGCGAGATTGGATTGCTGATTACAAATCACGGAGAAAGGAGATGCAAGGCGTATGAACAGGGAACACGAGTACGAGGCCATCCTCACCCGTGTAGTACGGATATGCTCAGACAACGAGCGAGTAGACTGGGACGCAGCAGATGCCAGCGCGGAGTTCAAGGCCATACGTAACGAGATTGCTTGGGGCTTGTACGAGATAGACAAGGGGGACGGCGACAAGCCGTCCCCCACCAAAGGAGAATAACATGACCGAAGAAGAGGAGAAAGCCGAACAAGAATATGAGGTCAGCCATGAAGAGTGCGCTGGGATTCTTGGGTTGTCAGTAGCGCAATACATCGCAGACTATATCAATCGCGAACGCGAAAACTCTAATACTGTGTGGCGCACATCCTGCGCCAGCCAGATTTGGAATGGATGCAGCGTTCTGATACTGGACGCGCTAGATACATGGATGGAAAGGAGAATAACATGACCAAGACAACAACTACGTTCCCGTTCATATGTACTTACGGATGCGACAACTGCCGTCCCCTTGACGTAACAACAGAGCTTTATGTTGGGGGGTTGTACGTCCGCGCTGATGGATACAGCGACTGCTGCTCTCAAGATGGGTATGGACAGCAAGTGGTAATCGAGAACAGGCATGGTGTACCGCACGTAATGATATGGGCGGACATCAATGACGAAGACCCCACGCATATCGTATCTCTGGCAGGCGCAGCAGAGAGCGAAAGGAGAAAGTAACATGTCTAACAAATACACAATGACATACAGCAAGTGGAATGGAACTAACACTGTCGGTGGCTTAAAGCACAGCCTAAAGGACGATGCGGATGACATGCCTATCGCATGGGCAATATGGCAGGTGGAGGACGTGGAGTGGAGGGCAGCGGATATGGGGATAGAGGTCAGCAAGGAAGAGTGCGCTGGGATTCTTGGTGCGATGAATGATAACCATGACGCTACTAACGGTATGAACTGGGACACAATAGACTACTGGTTGGACGAGTTACGATTAGAAAGGGAGAACAACACAGGATGACTACATTCAAAGAAACAATCGACTACATCAATGAAATAGCAGCCGATGTGGACAGAACCCTTGCACTGGAGCCGGGGACACGTTCACGCCAACGTGAACTGTTACAGCAAGAGTTCATCAAACTCAAGGCTATGATGGCTAAGTATGTGTCTCAGTTCATGGCTCCTGATGACACGAACACTAAAGACCTTGAAGGCATGATGTGTCCGCACTGTAAGAGTCTGGAGCCGTTTGATATCATATGCGAGGGTTGGATGCTGGTGTACGATGACCCTGAGCAAGGTGACCATCAACCCCGATACACAAATTGGTACGAGGACAGTGACTGTGTTTGTGTTGAATGCAAATATGTAGGGAAGGTTTCTGACTTCAGGTCTCCGTACTGGAATGCCACAGGGACAAAGCCTGTTACGGCATCCAGGGAAGATGTCAACGCACTCCTCAAAGAGGCAGGCGAGTACTGGAACAGGAAAGACCCAGCCATTGCCAAAGCATTGCCAAAGGAGGCAATCGATGGTTACAGACAAAGAAGCGCACGACCTAACAGCAATAACTAACTGTCAAGGCTGTGGTACTGAGACCATAGCGTTCGTGCATCATGCATGGAACCGAGAAGATGCATACGGCATCCCTACTGGCCTGTGGTGCGACAAATGCTACAATGGGGATGCGTATCCGTTCCGCAAGGACGATTACTTTGACCCTGCATATGCAGGAGAGAGCTTGGAGGAGGACTAACATGACAACCTTCAAGCATGGCAACGGACACTGGGCGTTATGCATGGAGCTCAGGCGGTACGCTCCCGAAGACCCAGACATGGAGGAGGGCTACCACCTGCAGGATGCATACGCTTTCAAGATGGGCGAGTGGGATTTACAGCATTCTGGTGACCGCCAGATGCTCTTAGGTGAAGTGATGAACTTTGTCAAGGTAGCGATATACCAGTTGGTCGGAGATGTTTGGGGCCTGAAAGGAAAAGGGAAATGACTATAGAACCGTGGCACTACATCGTAACACTACGAGAAAGCGATATGGAAGAATGTACATGGATAATCACGTTGGAGACGGCTAGGTCGTGGGCTGGGATAAAGAAACATGTGGTCAAGCAGGCCGTTAAATTTGCAGCAGATGAGGGCGTACAGCTAGAGCCCGATGATGTACACATACTGGCAATAACCGAAGTTCAGGGTGGTCACCCCACCGTTATCTATGGGCCCGTTGGCTTTGCATGGGATACTTCTGGGCGCTCTTATGCAATGGCTGAGGAGCCAGATTAATGCTAAAAGGGGAAGCACCTAAAGGGATTCCGCAACCATTCAAGTCCGGGCAGTTCAACAAGAATACACTGGTCTACATCGGCAATGTGTATGGTGCCAATGACCGGACGTGGCCGACCGCAGGCACCGAGCTACGGGCGTATGATGTGTTCCGCAGGGTGCAAGTGAGCAAGCCCCGGAAGGACAGAAACAAGGGGCTCAGTGGAGCCTTGCGAACTGAGCACATCAACGCCAAAAAGAAAACAGAGACTCAGAAAAAACACACGGGCACAACATATCACACGCTGCTAAGAATGGGCATCAGCAGAGGCGATGCTTTCCTGGCCTTTGGTAGCGGTGCAGGGTTCGTTGTGCGCAAACGCAGAGATGGCGAGGGTTACTGGCTATCTCGTATGAAGAAGGCGGAGCGTGCCAGTCTAGTGGATGGGGAACGGCATGTACGCCGTAACCTGCGGTGGGCACGAGGAAGTTTCTGCGAAGGCCAAGAGACAAGAACGTGGGCATCAAAACAATGAGCCTTTACTACATTGCAACCGCACCTTACAAGGGTTCCTTCGTCATACTTGATGAGGACCAACCCCACACTGACGTACCGCCGGGGTTCATCATTTCAGGTTGGCCACCCTTCGAGTGCGACACGGAGAATATCGAGATATTGATGGAGGCAGCAAAGAGTCACATAGCAGAGTGCGAGTACCTAAATCTATGGCACATCTATATGAACTAGGAGGCAACACTATGTTCAACATAAGGAAAGACTACCTAATACTAATCGGAGGCATGTCCCTCTGGGGTGGGCTGTTATTTGCTGTGTTCATCTACCTGAGCAATATGTTTACAGCCACACAGGCACCAACACAGGGCGAATGGCAACAAGATGACCCTCGGCTACTCCCACAGCCATCAGTCGTGATAGAGATACCAGTAGAGGTGCCCGTGACGGTATCCCCCACGGCTTTCCCCGAAGATGAGATGCTGGCCCGGATTTCCAGCTATTGGCCCGGAAGTCTGGGGGCTAACTGCCATCCTGAGAATATTGTCGATGGAGAATGTACCACATGGCTCACAGATGGTGTCGAGTGGCGACACTGGTCATGGTGGGCTACCAATCGGAACGCAACTGCGTGCCCTAAAGAGTTCCCACTGGGTACTTTGTTCGATTTGGGCGCAGCAAAACTAGGTACTAGCAATGACGCAAGTCTAGGAACCTATGTGTGTATCGACCGGGGTGGCGCAATAAAATTTATCACCGAGAATGGCGAGACCACATTCTTTCTTGACTTGCTCTCTCCCAATATTCCGTTCGTCCCCGGTGCCCGGATTATCAAAGACAAGTATTCTCCGTCAGGCCACTACGTAGTACCTGTAACGGTGACACTACCATGAATTTTGCGCTATGAGTCAAGCTGCACGTAGGGAAGCCCTGAAGCGCCAGATACTGGAAGACAGAGGCGATGTCTGTGACTTCTGTGGTGACTTTGGGGCTACCGACATGCACGAATGGCTCATCAAGCGCAGTGCAGTACCTAAGGGTCGCCGACAGTTACAGATTTTCGATGAGCGTAACTGTGCACTACTGCATCACGCATGCCATATGACACACGGCCAGACCAAGGCGATAAAGGAACACCTTGTCAATGTATTCGTAGAACGATATAGTCTTGAGGAATTACTAGAATTTGTGGAAGGGTTAGAGTTACGTGATACTAGCCATGCTCAGTTCTTAAGAGGCAAAGAATAGAGTTACCGTAACAACAAAGAGGGAGTTGGCGCCGCCAGGAGCCAACTCCCTCTTTGTTTAAGTGGGAGAAACCAGTGAAAGGAGAAGAAAGCTAGTTTCTCCCTATACCAAGGAGGCAGTAGTATTGTAGCAGCTACTGCCCTTGTTTGGCAAGTCCCCGGCTAAACGCATAGAGCCCAGCGATAACAGCACCAGCCCATGCAGCCGCTTCTGCAGGGAGATAGCCCTGTACTGCAGCTACCACACCTGCCACCATTCCACTTACTGCTACCCAAAATTCAGTCGTCTTCCAGCCAGCCTTGCTTGACATATATACATCCTCCTGTGATGTAAGATAACCCCAATTATACTACAGCAGTGGACTCGCCCGGAGTTGAACCGGGGTGCGTTTCAGCAGGAGCTTCCACGATGGGTACTCCTGCCTCAGTCCGTCGATGCCCGTCGAGCCCAAAAGATACGCCAACCAACGCCTTGGTCAGTAGTGCAAGAGCATAACCGCTCTTGATATGTGGTCCAGTCACACGCAGGTATTTGTAGCCCAATTCCTGAGCCCTGTTGCCCTTCTCACAATCAGATTGGTAGCCAACGCCTCGAGTGTGACGGCCCTGCACAAAAATACCACCTTCCACCTCGCATATTACCTTAGGGTGTTCCCAAATGAAGTCAGCCCTCCAACGACGTGGCAGAGCAAACGTCACTTCTCGTTTTGGCATAGGTAGGCCTGCTTCCATCATCTGTTTACTTAATTGTTCCTCTAGTTCACTCATCGCACTCTCCTGCAACATCCTCAATCGCAGACACCGCTACAAACAATGCGTCCCTGCAGCTAGGCCCAATGTTCAGTTCCCCTGCGAGACCGATAGCCCTGTCCAAGGCCTTCTCGGCCCGCTTGAGATTAGTTTGAAGTTGTCTTCGCTGTACCTTCACTTTGTCCTTAGTTTCTTTAGCATCAGCGATAAGACTTATCAGTTTTCTCACTGGCATAGGTACTCCGCCGTAATTATCAGCACTTTCTACCGCTTTTGTCAACCATGACTTTGCAGCATCAAGGCTCCCGGCAGAGCGTGCAGCCCGGAAATGATAGCGAGTTAGGGAGGTATATTCCTCCCTTACATCAGGTGGAAAGAACTCTGCGCAGTTCTTATAACGGAGTACAGTGTCCGGTACAACACCGCTCACATCTGCTATGGCCTGTCGTATCGCCCGTCTCTTGGGCGGGTTATCTCCTGCCTCATCCTCAAGGGACACGGCTATGTCCCCGATAGACCAGAACTCCACGTCTCCTAGTCCCCTGACCTGCCGTAGCAAATCAAGGTAGGTCTCTGGTATCAGCTGGGTTGGTGTTAGCTCATTCATATGGTTCGGTATGTTTACACTCAGGATATCCCGAACACCCTACGAAATAGCCATACTTCCCGCTCTTCACCTTTAGGTCAGCCCCACACTTCGGACACTCTTCATCAACATCATCCCGGTGGTTTTTGGTAGGGGCAAAGCCATCAAGAAACGCAAACGTCATTCCTTTGTGTTCGCCAAAACATAAGTCCCAGCTGTGACCTTCTTCGCAGTTAAAGGGTATGCGGATAAGGTCTCCTCTACCCTCCCATGCCTCGTAATTGTCTTTCCCACGCACGCGCTCTATGATTTGGCTCATGTGAACGTACTCGAACCTGCACACAGGGCACATCACCTGCCAATTCATTTCATGGGTATTGCCTCTGTCCTCACGACCAAACATCGTAAAAGGCGCAGGTATTGTCCCAACTTTACTCGGCTTTATTGTCATAACAAGCTCCTTTGTATTAGATTTACTCTGGTCGGGCTCCACCGGTTCAGAGGCAGGGCAATCTGTTCACCGAATCCACGGTTCATGGTGAAGCCCTTGTCCTTCACTGTATCAATCCGGGCATGGTATGTCTTCCATGTCTCCGTATCTGTCACGCACACATGCTCTGCACCCTTGGCCTCTGCATCCTCAATCGTACTGACATCAAAGCAAATAGCAGGTGGCCGTTTAAGGAAATGCTTGGATGCCTTCACCCTCTTGTGAAAGGTATCACCATTGATGAGACCAACCACCTTGTTCTTAACGTGTATCAGGTCACCGTTACTCATGTTTCACCCTGTAATCTGGTATCGTAGACATATCAACGAACCCCTCTCGCCCACACATGCCAATCAACCTAGACATAGACGCACCACCTATGCGCTCGGCTAGTTCCCCTGGTGTCAGGTTGCTGGTCAACAGTAAGCATTTCTCCTCATAGATTTTGTTCAACAACTTGTAGAACTGCTCCCTCGCCCAATCCAAATTGGCAGCGTATTCCTTTCCGAAGTCGTCCATGATGAAGTAGGGTGCATTCACCCACTCCTTGAACAGGTTGGTAGGTGACCCCGCATCATAGCTGTCCCGGATAGATTGAAAGAATTGGTCTGAGTTGATGAATACACCGTGCTTTCGCATCCCCCAGGGTGGGGTAGGCACGGCTCCGAGAGCGACGTAGGCCGCTCGTGCAAGATGCGTCTTACCGCATCCGTAGTTCTTGCTCCAGAGCACAATACCAGCCGCCTTGCCAGCGGCCGCTGTCTCTAGCCACTTGTATACCTTCTGTTGGGCACGCTTACATTGTTTATGCCACGATAAATCAAAGCCATCGAACGCACCGTAATTAATTTTGTATCCGTTCGAGGAACTCTCCGATGTCTCCGGAGGTGCCTTGGCCTGTTCCCATAGTTCGTCCATTTGCTTTCTCCCATTCGGGCATCTGGTTTATCAGATACCGAAGGGAAAGCTTCTTGTCCTGCCAGAATCCCTGACCTTTGTAGTAAGTATATGCGTTCTTGAACTGGGATACTGTGTAGTTCTCTGCTAACTGACGAGCCGCTTTCCCCTCTCCTTGATTCCATTGGGGCTGATACCCCAATAGTTTGACGTAAGCAGCCTTGATTCCGGTAGTACGTTTCCTCGTAGCCGCCTCGGTTTGCGATACTTCCTTCTTCTGTTTCTCTAGTATGTCCCCTGCTTGTACCTTTTTCTTGACCTTTAAGGGCTCAGTCTCGTAGAAAGCCATGTTCTCTGTCCAGCGGTCTTTCACTGAGACCACAAGAGTGGGCGCAGGGCGGTCTTCATATTGCTCTTTCCGAAGACTCACCCACCCTGCTTTCTCTAAGGCCTTGCGACTCTTGCTGACAGTACCAACACTCATCTGTGTCCTCTTCGCAGTCACTCGGACACCCTCATAACACGAATTCCCCCCACCGCATACCCTGTAGTAGTGCACCAGCAAGCGGAATGCATGGGGGGAAAGGTCACAATCATCAAGGATGTTGGGGAGCATAGTGAAATACTTTCGCCCCCCGTCACCCTCGATTCGTTGTTCAGTGGGTTCTGTCATCCACTCAAAAGTCACAATTTAGAATAGTTGACTCACTGCATCTGCGGCATCAGCAAAGATAGGTGGGTCATCAGAGGGCACCCCGGCACCTATACCATTCTCACTCGGGGTATGCCATGCATTCAGCCAATCCTCTGCATCCTGCGCCACCGCACCATATTGCTCATAGTTCTCACGTCCAACAAAGATAGTCTTCAATCGTTCCTGAGTAATCTCTTCACCAAGGTACTTGGGGTGCGCCACTACCGGAGTAATCACACTCTTAGCAGATGAGCCCACCTGCTGGTAGTCAGGGTCGTCCCCGAACGTACCAACACTATGCCAGAATGCGCATTGTGCGATACCGTTATCAGCCCCTGCCGCCTTTCGGGCTGGAGCAATTGCCGAATAGAAATTGCGCAACGCATCCATGAGATTGCCAGCCTGGTATCCCTTTGCTGTCAGGACACAGTATCCGCCAGCTGCTGCTGTACCGCCGTTGATGTTACCAAGCCCGCAAAGAACCTGTACATGACGGCGTGTGTAACCACCGTCCCTGTCAAAGGCTGGCTTGGACTCACCAGTAGTTCCGTTCAGCCAACGTAGCCTGAACCCTATCGGTGCTACTATCACAGAGCGAGTGAGGTATGCCCCATATACACCCTCACGTCCGTGAAGTTCTACCTCGTCCCACGTCTCCGGTATTGTCAGGTCTTGGCTATCTACCAATTCAATCACTGTCTCAGCAGAAGCGGCAAAGCCCCCGAAACGAGAAACTCCATCATCAAACTCTGGCTTCCCATTATGTGCCCAGAGATAGAGGGCAGGAACTGGAAGGTTAGCCTCCCATGTTTCTGACATCGGGTCCATCACTGCCGTAGTCCCTTCAAGGGCCTTGGCAACAAAACCTAAATCTGACTTCTTTTTAGCCATTTTTTTTACCTCCTGGTAATTTAGTTGTGGCTTAGGCGCCGACATCTGTCCGCATATATGGGAATGCAGGTGGTGATGTCGAGTACCTAAATTTAGAGAAGTGTTCTCGCAGGATTTGTCTAATCAGTGAGGACTCCGACCTGTCCTCCATCTTTGCGTGTTGGGCGACCATTTCTCGTAGTCCTTGATTGACCACCCACGAGGCTGTCACTTTCTCTTCCGACTTTGGAGTTTGTTGTGCTTCATCCATGTCATTATTTTACCATACTTCTCCGGACGAGTCAAGAATAATGACGAAGTTTACAGAGGGGAGGTAATAATCTTTATCTTATCCATAGGAAGGTGGGTACCAGGCTTTAGCACTACCTCTATACCACTGACTGGCATGGGTAAATAGCCCTTGACCTCGGAGTATGTGAGGGCCCCCTCGACACCGCTCTTCAGGAAGGTGCCTGTGTATGCACCCACCCTATTAACGTAAGACACTTCCCCGGTCTGCCGATTAAGGCTCTCTATTGCCTCTACCTGCATCCCGGTGTTATGACTGTGTCCCATGAGTGCAAGGTCTGCATCGTGTGTCCATAGCCATCGCTGCATGTTGAGAGCCTTGGCCCCGGCCAGCCTACCGCCAGTGAAACCGTGGTGTGCATTGATATGAATGTAGTGAACGGCCTTCGTCATGCGAACAAAGCGTAGCCTTATCCACCCATAGTATCCCAGACCCAGCTTCTCATCCTCTGGCAGGCCAGCCATTCTCTTGACCTCTGTCACAATCTCCCTGTAGATACTACGCTCTGTAAAGCGGGTGATAGAGGCCTCGTGGTTACCCTCTAGGAGGGCAACACACTTGGGTGCAATGGGCTCCACAATCTCAAGGAAGCGGTTCTTCTGTGCCCTGGCTAGGTCTGTCAGGTCACTCATCTTTATCCAATCGGCCAGAGCCCTGGGCTCAAAGCGAGGGTCGTTCCTGTTGATGAACTCACAGTAGTCCCCCATGCCAACCCACATACAATCCGGGTCAGCGGCTATCCTCGCCACCACTCTTTCAAGCCTCTCCTCGTCACAGGCCCGTGCACCAATGTGAATATCCCCTAATGGTACAAGGGTAAACAAATCTTTCCGGCTACCAAAGTGAAACGCTTTCTCTATTATCTTCATGTGTCATCTCCCTCCAACAATTTCTGCAATCGGGGAGTCGGACCAGACCTCATGCGGAAAGCCCGATGATGCAGTCGATATGAACGAATAGGCACTATGTACAATAGGGTCAAGCTCGGTCCAGTAGTTCAGATACGACAACGCTTTAGCCTCTTTTACCACGTCAGGTGACGGGTTGGAAAATTCAGTAATCAGTATAGGTTTGTCGCCCCTAATATAGTTGCGATAGTATTGGCCACCAGCTGGACTAACACGCTCGCTATAGTTACGGAAGTAGCAGTGTGCCCCTATCCAGTCAGCACTTTCAACAGCAGACCGAGCCTGTTCAAAGAAGGGGAGTGCGGCTACCCTAACGTTGGGTATGTCACCACCAGGGGAAAGCCCAGGCCAGCCCACCTTTACATCAGGTATCCATGCTCGCAAGGCACTGGCCACCATCTTGAACCAGTCTGCAAACTCTTCCCCATCCTTCCAAACACCCTGGCCCTCTGCTGTAAGATTAGGCTCGTTGTGTACCTCAAAGTGAGTGACCCCCTTATTGGCCCAGGCCTTACAGTCAGCAAGAGTATCCGCTAGAAAATCGTTGACCAGCGGCCTATCATTGTTCACCTTCGCAAACATGCGCACGACAATGAACATATCTTCCCGCACCTTACGCAACTCATCTACCGTGTCAGGATGCTCTGTGCTTAGGGCCTTGTAGGATTCTATCCTCCCTGTTTTCACCATGTCTAGGGTGGGCCCTAAAATAGGATTACCCCATGAGCCATCGGCACTCCCGTGGAGCCCGATTTTTGCCTTACTTACTCCAGTAACAGTGGAAATAGGTTTCATAGCATCCTCATAAATTACTTCTACGCCTGGGTAGTGGTCTGCGAACCAAGAACATATCCCTGGGGGTTGGCGAGTGGGATACATTAACACAACTTTGCGTACCGCTAGGTCTCCTATTCCTGCGTCGTCTGCGGAGAACCCGATGGTTCCACGACTCGGGAAGCTTTGAGCCGCCACCTCGAATAGCTCTGCAACTGTGGCATCCGGTGGCATAAGCCAGTATGTTCTTTCATAGTCTACGCGTGGTTGTCCTCTCATCTTTGCCTCCAGTAGCTTTGCTTCCGCCTCACGTCTAGCCGTGAGGGCGGGGAGTTGCACCCCACTTGCATGGTCATAGCCACGGAGGGCATCTGCTGCCTCCTGGAACCTCCCCTCGTTGACCAGACCAATGATTTCGTAGTCCAGGGCACCGACACCCAGGTTAAAGGCCGCAGATAACAGCCCGGTATGTTGTGCATCGGTTAGCGAGACTTTGAGCCTGTTCCTTAGTCCTGCATCAAAGCCACGAAGTACCTCTTTGAGACGCCTCTCCGCTTCCTCTGCTGTAATTGTAATGTTGGGGCCTTCAGCCCTGGTACCGTACCCTATACTGTGTTGTTGATGGTCCCAATAGGAGGTCAGTACGGGAGAACTGTTGCACTCCCACCTCTTGATAAATTCAATTGCCTGGTCAGTGACCATATGAATGGTTTATCCAGTAACCACCGACCACGCACTAATCAGACTTGCTACTGCGATTGGAACCATGAGCATTTTCAGCCACTTGATTTCCGTTCTCATTGAAGCCATCTCAACCTTGATTGCCACATAGCTCCTGGTGAGTTCGGTATAGTCATCATTCAGCTGTCTAATATGAGCCCCAATCCTGCCACATTTCAAAGCCTCCCCGTGTTCGTCGCCTGGAACGTACTCTATTGCCATGATGCTTTTTCCTCTACCTATTCCAGTATTCCTGTATCTGCTCTCGCAAAACGTCGCATGCTTCTTCCCGAGTTTGCCCCCCATCTGGTGCCCCGAACATTGTTTCCATCGTCCAACAGAGGTGTGCCTTGTTGAGTTCAATTGCAGCAGGCAATGACTGTATCCGATAAAAGTTCCATGCCGCCACACCTACCAAGGCTAGACCCACAAGGGCAATCACCGCATCCATAAAGGACGCGGCGTTCTCGGCAGACCTGCTCACTTCTTCTTCTTATCCTTCTTCTTGTACGCCACTACTCCTCCGCTGACGTTCACCGCCGCAAGCGCCCGGGCAGGATGACGAACAGGCCGAACAGCAGCACGAAACCGGCCACGCCGTGGATGACGGTCATGCGGGTACGTCAGGCCACACCACGTCACCCGCGTCGTCGTATGTCTGCGGTATGTCTCGCAGGTCTTGCCGGTACTCTGCCCAATCGGTCTGGTCTGCCTCGCCAAGAGCGCTGTCCGTGACTGCTGTCCAGTCAGATTTGCGCAGCAGACCGTCTCGTTTACCCCGCACGATGCTCCACGGGTGGGCAGCCTGCAGGGTCGCTAACTCTGCCTCCAGTGATGCCTGCGAGGGCACGTCGTACTGGTCATCATGTATGACCAGATTGGCGTACACCTTGTTACTCGCATCGCTCCACCCGAACCATTGGCCGGGGTGCAGCTTGACGAGAATATCCTCGATGTGGTCTGGTGCGCCCGTTTTGTCGTCCATTATGTTATGTGTCTCCTAGTCTGAGGAAGTGAAAGCTTGTCTGGTTGTCAGTGGCGCCGTGTGTCGTTGCGCTCGCGTTATATACATCGACCACAAATCTAACTTTCACATTGGTTGTGTTGGTCACGTCCAACAACGCGTACAGCATGATTGACGTTCGCATCTCCACGGAGTCGTGTTGCGTCGTCGAGGTCGCTCCTTCGGTGGCGTTACTGTAGTCGGTGTTGTTCGTCGTGGCGCTAATAAACCCTTGAAGGTATCTGCTGTCGCCTGAATGGCGGAAGTTCATCATCGCCAGCACCGCCCAATAACCTGTAGACGGGAACGTGAAGATACCGGCGCTCTCTGACATGCCTGTTCCCAAACACCCAAACCCAGCCCCTGACACCTGCGCTAGATTAGACGCTATGGGGTTTGCGTCTCCCGTGAACGGAGTGGTCAATTCCCACGAGTCGGCCTCTGTTAGGCCACTACCACCACCTCCGGCTGCTGCAAATGCTGGTGGGTTTCCTTCTCCTGCACTTGTAAGCACTTCTCCCTCATCACCTGTGGCGATAGCCACTGGATTACCGCTGGCATCGTACGAAATAATGTTCCCGTCAGTGCCTCCAGCCATCTTGGCTAGAGTAATCTGGTCATCCGCAATGTGTACCGTATCAATTGAGCCGGCAGCATAGTGTTCGGAATCTATAGCATCATCAGCAATTAGCTCAGATGGTATCTTTTGTGTCATAATTTACTCCTACTCTTCCGGTATTTCGGGCCATGCTACACTCTCCGGATCATCAGAGAATGTTTGCGGTATGTCTCGCAGATCTTGCCGGTAACTTTCCCACCCGTCTTGCTCACCACTACTCAAAGGATTGTGTGGCAAGTCAGTCCAATCGCTCTTACGTAACAGTTCGTCACGCTTGTCACGCACAGCGGCCCACGCACGGTCATCGACAAACTGCGCATGGTCATAGCTGTCCAGCGCGGCCTGCAGTGCTTCGTCACTCACGTCGTCAACGGTGAGTATGTCGTTGCTGATACTGCGCTTAAACACATCACCATCGCCACCGGCAGCCAGCACAATGCCGGGGATGTTGTAGTCTAGGTTTGTGATTGTCAGTTTTCCCATTATCCTATCCTTTGGGCGGCAAATTCTGGTGCGTACTGGTGCGTAGATACATCCCCGCCAACGGGTACATACGTATTCAAAGGGCTGCCCGTTTCTTGTCTTGCCTGCAGGGTCACGTAGTCGGCAGCGTCGAATGTCCAGAGCGTTGCTATAGTC
>Ga0208642_1000931_pt1 | contig 14351 bp, 16 predicted proteins | sample ETN02SmetaG_4_FD_185790 | JGI IMG/M metagenome (GOLD analysis project Ga0208642, IMG submission 185790) | Marine microbial and viral communities from oxygen minimum zone, Eastern Pacific Ocean - ETNP2014F10-02SV251 (SPAdes) (version 2) | ecosystem: Environmental > Aquatic > Marine > Oceanic ...
TTAGTTTTGTTTGTAGCCGGATTTACTATGGGTGGACTTAATTATTTAATTACGGTGTTACAAGCTCGTACTAGAGGAATGACATTAATGAGGATGCCCTTAACAGTTTGGGGTATTTTTACAGCGACTATTTTAGCAATGTTGGCTTTTCCAGCACTATTGGTAGGTGGACTTATGCTAGTTTTAGATACAACACTTGGAACAAGTTTTTTTATGCCAACAATTTTAAAAGCTGGGGAAATACTTGAGTATGGAGGCGGAAGCCCTATTCTTTTTCAACATTTGTTCTGGTTTTTTGGACATCCAGAAGTTTATATAGTTGCATTACCTGCTTTTGGAATAGTTTCAGATTTAATATCTGTTCATGCAAGAAAAAATATATTTGGCTATAGAATGATGGTTTGGGCAATCGTTGCTATAGGAGGTTTAAGTTTTTTTGTTTGGGCACACCATATGTATGTTAGCGGAATGAATCCATGGTTTGGATTTTTCTTTGCATCTACAACACTTATCATAGCAGTTCCTACAGCAATGAAAGTATATAATTGGATTCTAACTCTTTGGAGAGGAAACATTAGAATGAATGTTGTAATGTTGTGGTGTCTTGGTTTTATACTTACGTTTGTGAATGGAGGTATTACAGGTCTTTTCTTAGGAAATGTTACAGTTGATGTTCCGTTATCAGATACATATTTTGTTATAGCTCATTTTCACATGGTAATGGGTATAGCACCACTAATGGTGATTATGGGAGCAGTCTACCATTGGTTTCCTTTAGTAGCAGGAAGATTTTTAGATGAAAAATTGGGAAAATGGCATTTCTGGACCACTTTTTTAGGAGCATATTCAATTTACTTCCCTATGCACTATTTAGGATTTATTGGAGTACCTAGAAGATATTTTGAAATGTATGATAGTCCATATGTAACTTCAGCAGTTGGAATGAATGAATTTATAAGTATGGCGGCTTTCTTAGTTGGCGCTGCTCAATTTATTTTAATTTTTAATATTGTAAAAACTTTAATGACAGGAAAACCTGCTGGGCATAACCCTTGGAAAGCGAATTCACTAGAGTGGAATACACCTTCGGTACCTCCAGAACATGGTAACTGGGGAGATAAACTTCCGATAGTTCACAGATGGCCTTACGATTATAGTGTTCCTGGAGCGAAAGAAGATTATATACCTCAAACCACTCCACCAAGTGAAGTTGTTGATGCTGAGGTAGAAAAAACATAATGGAGATAACATATGTCTGATCCAAAAATAGAAGGCTACGAATTTAAACCTGGATTTAAAGGGCTAACTCAAGATGTTGGTTCAGATCAAACCATGTTTAAAGGTGTGCATTGGGGCAAAGCAATGATGTGGATCTTTTTATTAAGCGATACATTTATATTTAGTTGTTTTTTAATTTCATATATGAAAGGCAGAGGATCAACTCCAGTTGAATGGCCAAATCCAAGCGAAGTTTTTGCATTACATGTAGGTGGCGTAGCAGTTCCTTTGTTGCTTATAGCAATTATGACTTTTGTATTAATTACAAGCAGTGGAACAATGGCTCTTGCGGTAAAATATGGCTATGAAAAAAATAGAAAATTGTGTGGGTGGCTATTATTAGCCACAGCTTTAGGTGGACTTACTTTCGTTGGCATGCAAGCTTTTGAGTGGTCAAAATTAATTCATGAAGGAGTAAGGCCTTGGGGAAATCCTTTTGGTGCACCACAATTTGGATCATTTTTTTTTATGATTACGGGTTTTCATGGTACACACGTTTCGATAGGGGTAATTTTCTTATCCATTTATGCTTATAAAACTTTTGCAGGCCACTATGATACAGGGAAAAGAGGCTGGTTTACTACAATAAAAGGTGACTATGTAGAAATTGAAATTCTTGGTTTGTATTGGCACTTTGTAGATCTGGTATGGGTATTTATATTTGCATTTTTTTATTTATGGTAATTTAGATTATGGAAGAAACAAAAAAAGAACAAACTACAACACATAAGATAGGAATATATCTTTGGATTTGGGGATTGCTTTTTGTCTTAAGTTTTTGCTCATACATGGTTGATTGGTTTCAATTTCAAGGTTTATTTAGATGGTCTTTAATATTGACATTTATGTTTTTAAAAGCTGGATTAATTATGGCTTTCTTCATGCATTTGTTTTGGGAACGTTATGCACTAGTTAACGTTCTTTTGTGGCCAATGACAGCAATTGCATGTTTTGTATTTCTTATGGTTGCAGAGTTCAAATATACACTCTTTACTAGACTTTTTTATTTTGTTGTGGGAGGATAATAATTTATGGATGGATATACTATATTAGCTAGTTTTTTATTATTATTTGTTTTTTTTATTTACATTACATGGTTTGGTTTTTCTGTAAAAATTGAAAATGAAAAAGAAAAAGGTGAAGAAATAAAATTAAATCCTTATGATAATTTACCACTTCATAGAAAATTAATTGATAAAAAAAATAGTAGAATTGGAGCTTTAGATTTAGGAAACCACATTCTAATAATTGGATTAATACTACTAGTTATATTCGTTACACTTAATGTTGACTAAAATTGTCTAGTAATACTATAAAAAGAAAATTTTCAACTAGCATTGATCTTAATTCTTTTTTAAAGTCCTTAATTTTATTGTTAAAACCAAGAGTAATGTCACTAGTGATATTCACTTGTGCAGTTGGTTATATTACATCAAATTCATACATAGATACTTCAAATGCAATTATTGGAATAGTATTGGTTGCATTAGGAGCAGGGGCGGCCGGATGCTTAAATATGTGGTATGATGCAGATATAGATGCCTTAATGACAAGAACATGTTTAAGACCAATTCCAACAGGCAAAATTAAACAAAATTATGCTTTAGCTTATGGTATATTTTTATCTTTTTTTTCAGTTGCATCATTAAACTATTTTACAAATACTCTTTCAGCTCTACTTTTACTTTTTACAATTTTATTTTATATCTTAGTTTACACAATTTGGTTAAAGAGAAAGACACCACAAAACATTGTTATAGGAGGCGCAGCAGGAGCATTACCTCCAATCATTGGATGGACAATTGGAACAAATTCGATATCACTTGAACCAATAACGTTATTTTTAATAATATTTTTTTGGACGCCCTCTCATTTTTGGGCTTTAAGTTTATATAAAGCTAGTGATTATGAAAAAGCCAAAATTCCTATGTTGCCAGTTTCCAAGGGTATAGAAAAAACCAAAGTCTATATATTTGTTTATGCTTTTTTGATGCTACCAGTAATTATATTTCCATATATTATTAATTTTGCAGGCATTACATATTTAATACCCTCAGTTTTATTAACAGTTTACTATTGTTATATTTGTTATGAGTTAAAGAATTTTAAGAAAAATAAATTTGACTCAAAACAGGCTAAGAAAGTTTTTACTTATTCAATTTTTTATCTTTTTTTAATTTTTGTTTTATTTCTTCTAGATAGTTTAATTTAAACATTGCTACCCAGACAAATTGGGATAATATTAATAATAATCATCAATGAAATATATAAGTACAAGAAATCAAGAAAAGGAATACGATTTTAGAGAAGTTTTTATCAAAGGATTGGCTGATGATGGAGGACTTTTCGTACCAAAATTCATTCCTAAATTATCTGAAAAAGAATTAATTAAATTAAGCAATTTAAGCTACAAGGATCTAGCAAAAGAAATTATTTATATTTTTTGCGAAGGCACAATCAGCAAAGAGAAATTATCTACTATTGTAGAAAAATCTTATTCCACATTTAGTAAAAAAAACGTTGTTGAAATAGCTAGTATTGGCGAAAACAAATTATTGGAATTGTTTTATGGCCCGACTTATTCATTTAAAGACATAGCAATGCAATTTATAGGTCAATTGTATGACCATTATCTTAAAGACATAAACAAAAAAATTAATATTGTTGTAGCAACATCAGGGGATACTGGATCAGCTGCTATCGATGCAATTAAAGGTAAGGAAAAAATGAATATATTTGTACTTCATCCTTTAGATAGAGTTTCTTTAGTACAAAGAAAACTTATGACAACTGTAAAAGAAAAAAATGTTTTTAATATTGCAATTAATGGAAATTTTGATGACTGTCAAAATCTTGTAAAATCATTGTTTGGAGACCATAAGTTTTCTAATTCAATTAATATGTCAGCTGTAAATTCTATTAACTGGGCAAGAATAGTTGCTCAATCGGTTTATTATTTTTTTACTTATTTTAAAATAAATAAAAGAATTAATTTCTCTGTACCAACTGGAAATTTTGGCGATGTTTATGCTGGCTACATATCAAAAAAAATGGGACTCCCAATTGGAAAATTAATTGTTGCAACAAATCAAAACGATATTTTGCATCGTGCAATTTCTTCAGGAAATTATGAAGCTAGAGAAGTAAAAGAAACAATTTCTCCAAGCATGGATATACAAGCTGCAAGTAATTTTGAAAGATTAATTTATGACATAGAAGATCAAAACTCAGAAAAAACAAAAAATATTATGATTAGTATAAAAAATAATAATAAATACGAAATAAATAAACAAAGTTTACAAAGAATTAGGGAAAATTTTTCATCAGAAAGTATGAATGAGGATGAAACTATTGAAATTATTAAGAAAGCTTTTGCTAACCATAAAATAATTTTGGATCCACATACGGCAGTTGGTTTAGGAGTAATAGAAAAATTAAAAATTAAAAATGATTGTGTTATTATAGCCACAGCTCATCCATGCAAATTTCCTGAAGTAATACATAAAGCTATAGGTAAAAATGTTAATTTACCCAATGATTCAAAAGATATAATGAAAGAAAAAGAAAATTTCTCTGTAATTGAAAATGATATTGATAAAGTAAAAAGCTACATAGCAGCTTCTCTTGCAAGCTGATCTACTTCATCATTTAATATGTCTCCTGAATGTCCTTTAACCCAACACCATTTTATCTGATATTTTTCGTTAAGATTGTCTAATTCTTTCCAGAGGTCTATATTTTTTACTTTTTTTTTTGAAGAAGTTTTCCAATTATTTTTTTTCCATTTTGTAACCCATTCAGTAATTCCTATTTTTACATATTTTGAATCTGTATAAATTTCTATTTTTTCACCAATTGGAATTTTCTTTAAAGCCTTTATTGGAGCTGTTAGTTCCATTTGATTATTTGTTGTATTTTTTTTGTAACCTTTTATTTTTATTTTTTTCTCATTAATAAGCAGTATTGCTGCCCATCCACCATTTCCAGGATTGCCTATACAAGAACCATCAGTATAAATTTTTATCATCTAATTGTAATAGTCTTTAAAGCTGTTAAGTTTATCATGTATATTAAGCTTTTGAATATATTCTTGAGGATTTTTTAATTTTATTATAGCGCTCTTAGGAGTATTTAAATAATCATAAGTTCTAGTTAACAAGTATCTAAGAGCAGCGCCTCTACACAATATATTTAGAGATTTTTTTTCTTTAATAGACAACTTTCTTATACTTGAATATCCTTTAATCAAATTTTTTGATTTTTTTTTGTTAAAAATAAATTTTCTTTTCTTTTTATCAAAGCACAAAGCATTAATACAAATAGCGATTTCGTACATAAAAAAATCATTTGATGCAAAATAAAAATCTATGTAACCGTGAAATTTATTTTTTTTAAAAAAAATATTATCAATAAATAGATCACCATGAATAATCCCTTTTGGTAGTTTTTTTGGCCATTTATTTTTTATATCTTTGAGGTTTGTTTTCATCAGAACTTTCAAAGAAGGATAAATACTATTACAACTATTTCCTATTTTATTTAATATTATTGACCAGGAATCTAAAGACATAGAATTTTTTCTATAAAGCTTAATTTTTTTTGAAGTATTGTGAAATTTTGCAATATTTTTTCCTATCACGTAACAGTCATTTATATTTAATTTGTTTTTGTCTTTCCCATTAACAAAAGAAACAATAGCAGCAGACTTCTTTTTTATGTTAAAAAAATTTTTTCCTTTATTATTTTTTATTGGTTTAGGACAGTTAATTTTATTGGAATTTATCCTATCCATTAAATTCATAAAAAAAGGTATGTCTCTTTTATCAACTCTTTTTCCAAAAATTGTTAAAATATATTTTTCATTTTTTGTTTTGAGAAGATAATTAGTGTTTTCAATGCCTTTTTTTATGCCTTTAAATGAAATTATTTTTCCAATCTGAAAAATTTTTTCTATAGATAAAATATTTTTTTTATTTATTTTTGTATATACAGCCATTTTAATTTAATTTTCCTGGTGTTTTAAAAACTATATCTTCTTTAATAATTTCAATCTCTTCTATTTTTATCTTAAAGCTTTTTTTTAACTCATTGATAAAATTTTGCACTAATATTTCTGGGGCTGAAGCACCAGAAGAGATTCCTATTGATTTACACTCATTAATTTTGCTCAAAGGAATAAAGTTGTCTGTGTGGATTAGTTCAGAATGTTTGCATCCTGATTGTTTTGCAACCTCAACAAGTCTTAATGAATTTGATGAATTTTTACTACCAATTATAAAAAACATATCACATTTTTCCGCAATATTTTTGACTGCTGCTTGTCTATTTGTTGTTGCATAACAAATGTCTTCCTTAATTGGATCTTTAATATTTGGAAAATTTTTCTTAAGAATTTTGATTATGTTTTTTGTATCATCAACTGAAAGTGTAGTTTGCGTTACATAAGTAATATCTTTCTTAGGGTTTTTATATTTTTCTGCATCATCAGTTGTTTCTATTAGATCTATCTTTCCAGAAGGTAATTGACCCATAGTACCTATGACTTCAGGATGGTTTTTGTGTCCAATTAATAAAATATGAAAACCTTTTTTGTTTAGATTTTCTGCTTCTCTATGAACTTTTGAAACCAGTGGACAAGTTGCATCAATATACATCATTTTTAGGTTTGTTGCTTCAATTGGAATCGATTTAGGTACGCCATGAGCAGAAAATATAACTGGTCTTGATTTGTCTTTTATTTCATTTAGCCCTTCTACAAAAATAGCACCAATTTTTTTTAAACTATCAACCACTTGTTTGTTATGAACAATTTCATGTCTTACGTATACTGGTGCACCAAATTTTTTAATACTTTTTTTTACAATTTCAATAGCTCTATCTACCCCAGCACAAAAACCTCTTGGGGCAGCTAACAAAACTTTTATTTCCTTACTTTTCATTTTTTAAAAAATATTACAGCAATATATGTGGAAAGTTTAAAGACGCCAAATCAATAAAAACAATTTTTTTAATTTATAAGAATTACTTAGACAACATATGAATTAAACTTAAGAATTAATTTTTTTTAATTCTATTTTTGCCTCTTCTAGGTTTTTTTCAAAAATTACATCGAGCTTTGACCTATTTATCGATGTTGAAATGATTTTTTTTACAGAATCTATAGCTATTTTTACTGAACTATCTTTTATTTCTTTTAGAGCAGATTCTTTCATTTGAATAATTTTTGTTTCCGCTAATTTTTTTTTAATTTCAGCAGATTTATGAAACTTATCGTTCATTTCTAACACTAATCTTTCACTATCTTTTTTTGCAGAATCAAGAATTTTTTTTGTTTCTAAATTAGCTCCGTCCAATTTAGATTGTGTCTTATCTAAAAGATTTTTAGCTTCGGATCGTAGTTTTTCACTTTCATCAATTTCGTTTTTAATATCAGAAATAAGTTTTCCAAGTAGTTCATTTACTTTCTGAGGAATTTTTAAATAAATAAGAGCACAAAAAAAGATTACAAATGAAACTGCCACCCAAAAAGTTGCATCAAATTTCATGGTTTTTCTCCCTAACTTTTCTAGAAATGTCCTCAACTATTGCAGCAATACTGCTATTATTTACTTCAATCCCAATTAATTGCTTGATTAAATCAGAAGATGTTTCAGCTGCAATTTTGTTAATTTTTTCAGGAGAGTTACTTACGAGTTCAGAAATTTCTATTTCCGCTTTATTAATTTCTTCGTTAATTTCACTTTCAAGTATTTCTTTTTTTTTATCAATATCTTTTAAGATTTTTTCTCTAGCTTTATTAAAATAATTTTTTGCTTCAGTTTTGCTATCAAGTATTATTTTCTCATATTCTTTAATCTTATTTTCACTTTCTTCCCTTTCTTTTTCTGCTGCTTCAATATTTTCTGAAATTTGAGATTTTCTTACTTCTAGGGTTTCACTTATTTTGGGTAAAATTAATTTTGAAAGTGTAATAAATAAAATTCCAAATGTAATAATTAACCAAAATATTTGTGAAAACCAAAACTCAGGATTAAGTTGTGGCATTCCGCCGCTTTCAGAGCTTTCTGCAAAATTTATAGATAGAAAGCTTATTAATATTAGATGAGAAAATAATCTTAATAACATCAATTAAAATGCAAATAAAATAATTAATGCAACAACTAATCCAAATAGACCTGTAGCTTCAGCTAGCGCAAAACCTAATAACAAGTTTGGAAATTGTTTTTGTGCTGCTGATGGGTTTCTCATTGCCCCAGATAGGTAATTACCAAAAATTATTCCAATTCCTACACCGGCACCGGCTAATGCAATCGCTGCTAGCCCCGCTCCAATCATCTTTGCTGCTTCTAGTTCCATTATATCCTCCTTATATTGTTAATGGTGTAAATTTAATGCATCATTTAAATAGATGCAGGTTAATATTGCAAAAACGTATGCCTGAAGAAAAGCAACTAGTATCTCCAAACCAGTTAAAGCAACTGAAAAACTTAATGGGAGCCAACCTCCCACTATTCCAAGACTTATAACAAAGCCACCGAATACTTTCATCATAGTATGTCCAGCCATCATATTTGCAAATAATCGAACTGATAAACTTACAGGTCTGCTTAAATATGAAATTACTTCAATTACAACTATCAAAGGTAATAAAATTATAGGAACTCCACTAGGAACAAATAGTTTTAAATAACCAAAACCATGCTTCACAAAACCAATTACGGTTACTCCTATAAAAATAAACGTTGCCAAAACAAAAGTAACTATTATATGGCTAGTTACAGTAAATGAATAAGGTATCATTCCAAACATATTACAAAATAATACAAACATAAACAGTGTGAATATAAATGAAAAATATGGTTTGGCTTTTGAACCAGCGGTATCATTAATCATTTTAGAGATAAACGAATAGCTAAGCTCAGCTATTAACTGCATTTTATTTGGAATTAAGGAATTTTTTTTTGTCCCTAGATTAAAAATTAACAGTATTGTAAGAGAGCATATTACCATAAACAAACTTGCATTAGTGAAAGATATATCAATTTCTCCTAATTTAATTTCGGGACCAATTCTATAAACATTGAATTGGTGCATTGGGTTTGTTGCCATAATATTTAATTATTAAGTTTACTTTTGCATATTTTTTGCAGATTTAACTACATTCATTATCCCAGCAATTACACCTACGAAAAAAAATATTAAAATTAACCAAGGCTTAGTACCAAACCATCCGTCTAAAATAAACCCAATAATTGTCCCTACAACTACCGCGGCAACAAGTTCAGTGCTCATTTTAAAAGCAATACCCAAACTAGAACTTGGATTGTTATTTTGTGTGCTTTTTCTTCTAAATACCTTATTTTTTGCAATCTCTAGGCGAGTTTTAAACGAATCTTTTGGCATATTTAAGCAACCATGGTTTCGGCTTTTTGTAAGTCAACAGCGACTAGCTGACTTATTCCTTTTTCAGGCATAGTTATTCCGTACAGTCTGTCCATTTTTGACATGGTTAGGGCATGGTGTGTAACAATAATAAACTGTGTGCTTGTAATTTTTGTTAATTCTTCTAACAAATTACAAAATCTTGTAACATTTGCATCATCTAAAGGTGCATCCACTTCATCAAGCACGCATATAGGAGATGGATTAGTAAGAAATACTGCAAAAATTAAAGATAATGCAGTCAAAGCTTGTTCTCCCCCTGATAATAAAGTACTGGATTGCAACCTTTTACCTGGTGGACTTACAAGCATTTCAAGTCCAGCATCTAAAGGATCATCAGAGTCAACCAATTCTAGCTTTGCATTCCCACCATTAAATAGTTTTGTGTATACCTCATTAAACTTTCTATTAATTTTTTCAAAAGCTTCTAGAAGTCTTTTTCTACCTTTATAATTAAGTTCGTTAATACTTTCTTTCAATTTTAAAATAGCTGTAACTAAATCTTGTCTATCTTGTTCTTTTTTTTTGATTTCTGTTTCATATTTATTAGTTTCCTCATCAGCTCTTAAGTTTACTGACCCAAGTTTCTCTCTTTCTCTTTTCCTAGAGTCTAATAGTTCTTCTTGCGTGACAGCATCAGGAAATTCTTTATTTATCTCAAGATTAGAAAATTCTAAAATATTATTTTCACTCAAATTAAGTTCAGTCTTAACTCTTTCAAGTAAATCGTCTTTTCTTTTTTTTAATCCATCTATAGTGGCACCAGAGCTAGCTTTTCTTTCTCTAATTTGAATAGTATTTTCTTTTGTATGATTTAATTCAACTCTCAAGCTGTCAATTTTATTACCTGTTTCCTCAATTACTATTTCATTTTCTTGTTTTTCTTTTTCAGCAATTCTTAAACTTTCGGAAATTTGCCCTTTTTTTTCTGCTTGTGACTGAGGTTGTTTTTCTAATTCTGAGAGTTTATTTAAAAGTTTATTTTTTCTATCATTTAATTGATTAACCATTCTTTCAGAGTTCGATAATAAATTTTTCCAGCTTTCGATTTCAGTTTCTATTGTTTTTATTCTTTCATTTCTTTTTATAGACTCTTTTTTAATTCCCTGGTTTTTACTATAGTTATCAGCATAATTTTCTTGGAGTTTTTTGATATCTTCATTTTTAGAACCTATTTTAGAAATTTTAATTTCATTATCTTCATCGTTAATTTTTTGAATTAAAAATGATAAGTTGATTTGGCATTCTTCCAATAAAGATTGTGCGTCTGATATTTTTTGTTCATCAATTAAATTTTTTATTTTAATAATATCTTCTTTTACTTTGTTAATTATATTGATATTTTTCTTTAAATTATCTAAATTAAAAGTACTAAGAATTTGATCAACTTTATCTTGTTCATCTTTTAATTTATTTTTTGCAATTTCTAAATCTTCGTTAGATTTTTTTTCTGTTTCATAATATTTTGAGTCAACTTCTATTAATTCATTTTTTTCTTCTTTTAGTCTTTTTTCATTTGAATTAGCATCAATTACTATACTCTTTTCTCTGTCCTCATCTTCATCAATTATTTTTACTGAGCTTTTTATATTGTTTATTTCTTCTTTAATTCTTTCATTTTCTTCATCTAAGTTTTGTAATTCGAGATTAAGCCTTTGTATTTTTGATAAATTTTCGATATTTTTTTCTCTTATAGGGTTAACCTTGTCAGTTTCAAATTTAATTTGTTTTTCAAGTTCTGCAATCGTTTCATTAAATTTATTAACTTCATTTTCAGCTTCATCATTTATTTCGTTTTCAAGATTTATTTCATGATCGATATCTTTTAATCTTAAATAATACAGTCCTGCTTCAATTTTTTTAATTTCTTCAGATATTAATTTATACTTAGTCGCTTCTTCAGCTTGTTTTTGCAAATTTAATAATTGTTTTTCTTGTTGTTTTCTAAGCTCATCAGCTCTTTTTAAATTGTTTTCTGCTGCATTTAATCTAAGTTCTGCTTCGTGTCTTCTTACATGGAGGCCAGCAATGCCAGCTGCCTCTTCAAGTATTGCTCTTCGATCCACTGGCTTTGCAGTAACAAGTGCCCCGATTCTACCTTGGCTTATTAAAGAAGGTGAATGTGCACCAGTAGACAAATCTGCAAAAAACATTTGAGCATCTTTAGCTCTTACTTCTTTATCGTTAATATAAAATTTTGATCCTTTGTCTTTTTCAATTTTTCTTCTTATTTGAATTTCATCTAAATCTTTATATTGATATGGACCATCCTTATTTTCATTTGATAGAGTGATTGAAACTTCTGCAATATTTTTTGAAGGCTTATTCGAAGTTCCAGAAAATATTACATCTTCCATTCCTGAGCCACGCATACTTTTTGCTGAAGTCTCTCCCATGCACCATCTAAGCGATTCTACTATATTTGATTTTCCACAACCGTTTGGGCCAACGATTCCTGTTAATCCACTTTCAACTAAAAAGTTAGTTTTTTCAGCAAATGATTTAAATCCATTAAGTTGGATTTTTTTAAACTCCATTTGTTAACTTATATCAGTTTTTCTAGTGATTTTTTTAATTTTTTATAATTTTGAGGATTATCAAACTTTTTATCGTTAATTATCAGTGTTGGCGTAGCTTCAATATTATAATTTTTTACAGCGTTGATTCGATCATTTAGAACATAATCTTCTATATTTTTATTGTTTATACATTTATCATAATTAATTCTAAAATTTTGTTCACTTATAAGTTTTTTCAAATTTTTATTAAGATCTTCTATGGTTTCACCTTGCACCCATTCTTTCTGATTCGAATATAAAAAATGTAAAATATTTGATTTACCATCATTTTTACAATGTGCTATTTTAGATGCGTTTAAAGCAGCTAAATCAAGAGGAAAATTTCTAAATTCTATTTTGGCTAAACCTGTATCGATAAAGTCTTTTTTTAATATTGGATAAATATCTTCATGAAAACTAGCACAATGACCACATGTTAAAGATTCATAAATAATCAATGAAATTTTAGCATCTACATTACCTTCATAAATCGCTTTTATTTTTGAGTCAGTATTTGAAACTTCATTTTTAATTAAATTGTCCTTTTTTTCGCTTTGTTCATTTCCCGGTGAATCGCATCCTAACAAAAAAAATAATGACAATATGAATATAAATAGTTTTTTTTTCATTTTTTTTTAAACAATTTGCTCAACTCAGTTAGAGAGTTTTTAATTTTTTCATTCTTAATACCAGAAATTTTTTTAATATATTTGCTTTTTGTCACATTTTTTTGTGTTTTTTCTTTGAACTTTTCTTGTTCTCCCTCGAAAGTAATTAGCTTTATTTTTTCAACCACATTATTTCCAAAAAAAATATTCATTTTATTCATAATTATTTTTTTAGAGTATTCCATATCAACTTCGTGTCCTCTTTTAACCATTATATTTAAGCAACTGACACCTAAACGGTTAGAATTTTTAAATGATTTTGGATAACATACTTTAAATAGTTCGTCCCCAACTATATATCGCCAGTTATCTAGTGTCTCAGAGTATATACGCCCTTTTTTATTGATAATTTTTTTAATTTTTGTGGGCAGAGTATCTTTAAAAGATCTTAAACCTTGAATAGTTTTATATCTCTGCTTAGTATTATATTTAAAATCCATATGAATAAGCAAAACATACCAAAAAAAATTCTTTATTGGTACGATAATAATAAAAGAATATTACCTTGGAGAAAGAATGTTTCTAAAAAACAAAAACAATATTTTACATTAATTAGTGAATTTATGTTGCAGCAAACACAAGTTAAAACTGTAATTCCTTATTTTGAAAATTTTATAAATAAAATTCCCAATCTAAAGAGTCTTGCAAAAGTTAATGACAGAAAATTAATTAAGTGTTGGGAAGGACTTGGATATTATTCAAGAGCCAAAAATTTAAAAAAATGTGCAAAAATAATTATACATAATTATAATGGTAGATTGCCAAATGATTTTGAAGAATTAAAAAAACTTCCAGGAATTGGAGATTACACGGCAAGCGCAATATTAGCTATAGTACATAATAAATCTATTATCCCGTTGGATGGAAATATTGAAAGAGTATTAAAACGCATTTTAAATTTAAAAAAAGAAACTAAAAAAGAAAATTTACATAAGCTAAAAAAAGTTTTTGGAACAGCAAATAGATCTTGTGACTATGTGCAAGCATTAATGGAAATAGGAGCGCTAATATGCAAACCAAAAAACCCTTACTGTGAAAAATGCCCAATTACTAAAAACTGTTTATCTTTTAAAAAGAAAGATTTTGAGATTAAGAAAAAAAGTAAAAAAATTATTGATAAATATTATTTGGCAACGCTCTATAAACATGATGATCAAGTTTTATTGATAAAAAATGATAAATTTAAATTTTTAAAAAATTTACTTATATTTCCAATGAAAGAAATCTCTCAATCAGATTCTTTATCTAAATCAAATAATAAATTAAATTTGAAAATGTCTAATATGAATATGAATATAAATATTAAAAGAATAAAAGAATTTTCTAATATTTCAAATGGTTCATGGATTGATCAAACAAAGTTTAATCAATATACTTTGCCAACATTTACTAAGAAAATTTTTGC
>Ga0208642_1000942_pt1 | contig 14214 bp, 16 predicted proteins | sample ETN02SmetaG_4_FD_185790 | JGI IMG/M metagenome (GOLD analysis project Ga0208642, IMG submission 185790) | Marine microbial and viral communities from oxygen minimum zone, Eastern Pacific Ocean - ETNP2014F10-02SV251 (SPAdes) (version 2) | ecosystem: Environmental > Aquatic > Marine > Oceanic ...
CTTGTCTCCGCAGCCTGTAGGATCTTTTATGTTTTCTAAGGGATATCCAGGGGCATTAAAATGCTTATTGTCTGTAAACAATAAAGCGCCGTGCTCGCCTTTTTTTATAATGACAGCATGAGTATGCAACTTTAAAGCGGCATTTGCAGCTTTTACCAGGTTTGGTGTATCAAAGAGTTGCCTGGCTTCAGAATCATTAAGGATAAGGAGGTCTGCTTTGTCTATTGTCTTAAGCAGCTGCTCTTTCTTATGTTCAATCCAGAAATTCATCGTGTCCATAACAATTAGTTCTGGTTTTTTTATTGTCTTTATGACATCAAGCTGCAACTCTGGGTCTATGTTTGCAAGAAAAACATACTTTGCATTTTTATAATCCTCGGGGATTTCTACTTTATAAGACTCCAAAGAATTAAGCTCTGTTCTTATTGTTTTTGCCTCATTCATATCAAATTCATAATAGCCCTGCCAGCGGAATGTTTTGTTCCCTGTCGCTATTCCCTGAGTATTTACCCCTTTTTCATTGAGAAGTTTTATATTCTGTTTAGGAAAATCTTTTCCAACAATTGAAAGTATGCCTGGTTTTGAGAAAAAGGAAGCTGCAATTGATGCATAAGTAGCTGAGCCGCCTATTACATCCTTAACTTTACCAAAAGGCGTTTCCAATGAATCCAAGGCCACTGTTCCTAGGATTATAGGGTCTGTCATCAAGTACAATGGGGAACATCTTATGTTTAAAAAGTTTTGGCAATTGGTATCACAAACAAAAGTTTTAATAATAAATAAGGAATTAAAGTTAAAAAAAGAGGTGCATAATGCCAGATACAAGCATTAGAAATTTCATATTTGGAATTTTTCTTCTTACAATCCTTATTTTATCTGGAACATATGCCTTTAGTATAATAGAAGGCGTAGATTTATTCGACTCACTATACTATACTCTTCTAATAATAACTACTCATGGAAGTCCTTATGGTATTACCACAGTTTATGGAAAAGTACTTGTTATGATTCTATTGGCTTTTGGGCTTGGTTTAGTGCTTTATATTACCATATTTGTAGCAAGTGCTATAATAGAAGGTCGTGCAAGGTTATTATTGGGAGGAATAAAAGGAGGTTTGGTTAGAATGAGAAAGGAAAAAAATCATACTATTATATGTGGTTATGGCAAACTAGGAAAATATGTTTGTAATGTCTTAAAAGAAAAAAAGCAAAGATATCTTATAGTAGAAAAGGATGCAGAGAAATGTTCTGGATTGGTATCTGTCGGAGAGCCAATTTTGCAGGGAGATGCTTTAGATCCTGATGTCCTGAAAAAAGCAGGCATTAAAAAGGCAAAAGGATTAATTGGAACATTAGCAGAAGATTCTGATAATATCTACCTGATAATGAGCGCTACTGAGCTTAATCCGCATCTTTATCTGGCAGCAAAAGCAGAAGACGAGCATGCTGTTGATAGGTTGCATAAGGTTGGTGCCAAAATAGTTGTGTTGCCGCAGGTAGTAGGTGGGAAGCAGCTTGCCAATGCGTTTTTGGAGATTGAGAAAACAGAGGAATTGGAGACTGTTAGTAAGAAAAAATAATCGACAATAAACATTCCAATAACAAAAAACCAAAAGATATTAAAATAAATCTTAATTCAGAGTTTTTGGGTGGTATAGTGGGCGATTTCACAGCTGTTAAGAGTTTTGTAAAAAAGAATTTTAAACATTTCAATTCTGCCGTTGTTGTGGATGCGGCTGAAGCATACACCAAGCTTCTTGATTCTAATGGTAAGATGTTTTTGGTCATGGCAGGGGCCATGTCAACTGCAGAACTTGGAATAAGCCTTGCAGAGATGATAAGACAAGGAAAGATTCATGCAATATGCTGCACCGGAGCAAATTTAGAAGAGGATCTGTTCAACTTAGTTGCAAATAAGCATTACAAGCGTGTCCCTGGTTACAGGTATTTTACTGCAGAGGATGAAAAAAAATTATTTGACGAGCATATGAACCGTGTCACCGATACGTGCATTCCTGAAGAAGAAGCTATGCGAAGGATTGAGAAACAAATTTTCAAGCTATGGAAGAAAGCCGATCAAAACAATGAGAGGTATTTTCCATATGAATACATGTACCAGGTAATCAAAAGCGGAGCATTGAAAGAATTTTACGAGATTGATCCTAAGGATTCCTGGCTGATAGCAGCATGTGAGAAAAATCTGCCAATATGGACGCCAGGATGGGAAGACTCTACGTTAGGCAATATTTTTGTGGCTCTGACAAGGGGAAGGAACTATTATAATGAAAGTATTAAGAATATACAAATTGTAAAATCCGGATTAGAACAGATGTCATTTTTGATTGATTGGTACATGGAAAATTCTAAGGATGCTGAAATAGGTTTTTTTCAAATCGGCGGAGGGATAGCAGGAGATTTTCCAATTTGTGTTGTTCCACTTATTCAACAGGATCTTAATGAAAAATGTAGATTGTGGGGGTACTTTTGCCAAATAAGTGACAGTACGGCTTCTTATGGCAGCTATAGCGGCGCTGTTCCAAATGAAAAAATTACATGGGGAAAAATATCTGTGGATACACCCTCATTTGTGATAGAATCAGATGCAACAATTGTTGCTCCGTTGATATTTGCCTATGTTCTTGGAAAAGAATAAATACGCCGACGCCCGGATTTGAACCGGGATACCCTTGCGGGAATCAGCTATCTGTTAAAACAATCAACTCAAGGCTGACGCAATGCCAGGTTATGCGACGTCGGCAGTTGTGGTAGAACTATAAAAGCTTGTGTTTTATTTAAAGTTATCTGGTATGAATTGTTCTTATTTTTTCTTACCAAGAGATTGTATTTCTCTCCCCAGTTGTTGATAGTCTGATACCTCTTTTTTGCATTTTTGTTGCCAAAAGGTTTAGTATATGCTTTATTTAAAAATCTTTTTAAAGGTATGACGAGTACTAAATAAGATGAAGATTGCAGCTTTAATATCTGGCGGAAAGGACAGCATTTACGCAGCTTTCAAGGCCTCTAAACAAAATGAAATAGATTGTTTGATAAGCCTTAAATCAAAAAGAGATGATTCTTATATGTTCCATATACCCAATATTGACCTAGTTAAATTGCAGGCAAAGGCCATGAATCTGCCATTAATCTTTATGAAATCATCTGGGATAAAAGAAAAAGAACTTGACGATATAAAAAAAGCATTGAAAACAGCAATTAAAAAATATAAAATACAAGGTGTAGTTTCAGGAGCTTTGGCTTCAAATTATCAAAAAGAAAGAATAGGCAATATATGCAAAGACTTAAAGATAAAATCAATAGCCCCCCTATGGCACATTGATCCAGAACAATACCTAAAAGAACTAATGAAAAATAATTTTAAAGTAATCCTAACAGGAATTGCTGCTGAAGGCCTTACAAAAAACTTCCTTGGGAAAAAAATCAACAATAGCTTTTTAAAAAAAATAAAAAAATTAAATATTCACCTGGGGGGAGAGGGCGGTGAATACGAATCTTTAGTTCTGGATTGTCCATTATTCAGAGAGAAATTAAAGATAAAAAAGGCAAAAATAGAGATGGAAAATGAATGCACCGGAACATTTATTGTAGGAGATGCAGAATTAGTTAAGAAGTGATTATTTTAATTTAGAAGACTTATAAATATCTTCTTTATATGGTTTAGCCCTTACAATCTTAGCTTTCAGATTCCTTTTCTCCAGCTCTTCCCTTAATTTTTCTTCCTCAACTGTCTTTTGATCATAGCCCAAACAGATTACATCCGGACTATACTCTTCTAAAACATCAAAAATATTACCCTTACTCCCCAAAACAGCCTCATCAACAAAGTCTAATTTTTTGATTTGCCCTAATCTAGAATTCTCATCATTTTTGGGTTTTCTGCCCTTGAACCTTATGATACTCTCATCCCTGGCAACTATAACAATCAAATAATCCCCATAACTCTTGGCTTCCTTAAGATAAGCCTCATGCCCCTTATGCAGCATATCAAAAGATCCAAATGCCATTACTTTTTTCATAGTAAAAGTGATTTTAAGGTATTTTAAAAATATTATGAATTATTTTTTACCCATGGTGAAATAGAACACTGCAAGCAAAGCCTTATTTGGGGGTATTAAGAATTCATAATGGTCATTACGATTTATAGGAGTAAGCCCTTGAGGATTGTATGCCAGTAAGGCTGGATACTGATTCCTATGCCTCGCAATTCTTTTTTCTCCTCTTCGCAATATTCTTTTATAGCGCCCACTGGAAATATATTCATTTAGACGATTATAAAGTACTAGAGATTGTCCCAAAGAAAACATAAGATCTCCTTCAGTGGCATAAGTGTCATTTTTTCCAAAGCGGTCTGTCCCTTGCCGTAATATTTCATCTAATGTAACATTTGAGCCAATAGTACCTCTTACAAGCAACTCCTCAATGTTGAGATTATTAAGCCCGTTATCTGCAATTACTGTATGTATCTTCTTCCCAATCTTTTTGTGAGTTTGATGTGGTTGAGGTTCATAAGAAAACCTGCCCAGGTAATATTTAACTGGAATTTTTAGCGTCATTTTTTATCAATTTTGAATTAAAAATTATTGAAGCATAGGAAATACCATTCTTTTATTAAATCTTTAGAAAATACTTGACGCTTCCACAAAAACTTTAAATACCTAAACTAAAGCAAATAACCAAATGCCAAAAAAAGAAGAAAATCAAGGAATAACAATAAAGAAAAGCCAAGATTTCTCAGAATGGTACAACGAAGTAGTCATTAAGGCAGAGCTTGCAGAGCATTCTGTAATAAAAGGCTTTATGGTTGTAAGACCAAGAGGCTATGCAATTTGGGAACACATCCAGGAATATTTTGATAACAGAATTAAAAAATTAGGAGTAAAAAACTCTTATTTCCCCTTATTAATACCAGAAAAATTCTTCAAAAAAGAAGCAGAGCATGCTAAAGGTTTTGCACCAGAGCTTGCATGGGTCATGGATCAGGAGCAGAGAGAAAAATATGCCTTAAGGCCAACCTCAGAGACAATAATGTATGATTCATATGCAAACTGGATAAGAAGCTGGAGAGATTTGCCTTTGCGCTTAAATCAATGGTGCAATGTTTTAAGGTGGGAAGTCAAGCAAACTAAGCTTTTTTTAAGAACTCGCGAGTTTCTATGGCAGGAAGGCCATTGCGTTTATGAAACAGAAGAAGAATGCGAGAAAGAAACATTAATTTATCTTAAGGAGTATAAGGAATTATGCGAGGAATTGCTTGCAGTCCCTGTTTTGGAAGGAAAAAAGACAGAGAAAGAAAGGTTTGCAGGAGGAAAAACAACTTATACTTTAGAAGCACTAATGCCGGATGGAAAAGCCCTGCAAATGGGTACAAGCCATAATCTGGGGCAAAATTTTGCAAAAGCCTTTAACATAAAATTTTTTGGAAAAGATGAAAAAGAATATTTACCATGGCAAAACTCCTGGGGTTTTTCCACAAGATTAATTGGAGCTTTGGTTATGATGCACTCTGATGATAAAGGCTTAGTCTTGCCGCCAAGAGTAGCTCCAACTCAAATTGTAATAGTGCCGATATACTTTGATGACAAAAACAAAATAATAAAAAAAGCAACTGAAGTGAAAAATATGCTAAAAAATTATGAAGTTGAGCTAGATGACAGAGACGGCTACACGCCAGGATGGAAATACAATGAATGGGAGCTTAAAGGTGTTCCATTGAGAATAGAGATAGGCCCAAAAGATGTTGAGAAAAAACAGGTTGTTTTAGTAAGACGCGATAACAATAAAAAAGAATTCATAAAAGTAACACAATTAGACAAGAAAGTAAAAGAAACATTGGAAGACATACAAAATTCTTTATTCAACAAAGCAAAGAAATTCCTAAATTCTAGCATTGTTGAAGCAAAGAACTGGAATGAGTTTGTAAAACAAATAAAGAACAAGAAACTTGTCAAAGTCTTTTTCTGCGGAAACGTAAAATGTGAAGATGAAATTAAGGAAAAAACAGATGGTGCAACATCCAGATTAATTTCATTTGAACAGCCAAAAAAACTAGGAAAATGCGTCCATTGCAGTAAAGAAGGAAAATTCTTGGTTATTTTTGGGAAAGCTTATTAATTTAAATTTTTATTATTTTTAATTATTATTCTATATATATATCTCTTATCAATTATTGTTATTTTATTTCAATGCCCTAGCTATTAGCCCAGAAACATCAATCTTAGCAACTTTACTAGGTATGGTATCAGTACTAACAACCTTAACATTAGCTTTCCTTAACTTTTCCAGTGCATTCTCAACAAAAATTCCATGAACCACAACACAATTGAACTTCTTTGCCCCAATTTTCTTTAAATTTTTAACACATTCCAGTATTGTATTTCCAGTGCTTATCATATCATCAACAAATACAATATTTTTGTTAGTGATATTGATTTTCTTGTTTAAAATTACTTTAACTTTCCTTCCAGTGTATCTTTTCTTTTTCAGTATAACATGCTCACATTTTATTTTTTCAGCAACTTTTCTTGCCCATTTATAGCTTTCCCAATCAGGCCCTACAATCAAAGGATTTTTGATATTTTTTTGTATATAATCGGCAATGTAAGGATTTGAAGTCAATTTTTCAGCTTTAATGGAAAACAAACCAGAAAGTTTTTTCTCTCTATGCAGGTGAGGGTCAATGATAGATACCTTATCAAAATACCTGCCCATAAGTTTGCTCATTACTTCAATGCTTATGCATTGGCCTGGCTTAAACATTTTATCCTGCCTTAGATAAGGAAAATAAGGCGCAATAAGAATAACCTTTTTAGCTCCTAAATCACGAGCAGTTTCAGCAGCAAAAATAACCTCTACAATTAAATCATTTATATTGTCATAAAATGATTGGATTAAAGCAACTTCTTTTCCTTTAACATCGCTCATAAACCTTGCCTTTATCTCGCCATCCGGAAATTTTTTTACCTTTAATGCAGAATAAGACGCTTGCAGCTTTTTAGCTATTTTCCCAGCTAAATGCACCCCTTTTGAACACCCAATAATTAACATTTTATTTATATTAAAATTAATTATATTTATATATTGCTAATATTAATGAGAATTTCATTCTTTTGACAGCAATCTTTTTAAAACACCATCTTTTTCTTAGAACTAATGCCGCTGTAGCTCAGCCTGGTTAGAGCGCTACGCTCATATATTTGAGCTATGATCCTTTTAGGAGATGACTTAAGCATTAACTGGGTTACGTAGAGGTCGTGGATTCGAATTCCGTCAGCGGCACTATTTTTCCCTTAGAAATACCCTACCTCTTTGAAAAGTCTTATCTCTTTGTTCTTGTATATGCTCTAAATATTCAAACAACTTATCATCATACCTTTTTGTGTTCTTTTTAGTAGGGTAATAAATATTGGAAATTTCATGATAAACTTCAAAACTCTGCATTTCTCCTGCAACAGCATTCAATACATCAACTTTTTCTTCTGTTTCAAATCCATCAATTAAAATTATAGAAGACAATAAAACAAGAGTAATTATAATCAATATCAATACTCCTGTACTAAGTTCTGGATTTTTCATTGTTGATGGTAAAATATTTTTATTTATAAATATTGACGCCACGGGCAGGATTTGAACCTACACAGTCTTGCGACCAGGAGGGTTCGAGCCTCCCGCAATGCCAGATTATGCGACCGTGGCACAAGAACATGTATTATTTGCTGTTTTAAAAAACTTATTGATGGTTAGAATAATCATGCACATTATCCTATAACACACCCAGTAATGGCAGCTAACTTGTCCAGAGATTGAGCATTTTCATATCTCTCACCTTCAAAAAACCAAGTAGGTGTTATTTTAACTTCAGGGTTCTTAGTAAAATCTCTATAATCAACAAATTTTATAGAATTTCCGAACATTGCTTTCTGCCCTTGAGTATACTTGCACCATGTTGCACCATACATAACTGCACCATTCTCAGTCAGGCATTTTGCAAAATTATCTAGTGGTCCTGGCTTTTTTGAATTCATGTAGCTAAAACCTATGCCTCCAACAATCAGCAAAAAAGCAACAGAAATAATAGAAAGAAGGATAAGCTTCTTATTGCTTTTTGGCTTTTCTATTGTTTTTCCTATAGTAGACTTTATTTTTTCAGTTTCATGCCTAATCTGTCCGATTTCCTCTTTGCTTAGGGACATTTTATTCAAGCAGCCAAACTTGATTCAGAAACTTGCAAAGGAGCTTCTCCCGAATCGGAAACAGGAGATACTCCGCAGCCTCCACCAACATAAGGTTGCTGCTGGCCTTGCTGGCCGTATGATGCATATCCTGTTGGTGATGCTTTTTGGCAGCCAAGTACTAGCAATGCTGCTAAAACCAAAACCACCAATAACACTAAAAATTTCTTCATTTTAAGATTAGTTTAAGTTAAGTATTTAATAATCTTACCATTCCAATAATATTTAAAAGTAATGATGCGATACCGGTTATTATGAAAAAAATTATTATCATTGGTGCAGGAATTATAGGTTTAAGTATTTCTTTTTACCTTAAAAAAAATAATTTTGATATTAGGGTATTGGAAAAAGGCAAAGTAGGAATGGAAGCATCATACGCATCAGCAGGAATGTTAGCTGCACAGTCAGAATTTGATTTTTATGAAAAATTTATGGATTTCTGCATTAAAAGCAGAAGCATGTATGCAGAGTTTTGCAAAGATATTGAAAGCGCATCAGGAATTGCCGTGGAATTTCAAAAATGCGGCATGCTCAGGCCTGCATTAACTGAAGAGCAGGAAAAACATCTGAAAAATAATTATAAATGGCAGAAAAAGCAAGGTTTTGAGATTGAGTTTTTACCTGGAGATGAGTTAAGGAAGATAGAACCAGAACTATCTGAAAACATTTTGTCTGGATTATACACAAAAAATGACGGCCAGGTTAATAACAGAAAACTGATGGAAGCTTTAATTACAGCAAATAAAAAAATCGGCAATAAACTAATTGAAAATTGCAATGTAAAAAATTATATAATAAAAAATAATAAAATAAGGGGTGTGGAAACCAACAATGGAATTTTTAATGCTGATACTATAATAAACACATCTGGTGCATGGTCCTCATTAATTTCTCCAGGCATAATTCCAAATTTTGAAGTGAAGCCAATCCATGGACAATTGGTTTCCCTACAAGCAAACAAAAAAATGCTTGACAAAGTAATCTTTGCAAGCATACTGGGAAAAGGAGGCTATATGGTTCCAAGAAAAGACAATACAATAATCTTAGGCTCTACTATGGAAGATATGGGATTTGAGAAAAGGGTTACAGATGAGGGCATAAATTCCATATTAAAAACAGCTTATGATATTGTTCCCGAATTTAAAAATATGAAAATTATTGAAAAATGGTCTGGTTTTAGGCCTTTTACAGATGATAAATTACCCGTCATTGGAAAAACAAATATCAAAAATTTAATCCTGGCAACAGCGCATGGAAGGAATGGAATTTTACTTGCGCCAATAACAGTAAAAGCAGTAACAGAACTGGTTGTGAATGATAATCTTGTTTCTGAAATTAAAGATTTTGGTGTTGAGAGATTTAATAAATAAGTCTATAATTGTTTTATTTTTTGTACTAATTTCTTAGCAGCTTCCTTAACATTTTCTGCAGAAACAACAGCGCTTATAACTGCAACACTTTTAATACCTTGTTTTAAAACTTCATCAATATTATTTTTATTAATTCCACCAATGGCTATAACCGGCTTTTCCACTTTACTGACAACTTCCTTTATTATTTCAGTTCCTACTGTGAAATCTTTTGCTCTTGTTTTATATATTGGCCCTATTGTAATGTAATCAACATCTTCTTTGTCTGCTTTAATGGCTTGCTCAACAGAATGCGTTGACAAACCAATAATTAACTTATTCCCACAAATCTCCCTTGCCTCAGATATTGACATATCTGTTTGCCCTAAATGAACACCATCTGCTCCAATCTCCAGAGCAACATCAACATAATCATTCAGAATAAAAAAAACATTTTTTTCCTTGCAGATTTTTAATAATTTAATTGCTTCTTCTTTGACCCTATCTTTACTCCAATTCTTTTCCCTTAACTGTATTATCTCTGCACCACCAGCTATAGCTTCCTTAACAATATCTTCATTACTCCTGCCTTTAGAAATACCGCTTTCTGTTATTACATATAATTTGTTATTAAAGTCAAAGTTTTTCATAATGAAAAGAAATTAATTATTTTTTATTTAATAGTATCTCCTATTGGGCTAGAAGCACTCGCATATAATTTCTTAGGGATTCTTCCAGCCAAGAAAGCATCTCTTCCGGATTCTATAGCTGATTTCATTGCCTTTGCCATCCTTACAGGATCTTTAGCCAAAGCAACTCCAGTATTCAATAAAACACCATCTGCTCCTAATTCCATTGCGATTGTTGCATCAGAAGCAGTTCCAACACCCGCATCAACAATTATAGGAACTTTAGCCTGTTCTAAAATAATCTTGATGTTATTCGGATTTAATATTCCTTGTCCAGATCCAATTGGAGCTCCAAGAGGCATGACTGCTGCAGCCCCTGCTTCCTCTAGCTTTTTAGCATAAACAATATCCTCATTTGTATAAGCAAGAACTGTAAAACCTTCTTTAACCAAAACCTTTGTTGCTTTTAATGTCTCTTCATTATCGGGCATAAGTGTTTTTTTATCTCCAATAACCTCTAGTTTAACCCAATTAGGCAATCCGGCTGCTTTTGCAAGCCTTGCTGTCCTAATGGCTTCATCTGCAGTAAAGCAGGCAGCAGTATTAGGCAGTATCTTAATTTTATTTGTATCAATAAAACTCATTAGACTCTTATCGCTTTTATCATTCAAATCAACCCTTCTGATTGCAACAGTAACGACTTCTGCACCAGCAGCTTCATGAGCTTTTTTCATTATATCAAAATTCTCATACTTCCCAGTACCGATAAATAGTCTGGAATTAAATTCAAAATCCTCAATCTTTAATTTATCATCCATATACTAACCCCCACCAACGACTTTAACAATCTCTAATTTATCGTTATCTTTTAATTGGGTATTATCAAAATTTTGTCTGTGAACAATATTTTTATTTAATTCTATTGCTACAGCGTATTTATTCAAATTTAATCCGCTCAATAATTCTGAAATATTTCCACATTCTAATTCTTTTTCTTGACCGTTAATTACTAGTTTCATTTCCACCCCAGTTGTATGGGATAAGTGTAATGAATTTAAAAAGATTTTTGTTATGTACTAGTTAAATTTTTAAACTATATAAATAAACCAAATCCCAAATGACGCTAGTTTCGTGTTTCAATAAAATTTTTGAAACTTACGCAGATAAAGTTGCAATAGAATTTGCTGACAAAAAAGTCACTTTTGATGAGCTGAATAAAAACTCAAACAGGATAGCAAATGCCTTAAAAGATATTGGTGTTAATAAAGGTGGCAGGGTTGCCTTATACCTCGCTAACAATCTTGAATTAATCTACTCCTTTACAGGTATTTTAAAGAATGGCTCTGTAGTTGTTCCGATGAATAATTCTTTCAAGGAAAAAGAAGCAGAGCATCTGCTGAATAATTCAGCAGCTGAAGCAATCATCACAGATAAAGAATGCTTGCCCATAATAAAAAAAATATTAAAAGAACTCAATGAACTAAAATACATAATTATAACCGATAATAATGAAAATGGTGTAAAAAATAATTCTATTGAGTTTATTAGTTATAATGAATTTATTAATAATGCTTCTGATGAAAATCCAGATGTAGAAATCAATGACGAGGATGGCTCAATAATGTTCTATACTTCCGGAACAACCGGAAGATCCAAGGGTGCTTTACTGAGCCATAAAAACATGGAATCTGACTTGGAGGCATTAAAGCGGGCATGGCACCTGACAGAGAATGACAAGCAAATCTTAACCCTGCCATTATTCCATATCCATGGCTTAGGTGTGGCTTTATGCGGAGCTTTTTATAATGGCTATAGTTTTGTTCTAAGAAAAAAATTTGATGCAGAAGAAATCTTGAAACTAATCGAAGAAAAGAAGGCCACATTATTTATGGGTGTCCCTGCAATGTACATTAAGATTTTACAAGTAAAGGACAAAGAAAAATATGATACAAACAGTATGAGATTATTTGTTTCCGGCTCAGCGCCATTATCGGCAGAAACATTCAAGGAATTTAAAGATACTTTTGGACATGAAATTTTAGAAAGAGCAGGAATGTCAGAGACAAACATGAATTTTTCTAATCCTTATGAGGGTAAAAGAAAGCCGGGGACAGTAGGTCCTGTACTGCCTTGCGTTAAAGTTAAAATTACAGATGAAAATTTTAATGAACTCCCGCAAGGCAAAGAAGGCAGTATTTTAATTAGGGGAGACAATGTCTTTAAAGGATACTGGAATGCTCCAGAAAAAACAAAAGAAAGTTTCCATGATGGATGGTTCATAACTGGAGACTTAGGAAAAATTGATGAAGAGGGTTATGTAATATTTCTGGGCAGAAGCAAGGATTTGATAATCTCTGGTGGATTGAATATTTACCCAGCAGAAGTTGAAGAGGTTATAAACACACATCCATCTGCTTTGGAAAGCGCTGTTATTGGCGTTCCAGACAAGTGTTTTGGAGAAGCAGTTAAGGCTTGCGTAGTTCTAAGAGAAAACAAGAAAGCAAGCAAAGAAGAAATAATAGCTTACTGCAAACAAAGGCTTGCAAGCTACAAAAAACCAAAATATGTTGAATTTATTGATACCTTGCCAAAAAATGCGATGGGAAAAGTGCAGAAGAATGTTTTGAGGGAAAGGGAAAAAACTAACAGCAAATAATTCTAAAATTTTTTAAATACGCTATATTTCTAAATTTATTATGGATAATTTGATATTGAAACAAAAAAATAGATCAAACAGAAAAATCCACTTTGAGCGTGCCATCTTTACTTCTTGGTACTGCTCATTAGGAGACTGTGCTTATTGCTATATGTCCACTCAAAAAAACCTTATTTCTGACCCAAAAAAAGCACGAAGAACTACAGCTTCAATTCTTGCAGAAGCCTACCTTTGCAAAAAGCTTGGATGGAAAATAGGCTTTCTGTCGGCAGGCTACGGAAGCTACACAACAGAAAGCATTCTAGAGCTTTGCAAAAATATTTACAAAATTAACAATGAAAAATTATGGCTCAACATTGGAATTTTAAACAAAAAAACAATAGAAAAATTAAGTCCTTACCTAGAAGGAATCTGCGGTGCAGTAGAAACAACAAACAAAACAATCCATGAAAAAGTTGCACCAAACAAACCCATAGTACCAATAGAAAAGATGTACAAGATTTGCGACAAATACCACTTAAAAAAATCAATGACTTTCATTATAGGCCTAGGAGAAACAATTAGTGATTTCAACTCATTTAAAAAATTCATTATTAAAAACAAAATAGACAAAATTATTTTCTATGCATTAAACCCAATAAAAGGTACAATATTTGAACATTCCAAGGGACCTGATATTGATTATTTCATTGAATGGATTAAAAGAACAAGAGAAACTTTCCCAAACTTAAACATTGTTGCAGGCCACTGGGTAAACCGCGTTAATTACATACACCTAATGTTGGATGCAGGAGCAGATTCAATAACAAAATTCCCAGCAATAAAATTATTCAATACAAAATTTGCAAAAAATATTGAAAAGGAAATAAATAAGGCTGGCTGTGAAATACAAGGCACTTTTACAAAAATGCCTAAAATAAACATTGACGAAATTGACAATTTAAACTTTGATAATTTATTAAAAAATAGAATAAAAATAAAATTAAAACAATATATTTCTCAACTAAATAAGAACTAGATTTTACTCATATCTTAATGCATCCACAGGCTTTAGCTTTGATGCTGCTCTTGCAGGAAAAAAACCAGAAGCCGCACCAACTGAAAATGAAAATACTAAACAACCGACTATCAGCCACCATGGAAAATAAGGCTGCAGAAATGAATATCCCGTAGTAGCAATAGCAATAGCACCAAGCTTTGCTAAACCATAACCAAGCAGCATACCAATACTGCCTCCAATCAAACCCAAAAATCCTGACTCAAAGAAGAACATCAAAAGAATTGTGCTGTTTCTTGCGCCAATAGACTTCATTATGCCTATCTCTTTTGTCCTC
>Ga0208642_1000947_pt1 | contig 14175 bp, 14 predicted proteins | sample ETN02SmetaG_4_FD_185790 | JGI IMG/M metagenome (GOLD analysis project Ga0208642, IMG submission 185790) | Marine microbial and viral communities from oxygen minimum zone, Eastern Pacific Ocean - ETNP2014F10-02SV251 (SPAdes) (version 2) | ecosystem: Environmental > Aquatic > Marine > Oceanic ...
CATCTTCATATTCATCAATGATTTGGTCTTGTAAATTGTATTTTGCTAAACTGCCATTCACAGCAGTTTTAAATCCGAGTAAAGCTATATTGCTTTGAATTTTATCGTCATTATATTCTGAAATTGTTTTATAAGTTGAATCTCCAGCTAAATAAGTTGAAGAAGAAGCTGTACCACTTCCTAAATTAGCTGCTGGAACAACGCCTGTAATTTGATTTGTAACATTAATACCTGTTCCTAATCCAGCAACAGTTGCTGGTAAGGTAATAGTTTTTGAACTTAAATCTTGTGTAGTTGCTAATTTTCCTGCAGTTACATTTACATCTTTAACTTTTGCTGTTTCAACAGCATCAGTTGCTAATTTATCAGCAGTAATTATACCATCTTCAATATCACTTGAAGTTAAAGGTATTTTTGCAGGAGTTGCACCAACATACGCCATTTATATTATCCTTAATATTATGTACTAATTGAATCAACAACACTTAAAACAATATCAACTGAAGTAGCTGCTGAAGCATAAGCTTCAACTGAATCTCCAGTTTGTAATACAACTTTTGAACCACCATCAATTAATTCTAAACTTCCACCTGTAGGGATGGGAGCATCTTTAATAATGTAATAGTTTGTTGAAGTATTTTTTATATAAACAGTAATATCTACTGATACACCAGAAGTATTAGTACATCTAACACCTATGATTGCATCATTTGTAGTAGTAGCTGCTCTTAGTTCTTGAGGAGAAGCTAAGAGAGTGATATTTCGATTGAGTGTTCTTTGAAAATTTTGAGCCATTTGTTATCCTAATTATACCATATTTTTGCCATAATGTAAACCATTATAAAGCAATCGCCATAGCCACAGCAAAACCTGCTGTAGCTTTCGTATCTATTTGAGTTTGTGCATTATCACTTAATGTATTAATATATTGAAATTCTGTATCTGTTACTGAACCATCTGCTATTTTTGTAGCATCTATTCCAGAAGCTAAAGTTGTTACTCCTAAATTATTAGAAGTAAATGCTCCACTTATTGCTTTATTTTTCCAAACACTTGCAGCATTATCATAAATAAAATAATTAGCATCAGCTAAACCAGAAAGTGTAACATCTGTCATTTCACCTAGTTGGTCTCTAGCTGCTGTAGAATTATCTACATAAGCTGTAGTTGCTAGTTTAGTTGAATTATCTGCTGCTGATTGTGTAGGAGCTGTAGGATTTCCAGTAAAATCTGGAGAAGCTAAAGTTGCTTTTAAATCTAATTGTGTTTGAATATCTGAAGTTAGTCCATCTAATCTTTGAAACTCTGCATTACTTACTGAACCATCTGCAATCTTTGAAGCATCAATAGCTGCTGCTGCTTTAATATCTGCATTAACTATATTTGTAATAGTATTATTATCAGAATCAATTGATTTATTTGTAAATATAGTTGTACTACTTGGGGTAACAGAGTGTTCTTGAGCATCTACATAAGCTTTAATAGATTGCTGAGATGCAACTTTAGTAGCTGAATCAGATGCAAAATCATCTTCATCTAAGAAAGCTGTACCGCTAATAGCGGTATTTAAAACTGGGCTAGTTAATGTTTTAGCTGATAAAGCTTGAGTATCAGTTAATGTAACAACACTACTATCAATTGCAATATCATCTGCATTTGCAGTAATACCTGTTCCGCCAACAACATTTAAAGTAACATCAGCTGATGTTCCACCACCTGTTAAACCTGTTCCTGCAACAACTGAAGTAATATCTCCAACTGGTATAGTTGCGACTTGGGTATCAACATAAGCCTTAATAGATTGTTGTGAAGATACAGCAGTTGCTGAATCAGAAGACATAGTATCTTCATCTTTAAAAGCTGTTCCACTAATACCAATATTTAAAACTGGACTTGTTAATGTTTTATTTGTTAGAACATCTGTAGTAGCTTTACCAACTAATGTATCTGTTGAAGTAGGTAAAGTTATTGTTCCAGTATTTAAAATTGAAGCAATAGTTGGAGTTGTAAGAGTTTTGTTTGTTAAAATTTGTGCTGTTGTTTTATCAACTGTTATTGCTGTATCAATTACTAATTCATCAGCATTAGCAGTTATACCATTTCCACCAATTACATTTAAAGTTGGTATAGGTCCTGATAAAGATGTTCCAGTTAAACCACTTCCTGCTACAATAGCAGTAAGGTCTCCGACAGGGACTGCATCTACATAAGTTTTAATTGCTTTAGCAGAAGCTAAAGTATCATCACTTGCTGAAGCAGAAGTTAAATCTGTATCAACAGATGTTACACCAGTTGAAGTACCGATAACTAAAGTATCAATACTTGCAGTTCCATCAATATGTATATCTTTAAATTCTAAAGAAGCTGTACCTAAATCTATATCATTATCTAAAATTGGAACGATTGCTCCATCTTGAATTCTTACTTGTTGTACTGCTGCAGAACTTACATCTGTATAAAATTCTATATGTTTATTTGCAGTATCAACTAAAATTTTATTTAATGGTGTAGCGACACCTGCATCTCCAAGGACAGAAATAACAGGACCTTCGGCTGCTGTGCCATCATGTTTATGTCCTGAAGTATTACTAAAAGCTGCTACTAAATCATTAAATTCATTATTTAAATCAACAGCTTCAATTGTAAGGGCATCAGCTATTTCTGCGGAACTTTGTCGTGTATAACCTGCCATATTATTATCTTCTTCCTCCTGCTATAAATGATACAAATAATCCATTAACTGCATATGCAGCATTCGTATCATTACTATAAAATCTAAAACTATTTGAAAAACCACTTCCTATTACTAACATTCTTTTACTTGGTAAAGTTACTGCACCATAAGTTCCACTTCCATATGCTGCACTTCCATATAAAGATGTAGCAGCTAAAGTACCAACACTAAATACACCAGGTTGGGGAACATCTGAAGATTCAAAATCATATCTAATTCTTAATCTTAAATCGTCTTGTACTCCTTCTGGTTTAATATTTGCTTTAACAGCATAAAGACTTTTTCTTAAACCATTATCACCATAATCCATATCTGGTGTTTGAAATATTCCACTAATATTTTCACCATTAAAATTATTGCCACTATCATGCAAATAAATATATCCACTTTCATCTGCACTAAATTTCACTTCTTCATTAGAAGTATTTAAATCTGAAGTACAAGTCTTAACGACTAAACCTTTTGAATTACTCCATTCAAAAGCAGGAATTCCCTGTTCATCAAATTTAAATGTTCCTATAATTCCTTTTTGACTTGCATCTGCTTGACCTGATTGAAAATAAAATAATCTATATTGACTTCTTTCTCTAATAACCATACTTGAAAGAGTATAATTAGTAATATTATCTAAAAGGTCATTTATTAAAGGTAAAATTTTTCTGCTAACAGAACCGATTTCAACGTCAGCAATTCTAGCTGTTCCAGCAACTGTTCTTAATCCATCAGGTGCTAAAAATATTAAATCTCCACCAATTTCCTGAATTGTATTTCCATCTATACAACCTATATTCTTAGTTATAGATTTAAGTATAGGGGTAGAATCTAGGCTTGTCAACTCAAATATACTGTTTTTACAAAATATAATAAGAGTATTTCTAAAAACTTTAATACCTACAATAATATCTCCAACATCAATTGTTCCTGAACCAGTAGCTTCAAAATCATAAGGTTTTAAGCGGCTACTATAAGCAACAGTACTTGTTGATACAGACTGTCCAGCTACAACTAATCGTTCTGCAAAGATATTACATCTTTTAGGATTAACTGGAGCTGACCTTTCTAGTTCTTCAAAGTAATAAGTATTAACTCCACCTGAAGTTGTAATCTGAAATTCAGCTATTTTATTGGTACTATCAACAATATATAAAGTTCCATAAGCACCATTTGATTCATAGTTAGCAAACTGATTATTAGTTTGATTTGTTCTTACAACTGTTGTAGCACTTGCTACTTCAGCAGAAGTCATCCCACTTCTATAAATAGTTTGAGTACTAGCAGTAGTTACAACATCAATATCTAATGTTAAATTTGTATTATCTGTAATAGATAAAACTCTATATTTAATACTATTAATTTTTATTCTATCATTTACAGCTAATTCAGTTGTAAAAGATGTTCCAGTTCCAACAACTGCTGCTGAACTTGCAGTTACTGCAACTGTACCAGTTAAACTTTTATAAGTATCTTTATTAATTTGAAGCCAAGTAATACCATCTGTACTCCAATAAATATTATTGGCTTGACAAGCAATAACTCCATTAGCATATGAAACTATTCCTGTTATAGCATCTGTAGTTGTACCGCTTGGACTAGTTGCACTTCCTGCACCCCATTTTGTAAAACCATTTATTCTTCGATAGCCACCTGTTGTAGCTGATTCAAAGTTTTGTAAAATAGTTGCGGCTCCAGGTGTTCTAAATAATGCATGAGCACTTGAAACTAAATCTAAACCTCCTGCAACTGTAATGGAAGCTCCTTGTGTTGGCATTTAAATTTTCCTTATGGTAACAAATACGTAAATCTTACGTCTGACATATATTGCGGTTGTGGTGAATTTAAATTATCAGCCATTGACTGTAATCCTTTTTTATATTCGTCTAATGCTAATTGTGATTGAGCTATATTATCTTTAAATTGATAAATATAATATCTAGCTCTTGCTAATAAAACTGGTTTGTATTGTTCTGGAAATAAAACTGTATCGGTATCTGCTGATAATGCAGCAGGTCTATCATATGCAAAGAAATGTATATTATAAACTTTATCAGGTATAGGAGATAACCCAAATCTTCTACCATCAGAACTTCTAATAACTCTTACTGGAACTCCATAGGTTGAAGTTCTAGCAGCTTCTTCTTCTGCTTCTGCATAATTAGCTCTCCATGTAGTTAAAGTTGTAAAAGCTAATTTATTATTTGTATAAGGTGAGCTAGTGTCTACAAGAGTAAACATATCCCAATTGACTGAATCAAAATCACCATCTACACCTGTAGAACCAGCTTTTGATAAATACCATCTTTGTCCAACAACTGTTGGAATAATAGTATTACCATAATAAGGGTCATCAGGTACATCTGTACTTAACCAAGACCAATTATCTACTGCATCTACTATATCAGAGTAAGCTCTATTTACACAATTTGCAACTTGTTTTTGTACGCCTACTCCACTAGAAATTGCTGTAAGTTCTGGTTCATTAAGTTCTACTAATAATTCATTAGTTAATGCTAAATAGGTCTTTGCCATAATACTTCTTAAAATTAAGTGGCTATAATAAGTACCACAACAACTACTACTACTGCAATAGAAACTTTTTTATGTGCTACTATGTAAGACCATGCTTTTTTCATATGTTCCATATATAATCCTTTATTTAAAAGACAGGGGGTATATTGCAACCCCCTATCTAGCTGTTAGGTTTAATACTAACAATAACGTAAAAACTAATAAATTAGTCTATAACGTAAATTGTTCTTCCTAATACCTCAGGTCTAAGAACTTTTCTTCCGAAAACAAGTAATCCTCTTACTATGTCAGCGAAAGTAGTAGTACTTCTTAAACTTTCAACAATCTTCAACTGAGACGCACACGCAGTCGAACTCATTTGACCCCATGTTGCCACAGGAGCAGTTGCAGACCCAGCAGGTGTTGCACCTGATAAGTCGTTTTGTCTTAGATTGTTTGATTTGTACATTTGGAAACCTCTAACGAGACCAGATGCTACTAATCCATTTCTAAGACTACCTTTACCAGCGTTGTAATCAACTGATAATAGTTTAGAAGATGTGTTAGCTAAAACATCATACCACTCAGGTGCACCAACAAACCAACGACCTTCTTCAGGTGCGTTTTGAATGTCGAGCAACTTAGCAGATGTACTCATACTATTTAGAGGGTCAATTTCACCAGAAGCAAAACCTATATCAATAGGTGTTCCTGTAGTTCCTAGTCTATTTGCAGTTGTAGACACCGAACCATCGTCACCAAGATAACTAAAGACATTACTGTCTAAAGCATCTCTTAGCTTATATGCTGCGTTGTCTGAAGCAACAGATTGGAAGTTGATATGTGAAAATCTCTTTTCAATATCATCTAGTGCGAATTGAAAGTATTTAGCTTGGTCTACTAGTAGAACAAGCTCTTGGTCAGAAAGTGCTGTAGCTGAAGTCGCTAGACCTCTAGTGTAATCACTTACTGTTATTTGGGGTTCTTGTACTATATTAACAGTATCTCCAAAGTTTTTAATTTCACCCATATAGTCTGTATTGCAGATTGCTTCTGCAGTTGCAGCTTTACGTAGTGCTATTTGAACTTTCTTTGAGTATATTTGAGGTACCCAAAAGGCATTAGTTTGCCCTGCTGTAGCTACTAAAAAGTTAGTAGTTGAACCACCAGCGAAATTTGCCATTGTATGACTCCTTTTGTTTGGTTGATAAAATGAAAGTATTATTATTAATTATTAATAATTCTACCTTCTCTCTGAGCTATCAAAATGTCTTTCTCATTCTTTTCAAACTCAGCATCTGACATCTTTTCGAAATCAGAACTTTTGAAAATAACTTGATTATTCGTTGGTGGTTGAATTTGTTCGTTAGTTTTAACTAACAAATCAGCACCTTGACTAACCTTATTATCTTCTGTGGTTTTTTTATCTAATCCAAGTCCTCGGTCTTTCTTATATAAGTCAACTGCTCTTGCAGCAAGTGTACCATTGGAATTGTTCTCATAAATCCATGATTTAATTTCCATGGGTTGTGAGTCTGCCCAGTTATGAAAATCATCTGATTCTTTAATTTGATTAAAGTCTGGATGAAGTTTCGATAACTCTAATTGAGCTTCTCTTTGTGATAAAGCTGTATTAGCTTTTTTCAAAGAGCTAACTTCCTCTTGTAAACCTTTCATCTCATTTTGAGACTGCAAGTGAGATACAGTTTCCACTACGCCATAAATGTCAGGATAGTCTTTTTTAAAAGCACTAAGTTCATCAGCACTTTTAGGTGGTGTATATTTAGGTCGGTTATCTCTAAGCTGTGCTTTGAGGTCGCCTTCCTTATTAGTCCATTCACCAAGTTTCCTGTCATAATAACGCTTTAGGTCATCATATCTTTTTTTATAGTCAACTTTAGTATAAGGTTTAGATTCAACATTTAATGCTGATTCTTGTAAGACCTTATCCGAAGTGGCTGTTTCAGAAGGGGATAAAACATTTGGGTTAACACTATCTGTAGTAGTATTAGTAGCATAGTCAAATCCTGTCTTCTTCTCAGGGTCAGGCTCGGCTGGTCCACTATCTGCATTTACTAAAGTTTTTGGCATCACATCTTCTGTATGCCAATACTTTTTGCGATTGTATGGATTCGCCTCGACTGTCTTAGTTTTTCCTTCGTTCTCTTTACTCATAAATCCTCCTTTGGGCTTCTTTTACTGAAGGTAGCAAAAAAAGGTTAATTGATTTGAAACGAAGCTACAAGGGCTTCTATTGCTAGAAGGTAGCTTGTCTATTCTTAGAGTACCTCTCTAAAAATTCTGTTATACTATGGTTTCATCTACTGCAAGTTCTGCAGTTTCTTCTTGATTAACCATACCAGCATCATAAGCTTCTTCAGCTTGTGCCATCATTTTTCTTAATTTATCAATGCCGATATTTTTAACAGCTTTTGCTGTAAATACAAATTCGCCATCTGACAATAATGCTGGGATTGAATCTGAAGTTCCTGTTCCAGGTCCTTCTACTAATTCATCTTCTGTAAATTCTGTTGCAACCATCTTTGGTAAAATGGCTTCTAATTCTGGATACATTTCTATAGCAGCATCCACGACTACTTCTTCTTCTTCACTTAACATTGAAGTATCTAAAACACTTTCTGCATCTTCCATAGCTAAATCATCTGCAGCAATCTCATCTTCAATTAATGGTTCTTCCATTCCTACTGGAGCCATTAAAGGTTCTTCAACAATTTCATCTTCTACTAAATCACCTTCTTGAAAAGCTCTATAAGCTTTTCGTCTATCATACTTTTCTTCAAGAGCTGCTGTTCCACCTAAAGCTCTTTTTCCTCTAGATAAAGGTTCTTCTTCAGCAATTTGAAAGTTATCCATGTAACCACCAAGAGCTGCTTTTTTCTTTCTCCCATACTGTAGATTATCAAGTTTTTTCCACTCTATTTCTTTATCTTTTTTTTCTAATTCTTTAATTCTCTTTTTTTCTTTTTCAGAAAGTTTACCATAAGTATCTGAATTTTCTTTTTTTATATTTAATCTAATTAATTCTTTTCTATCTTTTTTATTTAACCAAGCTATATCACCAGGTTCTATTTCATGTTGTTCTAATTCAGGAATATCATCTGGCATTAAAGGTTTAACACCATTACCTTTTGAAAATCTTGTTCTTTGTTTTGAAAGTAATCGAGAAGGCATTCCTTTTCTAGCAGATTCAGGAGAATCTACATCATAAGGTGTAATACCTGTATCTTTTTCTTCCTCGTTTTTGAGATAAGGTGGCTTAGACATTAGTCCACCTGTAGCCATGTTAATGGGTTTTGACATATTTCTATCCTATTATGTTATTATAACAATTAATTGTTAATTAGTCAACACTATCTTTAACTATTTCTTTAACCTGCTGGGGTAGGTTCTGTAGTCTGTCCAGCAAATTCCACTTCCCCTGGCATTGATACATTACCTGGTCCGATTGGGCTTTCGCCAACTCCAGAGTTGTTTGGTGCTGTACCTTCTTGAGGTACTCCTCCATTACCTTCCATTGGTCCGAGTTGACCAGGTGCAGGAGCTTGTGAGCCATTTGGTTTGTTAGCATTCTGATATCCTATAATTTTAGCATAAATTTCTGCTTCATCTTTAGAGTTAATTATTTCATCAGGGTCTAAATCTAAAGAGTATGCTAACTCTTTAATGATTTCCGAGATTCTAACAAATGGAGCAATCGCAGGATTTTGAATAGTTTGTAAGAACATTGTCAGTCTTTGAGAACGAACTTCTTTTCTCATCAAACTAGAACTTCCTGTCGCTTTAATTTCCAAATCTCCTACAATTGGTAACTCACCTTCATAGAATTGCATATTCCATTGGAACATGGATTCTCCTAAAGGCTTAATTAGTTGGTCGTCAATATTTTTTATAACTGTTTTTATATTTAAAGATGCAGCACCCATAAGCATTGACATACCTGAGGCTGTTCTTGTCATACTTTGAACTCCTGTTTGTCCATGTGAGTATGATGGTATTCCTGTTGATTCATCTGCAAGTTGTCTGAACTTATCAAACATCTGCATATTTTCTACAGCAGTATTTGGAAATTTAATTCCATAGATTGCTTGACCAGGAACTCCTGCTTGTCTTTTAAAAATCTTACCAGGAAATACTTCCATGTTTTGATTATTAACTAAAGCAGATTCATCTATATCAAAAACTAAATTTCCAGCTAAAGCTAAATTATCAATTGCCATTCTTGCATGACCATTCATAATTTGTTGAGCATCATCCATATTTTCTGGAACACCTATTCCAAAAAAGTTATAAGGATTTTTTTCATAAGGAAAAGCTTGATAAGGAAGTCTAAAAGGTTTAAATGGATTTTCAACAATTCTAATTATTTTATTTTTACACATCCAAACATTAACTTGAACTTCTGTTGTATCTGCAATATCAGGGTCTATTGTTAGACCTTGTTCTTTTGCAGTCATAGCATCAATGGTTCCCCAATATTCTAAAATTTCATATCTGTTTTTTTCTATATCTCCAGTTGAACTTCCTTCTAAATCTATATTTGTTTCCCAATTTAATTTTTGATAAGCAGGACCTTCAGCTAAACATTCTTCAATTTTTTCTTTACTAAAATAAGGTCTATTAATTAAATCTAAAAATTGATGTCGGTTAACTCTGTGTCTTTGAATAACAAATTCACACTCATCCATATTTCTAGCATTAGGGTCTGGGTAGAAATCCCAAATACTAACAAATTCTACTTTTGGAACTTTAATAAAATCAGGAGTATATTCTCTAGCAGCACCATTTCCTGTTCCTGTATATTTATGTATAGTTTTATTATAAGTAAATGGACCTTTTAGAATTCCTGTTCCTAATAAACAAGATTCAAAGATAGCATTACGTAAAGTAATATTACCATTTGATTCTTCTAATTGGTCGTGAATAAGTTTTTCTAATCTTCGTGCAGCAATTTGTGCAGGTTTAATTTGAGGGAATTCTGGAAGATGTCCAGGTCCTTCTGATAATTCAGCTTTTTCTAATTCAGGTTCTAATCCACCTAAGAAACTTTCATTTAAAGAATCAAAGGTAGCACCCCTTGATAAAGGTTTACCATCACCAGGAAATCCTAAATTAGAAGTAGGACTCATAGGTTGACCAGGAGTATATTCTAAATTTCCTTCAACAGTTGGAGTCGGTTGCATATTCTCATCCCCCATTTGTTCTTTAAGAGGATTCATATGTGCGTATTCAGCAATACCTTCTGGAACTTCTGTTTCTTGAATGACTAATGGAAATTTACCCATTCCAAATAGTACATCTATAATTTGTCCATAAGCTGCTAAAACTTTAGTCTTAGTAACTTTAACAAAGACTCTAGATTTTTCATGTTGAGTAAAATGAATATCTTTATAATATCTTCCACGATAATTATGATAAGATTGTAACCATCTATTCTCATCATCATTTCTAGTATCTTTACAAACTTGAAATTTTTTATTAATTAAACCAACAAGAGCATCATAACCCTCTTCTGCAACTTCTTCAGTTTGCATAAGTTGGCTTTGTCTCTCAGCAGCAGGTAGTAAAGCCATATAATTTAAACCTTCCAATATTGATATATATTAACAATAATACACTTATTAATGTCGTTTGTCAACAATCTTTTTAATTTCTATAATAAGACTTGTAGGTATTAAAGTTGTATTTCCAATCTCTTCAATAGTGCCTTCTTCCTTTTCTGATAGGGCATAATCACCAAAAATCCTTGTTAAACCTTTACTTTGTGAAAGAAGATGTCCTTTAGTTACACATGGAGGAAGCTTTGCTTTCTGACAAGATAATATACTTTGCCAACTTGAATCTGAAATAACATCATACCAATGGACTTCAACAAGAGGATACTTGTCAATTTCTTTCTTAGCTTTTGTATTTATTTTAATCTTCCTGCGGTTCACTAAAATGCTTCCTATCTTTCATTACTTTAAAATTATTATTATCATCTGAAGTCTTAACTTTACCATAAGGTTTGAAAGCACCATTTCCTCTTACTACAGGGTCTCTCATCCAATCTGTTTCTTGGTCTTTAATTCCATTATTATCAGAATACCTAAACATATTAAGTTTATATTCTTGTTCAATATTAGGGTCTTTGATATATTCAATAAGCTCTTCATAAGTCATTATCTTTTCATAGCGTTCATTAGTTAATTTATTTATAAATGTATATAGAGGCATATTAAATAAAATGAATGACTTTAGTAACCAAATACCCTATCTGAAGGTACCCATTTTTTTACTTGATTCATTTTTTCATAAGGTGTTGGACTTCTAGGTCTAGACATAATTAAATATCTTAATGCATCATAAGCATGGTCTGAAGCTTTAGTATCTACATCTTCAGGTCTATTAGGGTCTACAGGTATTCCCTGTAGTTCTCTAATTAAATTAGGACAAGTCTTAAAGATAATCATTCTTGGTCTTCCTTTCTCATTAAATTTTAATCGTTCATGTATTTGTATTTTTCCTTGAATTCTATTCTTATCAGCTCTTCTAAGTTTATGTCCTGCTGTTGTTAGGACTTCGCCTACAGTCGGACCTGTTGTGCCAGTCCTTGCCCAAGCTGCACTATCTAAAACTCCTTGTGGAGAAAGCTTATCTTCTTTTTCATATAGAAAAATAAGTTTAGCTAAATCTTTTCCTGTTAAACCTTTTTTATATAATTCTCTATAAACAATTAAGGTTTCATCTGTTGGGTCTAAGGCTGCCCATATAACTGCAGACTCTGCTGCATAACCATAATCAATTCCTTTTATTCTTTGCCAATGTTTAGGTAACTCATAGGGAGCTACACAATGTTTATCATATTCAAATTCAGCAAAAGCAGCTCCTTCGGAAACATCCCAATTTCCATCTAAGAGTTGTCTTCTTTGAACTGGTGGTAAAGATTGTAACATCTTTTCATATTTACCATCTAAGGCTAAATATGGATTATCATCTAATCGTGCTGGTATAAATTTTCTTGTTAATTCATCAACACCAGTAAAACTATTATTAGGAGGTGCTGGGTCTAGATATCTATTCTTAACCCAACTTCCTCCGACACCTCCAGGGTTTGCTGTGCACCGAATGTAGCATTTTATCTTTTGATTAGTTGTTCTCAATCGTGACTGCAAATATTGGAGTGGGAATTCTGTAGGATACTGTGTTAGTTCGTCAATACCTATCCAGGTATATGATTGACCTTGATATCTATACACATCAGCATCTCTGTCCAGATAACCGAATTCCAATGTTGCTCCTGAAGGAAATTTCCAAATCTTTTCGACTTCCCTAAACTTTGTGCCTGGAAAGGCTTTAGGATAAAGTTCTCTTGACTTGTCAATTAATTCTCTTAGTTCAGGCATAGACTTCCTTAATAATAAGGCTCTATGTTCCTTTATGTGCATAAATCTTAATGGGTCAACAAGCATGGCATAGGACTTACCACCACCTGCGGCTCCTCCATACAAAACATCTTGCTCTGGTGCAGCTAAGAATTCTGTCTGAGGACCATCATTAGGTTTGAATACTATTCTTTCTTTTTCCTTTTCAAGGAGTTCTTTAACTGATTTAGGTAGGACATTATATTGCCCTTCTTCCATAACCAACCCTTTTTTACTTTTTGTTTCAATTTGTTGTTCTCCCTTCTGTACAATATTTAAAGCTTCTTTCTTAGCTTTAAGTCTCGTTGTTTTATTTTCTAAATTCTTTCTTAGCCTTTTAATTTCTTTTTCTTTATCCTTAACAGCTCGTCTTGATGCTATCTTGGCTTTATGGACAAAGCTATAATTATACTGTCTCGTCATTTCTACTTAATAATCCTTTTGGTTTTTCAAAGCTATCTCTGTCTATGATTTTCTTTAATCCCATAGGAGATAACTTGCGACCAGTTTGATGTTCTAAAATCTCAACTGCTCCTCTCAAAGAGAAAGCTCCTGACTTGACACCATCTTTCATTTCACTTAAAGATGAAAGTTCTTTATCAACTTTCTCTAATGTTCTGTTATCTTCCGATAACTTATAACCAAAGGGTATAGTAGAACTATTCCTTGTTTTCATCTAATATCCTAATCTCTTCTGCTTCTCCATCAACTAAAGTTTTCTTTTCAGGTAACAAAAAGATACCACTCGCAGAGGTATGGGTAACATCAATCTTATCACGCTTTGCAACACCAACCCTGTCTAGAAGAGTCTGAGCTGCTTGAAGCTTTGCATTGACTTGAGGGATGGGGTCATCACTCTCAAGAATCTCTACCAGCTTTTGAGAAGCTTGTGGAGCAGACTTAGCTAGAATCTTTGTGGCTACCTCTACTATCTCATCTTTTAGATTGTTGATGACGTTATAGTATGAAGTTTCTTTATACCCTGCCATATTCAAAGCTTTATTAATATCTCCCTTTGCTTGAACTGCCAGGGCTGAAAGAAAGTTTTGTTGTTGTTCTGTCAACTTCCTTTTATTGCTTAATGATGGAAGAAAATTATTGTTCATATTTACTATTATAACAAGTTTACAGCTAGTTGACAACACAATTTAAAATTTATTTCTGGTAGACGTTGACAGATGTAAGAAACAGGTGTATACTAAGGTAACACCCTCCAGGGGTTGAAGCATCTATTACTTCCCTCTGGGACAGTCCAGCAATATAGCAAAGTAGTTAGCTGGTCTTCAAAGCAGGGCGACTCTATCTAGTTTACATTCCAATCTACATAAAATGTATAAGCAGTACATATATACCCCCTACAGGGGGGGTGGCAGGTATGTAGGGGTATCAAGTGATAATGAGAATCATTCGCAATACAACTTATCCTTGCACAATCTTTAGTTATCCCTAACAACCTCAAGTTGTACAACTACTGGTTGACAGTCTTTAAATATCTTTTAAGTCTATAAAAGATAT
>Ga0208642_1000954_pt1 | contig 14151 bp, 16 predicted proteins | sample ETN02SmetaG_4_FD_185790 | JGI IMG/M metagenome (GOLD analysis project Ga0208642, IMG submission 185790) | Marine microbial and viral communities from oxygen minimum zone, Eastern Pacific Ocean - ETNP2014F10-02SV251 (SPAdes) (version 2) | ecosystem: Environmental > Aquatic > Marine > Oceanic ...
AATTAATAACTCCGGAAAAACTTACAATTTTTATCCTTATGGTCAAATTATAAGAAATCAAGCACCAGAAGTAACTAATTTTTATATTCTGCATGAAGGCTTCCAGGCAGTTCTTGATGATGAATTGATTGAAGAAGATTACGATGATGTCCAAGAAGAAAAGTTTTCTAGAAATGCTTCTAAAGGTTGGTTGGGTATTGGAGATAAGTATTGGATAACAAGTATTATTCCACCAGAAAATAAAGATTTTAAAACAACTTTCGATTATAAAAAAAAGTTCAGAGCTAATTATATAGCCAGCGAAGGAATTGAGGCTGGTCCTAACGAAACTATTGAAGAAGAAATTCGAATAATTGTTGCAGCTAAAAGAGTTAAAACTATTGATGGTTATGCTAAAAGCCTAAGCATTAATAAATTTGATTTAGTTATAGATTTTGGAATTTTATATTTTTTAACTAAACCAATGTGGTTTGCATTAGATTATTTCTTTAAATTACTTGGTAATTATGGCTTAGCAATCATAGCAGTAACTATTTGTATTAGATTGGCAGTATTCCCATTGGCAAACTATAGTTTTCGTAGCATGGCAAAGATGAAAAAACTCGCCCCTGAAACAAAAAGGTTAAAAGATACAATTAAAGATAAAATGGAACTTCAAAAAGCTATGATGCAATTATATAAGCGTGAGCAGGTTAATCCTATGAGCGGTTGTTTGCCTATCATACCCCAGATATTTATATTCTTTAGTCTTTACAAAGTTTTATTTGTAACCATTGAAATGAGACATATGCCTTTTTATGGTTGGATTAAAGACCTGTCCGACAAGGATCCAACTACTATTTTTAATTTGTTTGGTTTAATTCCTTGGGATCCGCCATCGTTTCTTATTATAGGTGCTTGGCCAATAGCCATGGGTATCAGTATGTGGATTCAGCAGAAACTTAATCCTACTCCTCCAGATCCAATTCAGGCAAAAATATTTATGTTCTTTCCAATATTTTTGACGGTCATACTTGCTCCTTTTCCAAGCGGCCTAGTGATCTATTGGACGATCAACAATATTTTAACTATGTTGCAACAAGTTGTTATTATGAAAAGAACGACAGTTAAAACTGTATAATCAATGGATATAGAAAAAATTTTGCCTAATGGTGGTCCCTCCATCGATGAAGTCAAAAAATATATTGATAAATATTCTAATGAGATAATAGTTATTAAGTGTGGAGGCAGCGTTCTGGTTGATCAAAATTTATTCAAACAATTTATCGAGGATATTTCCGCAATCAATAAATTAAATCTATCAGCAATAGTTATCCACGGTGGTGGCAAAAATATAAAAAAAAAACTTGATAAGCTTAATATAGAATCGAAATTTATTGATGGTTTAAGAGTTACTGACGAAAAAACAATTAAAGTTGTTGAAGAAGCCTTATTAGAATTAAATTATGATATTATAAATAATTTAAACAATCATCAATGCAACACAAAATCAGTAACGCCGAAAAATAATAATGTAATAAAAATAACTCCTGAAAAAAAAGAACTTGGTTTTGTTGGATTCCCAATAGAAATAAACAAGGATAAACTTCTAAATATTATACAAGAAAAAAAAGTGCCAATTTTGGTGCCAATGGGAATGGGTGATGATGGAAAAGTTTATAATATAAACGCTGATATTGCTGCGGGCGCAGTCGCAAAAGAACTTAATTCAAGAAGATTATTGCTAATGACAGATGTTGAAGGAGTGCTTGGTAAAGACAAAAAATTGATCTCCGATATCAATTCTAGCGTTGCAAAACAAATGTTAAAGGAAGGAACTATTTCAGGTGGTATGATACCAAAAATCAATACATGCCTAGATGCTGTAAATAATGGCGTTACGGGTGTTGTAATTGTTGACGGAAGAAAACCTCATTCAATCTTATTTGAGTTATTTTCTGATAAAGGAGCAGGAACACTTATTAGAAAATGAAACAATTAAAAAATATAAAAAATATCTTATTTGATTGTGATGGAGTTTTATATAATGATCTAAAATCTGTATTTGGTCAAGTTAGCAAAAGGATGACTAATTACATCTCAAAAAAATTAAACCTTGATATTAAAAAAGCAAAAGAGTTACAAACAAATTACTTTCACAAATATAATACAAGTTTAAACGGCTTGATGATCCACCATGATATACCACCAGAAGATTTCTTGAAAGATGTTCATAACATTGATCTAGCTTTTATGAAGAAAGATTTATTTTTAAGAGAGGTATTGGGAAGTTTAAATTTAAAAAAATTTATTTTTACTAACGGAAGTAAAGAGCATGTCGAAAATATAATAAAACATCTAGGTATAGATGATCTTTTTGATGGGATATTTGATATAGTCGATGCTGGATTTCATCCAAAGCCTGAAGCTAAAGCTTTTGATTTAATGATTAATAAATTTAATATAGATCCAAAAGAAACCCTCTATATAGAAGATATAGCGAAAAATTTATCTATTGCTAAAAATCGTGGTAGCACCACTGCTTGGTTAATCAATGATGAATATTGGGGTAAAAAAGAATCAGATAAAGATTTTATAGATTATAAAATTGAAAATCTTTCTTTATTTTTAAAAGAAATCAGGTTATTACAAAATTCTTAGATTTATGAGTATAGAAAATATTATTAATGAAGCTTGGAAAATTAAAGATCAAATTAATCAAAATTCAGATAAATCGATAATTGATTCAATAAATCAAATTCTAGAAGATCTTGATTTAGGAAAACTTCGAGTTGCAGAAAAAATTAATGGAGAATGGATTACTCACCAGCATATTAAAAAAGCAATAATGTTAAGTTTTAGAATTAATGGAATGGAAACTTTGTCAGGACCTTATAGTTCATGGCATGATAAATCTCATTTGCTAAAAGGTAAAACAGCAGGCTGGACACAAGAGGATTTTTTGAAAGCTGGTTTCAGAATGGTTCCTAACTCACCTGTAAGAAAATTTAGTTATGTGGCTAAGAATGTTGTATTAATGCCTTGCTTTATAAACATTGGAGCATACATTGATTCGGGTACAATGATGGATACGTTCTCAAGAGCGGGTTCATGCTGTCAAATTGGTGAAAACTGTCACATATCTGCTGGAAGCGGAGTTGGAGGGGTATTAGAACCCGCGCAAGCTTTGCCAACAATAATTGAAAAGAATGTTTTTTTAGGAGCAATGTCTGAAGTCGTAGAAGGAGTAATTGTTGGAGAAGGTTCTGTATTAAGTATGGGAATGTATATTGGACAATCAACAAAGATTGTTAATAGAAAGAACGGAGAAATAACTTACGGAAAAATTCCTCCCTACTCTGTGGTTGTTCCTGGATCTTTGCCAGATAAAAACAATCCGTCTGCACCATCGTTATCTTGTGCTGTAATCATTAAGCAAGTAGATGAAAAAACAAGATCTAAAACTTCTATTAATGATTTATTAAGAGAATAAATTAATGAAAAATTACGATGAATTAAAATTAGCCAAAGAGCTAATTAGATTTCCCACTATTAAGACAGAAGACAAGGGTATCATGAGGTTTTTATCCAAAAAATTATCTTCTATAGGATTTAAGTGTAAAATCATAAAAGCAAAAAGTTTAAGTTTAAAACCTAGCTTAAATCTTTACGCAAGATATGGCAAATCAAGACCAAATTTACTTTGGTTAGGTCACTCAGATGTTGTGATGAATCTTGATAATTGGAGTGTTTCACCTTTTAAAGGAGTAGTTAAAAAAGGATATTTGTATGGTCGAGGCTCAGCAGACATGAAGGGAGGTATTAGTTGTTGGATAAGTGCAGTAAGTAATTTTATTAAGAGTAATAAATTTAAAGGATCGCTCTCAATAATAATAGCCGCTGATGAAGAAACTACTGGCTTTGGCACACCTGCGGTAATGAAATACTTAAGAAATAGAAAAGAAAAAATAGATTTCGCTATAGTTGGTGAACCTTCTTCAAATCAAAGTATAGGTGACGAAATTAGAATTGGAAGAAGAGGCTCAATGAATGCAAAAGTAACTATAATAGGGAAAAGTGGTCATACTGCTTTTTTGGGTACTTTCAATAACCCTTGCACTACATTAGGAAAAGTAATTACAAAACTGAAAAGTATAAAACTAGATTCCAAAACTAAATATATGCCAGCTTCTCATTTAGAGATAACTAGAATGAATGTAGACAATTTATCAGAAAATGTAGTGCCTCAGTCTGCAGAAGCTTATTTTAATGTAAGGTTTAACTCAAAACATAAGTCATCATCACTAAAGAAGAAATTAAATAAGATTATTTCATCTATTGTTAAAAAAAATAAATGTAAATTTAAAATTGAATACACAGTATCTGGTGAAGCTTTTTATACAAAACCAAACAAAGAAATTTATATGATTAAAAAAGTAATTAAAAAAGCTACAAATATATCTACAAAACTTACATGTGGTGGTGGAACTAGTGATAGTAGGTTTTTAGGCAAAATCCCTAGATTAGAATTAGGTTTAAGAAATACCACTATTCATATGATTAATGAAAGAACTTCAGTTTCTGATATGAAAAAATTATCAAAAATATATTACAATATTTTAGATAATTATTTCATATGAGCACGGCAGTTATAACTTCAGATAGTTCTCTTGATCACTTAACAGGCAATGGGCATCCTGAAAAACCTGATCGTGTATCATCTGTAATAAACACTCTTAAGAGTAAAAAAAATTTAATTTGGGATAAAACTAAAAAATTTGATGAGACGTTTCTAGAAATAACTCATTCTTCAAATTATGTTTCTGAGATTAAGAAATCATTTCCTAAAGAAGGTTTAAGCTTTCTAGATGGTGATACAATTATTTCTCCCGGTAGCAAAAACGCAACCGTTGATGCGGTTGGATCTATTATCAGTGCAATTGATGGCATAGAAAATAAGAATTTTAATAATGCTTTCTGTGCAGTAAGACCTCCGGGACATCATGCTGAAAAAGAAAAAGCTATGGGCTTTTGTATTTACAATAATATTGCTGTTGGAGCTCAATATTTAATTACAAAATATAAATACAAAAAAATTGCTATTATTGATTTTGATGTTCATCATGGTAATGGAACTCAGGATATTTTTTATGAAAATGAAAAAGTTCTATACATATCAACTCACCAGTATCCTTATTACCCTGGAAGTGGTAATGAAAATGAAAAAGGGAAATATAATAATGTATTAAATATTCCTTTGCCTGCTGGCACTACTTCGGATGAGTACTTAAATGCATACAATCATGTAATTAATAAACTAATTGAATTTAAGCCAGAATTTATGATGTTTTCTGCTGGATTTGATGCTCATAGGGACGATCCTTTGGCACAGATTCATTTAAGTTCACAAGATTTTTATGAAATTACTAAAAGAACAATGCTATCAACACAAAATTTTACAAATGGCAAAGTTGTATCTATCTTAGAAGGTGGTTATGATCTAAAAGCACTTGCAGAAAGTGCTCTTTTTCACGTAAACGCTCTTGTAGAATTCAATAAATAATAATCGTGAAATTATATAAACAAAATAAATCAAATATTAATAGAAGAGGTCTTTTTGCAAACAAAGATATTAAAAAAGATACAAAAATAATTTATTATATTGGAAAGATAATCACTAAAAAACAGACAGAGAAAGATCCAAAATTTAACAATGGAAAAGCAATCTATCTTTTTAATATAAATAATAAATACGATCTTGATGGTGATTTCACTTATAACACTGCAAGACTTATAAATCATTCCTGTAATCCAAACTGTGAAGTTGAAAGCAAAGGTTTAAAACTTTGGATTAGTTCAATTCGTGATATAAAAAAAAATGAAGAACTTTCATACGATTATGGTTTTGGTTTTGATGAAAGTTATAAAGAATTTCCATGTAAATGCGGCTCTATTAATTGCTGTGGTTATATTATTAGAGAAGGATCTAGATGGAGAATAAAAGACAAAAGAAAAAAATCTAATAGGTAATTTTTTCTAAATATAGTCCATGCGCTGGTGCAGGTGGTGCACAGTTTTTTCTATTTTTTGATTTAATAACATTTTCAAATTTTTTTAGACTCCATTTTTTTTCACCAATAAATTTTAAACAGCCAACCATTGACCTAACCTGATTTTTTAAAAATGATTTAGATTTGAATTTGAATTTAATTTGAGTTTTAGATTGCCTTACAATAATATTATTTAATGTTCTTATGGGAAACTTGGCATTACAATTGGAAGCCCTGAAAGTAGAAAAGTCATGATTACCTATTAATTTTTTTGAGCCTCTTTTTATTAAATCAAAATCTAACTTTTTCCTAATATGCCATACTCTATCTTTATTTATAATTGAGGGAGATAATCTATTTTGAATCAAATACAAATACGATCTTTCTTTTGCAGAATATCTTGCATGAAATTTTTGATTTCTTTTTTTAATATTAATTATTGAAATCATTTTTAAATTTAAAAAAAAATTTAGAGATTTAATCAATTTATTAATATTTGAAATTTTATTTTTTACATCAAAATGAGCAGATTGTTCTAAAGCATGAGCACCCGCATCAGTTCTGCCCGATCCATGTAACGTAATTTTCTGTTTTAATAATTTTGATAATGTCGATTGAATTGTTTTTTGTATTGAATTACCTCTTTTTTGAATTTGCCACCCCACAAATGAAGTGCCAACATACTCAATTAAAATTTGATATCTATGCATTTTCTAAAATAGAACCTCTTTTTATTAAGCTACCTAACAAAAATTCTTTTGATTTTTGGACATTTTTGCCCTGTTTTTGAATTTCTAATATTTTTAATGCTTTCTGACCACAACCAACAGTTAATTTATCGTCTAGTACAACACCATTTTCTCCATCAATATTTAATAGTTCGGCTTTTAATATTTTATATCTTTCATTTTTAAACAAAAACCATGCTCCTGGATTTGGATACAAACCATTAACTTTACCAATTATTTTTAAAGCATCATCGTTCCAATTTATTTTTCCTTCAATCTTTTCTATTTTTTTGGCGTATGTAGCATTTTGATGATTTTGCTCCACAAATTCTATTTTATTTTCAAGTATTTCATCAATTTTTTTTAAAATTTTTTCAGCACTTAGATGGGCTAATCTAGCTGAAAGACTTTCAGAATTTTCGTTATCATTTATTTGAAGTTTATACGAATTACAAACAGGTCCTTCGTCTAATTTTTCATTTAATTTCATAATGCTAATGCCTGTAGTTTTTTCTAAATTTAAAATTGATCTTTGAATAGGAGCGGCGCCTCTCCATTTTGGAAGTAAAGATGCATGAATATTTATATATCCATTTTTACTTAGTTCTAGGATAGACTTTGGAATTATCTGTCCATAAGCAACCACAACAACTAAATCTACATTTAGATTTTTTAAAAAATCTTTATCTAGCTCTATTTTACTGGGTGTTCTAACTAGAACATTTAAATCTTCAGCTGCTACGTGAATTGGCGATTTGTTTATTTTTTGACCCCTATTTGATTTTTTTGGTGGTTGAGTAAATACGCACGAAATAGGATAACCATTTGTATGGAGCGATCTAAGTGTCGGTACAGCAAAAATTGGTGTACCCAAAAAAACTATTTTATATTTCATTAATTAAACAATAATTCTATCTGGTCTATCCTTATGTTTTGATAGCTTTTTGATGATCATTGTTTTTTTTAATTTTGACAAATAATCAATAAATAAAATTCCCTCTAAATGATCCAGTTCATGTTGAATGCATGTTGAAAGAAGGCCTTCTGCTATTAACATTTGTTTTTGACCATTATAATCCAAGTATTCAACTTCACATTTTTTTGGTCTATCAATTTCTGCAAAATAATTTGGTACGGATAGACATCCTTCTTCATAAGTAAAATTTTCAGAATGTTTATTCTTAATTTTAGGATTCACAAAATACATGGGATTTTTTTTTTTTTCATCTTTTGAAATATCTATGACAATTATTCTTTTTGCTATTCCTATTTGTATAGCAGCCAATCCAATTCCATTTGCCTGATACATCGTATCCAACATATCATCCATGAGTTTTCGCTCTTCTTCTGCAACAGTTTCAACTGGTTTTGATTTTTGTCTCAAAATCTTATTAGGTTCTGTAATTATTGTCTTAATTGCCATGCTTAATTTTATAATATAATTTAGACTTTTAAAGGAAGAACTTTCAATAAAACTTCGTTTCTTAAACTTATTATTTTTAATTCATTCATTATTCCTACAACAAAACTAATGGATTCTATATCTAGATTCTCAACTTTATCTTTGCCTATTATTTCAACTAATTTCAACAAAACTAAACCTGTTTCTCCGTTAACAATAAATGAGTTAATTTCGGTAGATATTTTAGATTTATATTCATATAAATCGTCATATTTTTTTAATATTTTAACACCATCAGATTTTAATGACTCAACCATCATTATATCTTTACTGGAAAATGAATATTTTTTATTTCTTTTAACTTTTTTTAATAAATCGTTTGTTTCTTTTTCAACTTTTTGAAGACTGGTTTTATTTAAAAAATAGTTTAATAATTTTGATTGGTGCAGAATTTTGTTGTTAAATTTAATTTTTGATTCTTTAACTTTTTCAGGTTCCTTATTTTCATTATAAAAAGTTGTAAAATTTGATGGAATCTCTTCTTCATCTATTTTCTTTAATGTATTTGATAATTCTTCATCAAATGCTTTTGACAAGTTTGAGTCGTCAAATAATTTTTTTAATTTTGATGATAGAATTAGCTTTTGCTCAGTATCGACTGCTAAAAGCAATCTTTGATATAATAGAGCTCTTGCTTCAAAATCTGGTAAAAGTTTGTAAATTTTGTTTACATTGATTAACTGATTAATATTAAATTCAAATTTTTTGTATAAATTTAATAATTCTTTTTCATCGTACACTTCTTCACTTGTGGCTTTTTCAATGAGTTTTACCTGTTCATCATCTTCTATATCAATTAAGTCAGCTTCCTTAAGTAAATTTGAAGTAGATAAATATTTCCATATAAATCTTGGAGTATCTATTTTTGGTTCATAAATGAAGTTCTCAATTGTTTTGTGGGATAAATGCAAATAAAGAATATTTTCGTCCGATAAAACGTCATCTTTTTTTTCATAACTCATTAATACATTAAATTTTTTAACAAAAAAATCATCTATTGATTCCATCTCAGATTTTAAGTCAAACAAAAGTTGAGCTTTTTCTTTTTTATTTTGATTTAATAAACAATAAATTTTAAAATTAGTTAAGTAGTCATCATAAACTAAATTTATGTATTCAAAAATTTCGCAAGATTTATCCAATTGAGAATTAGATAAATGAAAATCAGCATAAAAACGTACTAGTTTATCGCTATTTTTTAAGGATGGGTTTTTAATCAAAAATTTTTTTATTAAATCAAAGTCTTTTTTTTTAATTAAATATTCAAATTTATAATTTAGAAATTCTTCTGCTAAAATATTATTTGTAGGCAAATATGAGTTTGTAAGCAGAGCTACATCTAAAATTTTCTTAGAAAAATTAGACAATTTTTTTGAATTTATTTTTTCTAATAAACTTGTTATTTCAGCTCCGTTACTATTTGACCACATATCTATGTTAAGTCCATTTTCAGCAGGATCATATAGACCTGCTAATTTTACATCAGTTGCATCTAATTCTTGATTAATAATTACTTTTTCATTTTGCTGTTCAATTTTTACACCCTGGATTATTTCTGTATTTGTGGTCTCATTATTTTCTACATCGGTTTCATTTGAAATATCTGTTTTTTTAATTTCCCATATATCAACCGGCTCCGCTGCAAACGATACTTGTGTTAAAAAATAAAATGTTAATAAAACAATGCAAATTTTACTTAATTGTTTTGAAATTTTCATTAGGTATAATTTTTTCAATTTTTTTATTTGGGGCTGGAAATTCAATTTTATCAAGTATAATTACTCCTAAAAAAAATACAAAAATAACTAAAACAACTTTTGTTAAAAATTTTACTACACCTCTATGACTGCCTTTGCTTGTATTTTTTGTAAATTGCATATAACTTAAGTAATTTCAAAATAAGACATATTTGTGTTTTATCAATATAGAAACTCATGAAATCGAAAAAAAACATTGTTTTAATTGGTATGATGGGATCTGGAAAATCATTAATTGGGAGAGTATTATCAAAAAAACTAAATTTGGATTTTATTGATATTGATAATAAAATTGAAGAAAGTGAAAATAAAACTATTTCGGATATTTTCAAAAAAAATGGTGAAAGTTACTTTCGAAAACTTGAAGAGGATTTGTCAATAAATTATCTTACATTAGAAAATAAGATAATTTCATTAGGAGGCGGAGGATATATCAATCCAATAATTAGAAAACAATGTGAAAAAAATTGTATGTCTGTTTGGTTGAATTGGAAAGACGAAATTTTGATAAACAGGATTAAAAATAGCAATAAAAGACCATTGGTCATGAAATTAAATTCTTCAGAAATAAAAAAACTAATTGTTGATAGGTCAAAAATATATAATTCATCTAACCATAAAATAAATTGTGATAAATTAGATAAAAAACAAATTGTAAAAAAAATTATTAAACTTTATGCGAACACATAGTATTCAAATCAATACTAAAACAAAAAAATATTCAATAATAATTGGGCACAACATCATAAAAAATATTTCAAATATATTAACTAAACAAAACATCTCTTTTGAAAAGTGCTTGATTGTTATTGATAATAATATTCCAGCTAAATTTAAATCAACTTTAATAAAAGAATTAAAAGTAAAAAAAATAATTGTTTATAAATTTAATGCTAGAGAAAAAAATAAAAATTATCAAAATGTTAATCAAATACATAAAGTTTTATTTAAAAACAGATTTAATAGAGAAGATTGTATAATTTCTTTTGGTGGAGGAATCACAGGGGATGTTGTAGGTTTTGCATCAAGTACATTTAAGAGGGGGATAAAATATATAAATATTCCTTCCACATTATTATCACAAGTTGATTCATCAATCGGTGGAAAAACAGGAATAAATAATAAATTTGGAAAAAATTTAGTAGGAAGTTTCTACCAACCAGAATTGGTAATATCTGATATCAAAATATTATACTCACTGCCTCAAAGAGAAATTATATGCGGATATGCTGAAATACTTAAAAGTAGCTTAATTGATAGTTATCGAAATTTTAATTTTTTAGATAAAAATATAATAAAAATTTTGAAATTAAAATCTCCATTTATAGAAAAAGCAATAATTAATAGTTGTATGTTAAAAAAAAAAATTGTTGAAAAAGATGAAAGAGAAAAAAAATTAAGGAAAATACTGAATCTTGGACACACATTCGCTCATGCATATGAGTCTTCATTAAACTTTTCAAAAAAACTTAATCATGGTGAAGCCGTTATTCTAGGTATTAAAAATGCAATTAAATTCAGCAATGTCAACAAACTATTATCAAGAGAAAATTTTCAATTAATTAATAATCATATTAACAAAATTAAATTGTTTCCTAAATTTTATCAATTATTTAAAAAAAAAGATTTGAATAAAATTGTTATGTTTATGAAATCTGACAAAAAAAATAATTCAAATAAAATTAATCTAATTTTGATGAGAAATTTTGGAAAAATTAAAATAGATTTTCAAATTGATTCTATAAAATTAAAAAAATTTCTTATCTTGGAGCTAAATAAATAATATTTGCAATGAGTGAATATGGAGTTTAATTTCTTTATTCAAAATTTTGAATATAAATTTATTTGATTCAATTTTAGTTTTTTTATTAAGTTCATCTGATTTTATTTTTAATTTTATATGAAACTTTCCTTTTTCGTTTGATTTGTGATCTTTATGCAGAAATGATTTATCTTCAATTTCAACACTTTTGACAATTCTATGTTCTAAAATTTTTTTTTTTATTATTGTAGATAGTTGATTAATATCCATATTATAAAGTATTATATAACATGAAAAATATATGTGATTGGAATAATTGTTCAGTAGAGGGATGCTATAAAGCCCCAAAAGAAAGAGATAATAGCAAAAATTTTAGATTGCTCTGCTTAGAACATATAAAAGAATTTAATAAGAATTGGAATTACTTTTCAGGAATGAATGACCAAGAAATTATCGAGTTTTTAAGATCGGACATGACTTGGCATAAACCAACACAAAGTTTTAGTTCCTCAGATAATTTTTTCAAAGTTTTATGGAACAATGCTCTTAAAGATGAGATGAATAAACTCAATTTTAATAATGAATTCAATTATATGAATAAATTTAAATTCAATAATACTGATATAAAAGCTTTTGGTATATTGGGTGTAACTGTAGGTCTAAAATGGGAGAAAATACAAGAGAAATTCAAAAAGCTTGTTAAAAAATTTCACCCTGATATGAATGCCGGAAATAAAAAGTTTGAGAATAAACTAAAAATAATAACCTTAGCTTACACTCAACTAAAAAATACTTATAGAGAAAAAATTGACTGCTAATTTAAATATAGAGCCGGATATAAGAATTTCAGTAAATCAAACTTTTGGTATCGATACTGATATGGAAGTTGAGGCTTTTTCAAAAAAAAATGACTACGTTCCCGAAATAGATAAACATTACAAATTTGATAAAGACACTACATTAGCAATACTTTCAGGATTTTCATTTAACAAAAGATGTTTAATTTCAGGATACCATGGAACTGGAAAATCAACACATATAGAACAGGTCGCAGCCAGACTAAATTGGCCGTGCATTAGAGTTAACCTAGATGGTCATATTAGTAGAATCGATCTAATTGGAAAAGATGCAATTGTAATTAAAGATGGAAAACAAATTACTGAATTTAAAGAGGGTATATTGCCTTGGTCGATACAGAACCCTATTGCCCTGGTTTTTGATGAATATGATGCTGGAAGACCAGATGTGATGTTCGTAATTCAAAGGGTATTGGAAACTGAAGGAAATTTTACTTTGTTAGATAAAAACAAAATAATTAAGCAAAATAAGTATTTTAGACTTTTTGCTACTTCAAACACAGTTGGGCTTGGAGACACAACTGGCCTATATCATGGAACCCAACAAATAAATCAAGGACAAATGGATAGATGGAATATTGTCACTATATTGAACTATTTAAGTATGGAAAAAGAAATGGACATAATTGTCGGAAAAAATAAAAATTTAAATAACACAAAAGGTAAAGAAAAAGTTTCAAATATGATTAAAGTTGCAACTTTAACAAGAAAAGGATTTATGGCAGGTGATATTTCTACAGTCATGAGTCCTAGAACAGTTCTACACTGGGCTGAAAATTCTGAAATATTCAAAGATACAGGATATGCATTTAGAGTTACTTTTTTAAATAAATGTGATGAATTAGAAAAAAATACTATTGCTGAATATTATCAAAGATGTTTTGGGGAAGATTTGCCAGAGTCGCTGATAACTGGTCAGAAATAAATGAATAAAGAAGACAATTTAAAAGAAAAATTTAAACAAGCTTTAATTTCAACAATAAAAGTAATTTCTGACGACTTTAAAATAGAAAAAGAAAAAAACTTAAGTTCAAAAAACTATAACTTTTTTGAACTTGATAATCTAAGCACGAGAGAAGATTATATTAAACTAAGAGCTGAAACAGACTCTGAAGCTTTAAAAAGAAAATTTTCAGATAAAAATATTTACCAAAAAAACATACCTCATAATTCTTCTTGCAGATTGCTTTATAATATCTCTGAAAAAATAAGATATGAAATGCTAGGAACAAAAATGTTAAAAGGAATATCAAAAAATTTAAAAGATAATTATTCTCACAAAATTATACTTAAAAGAAAAGACCAATTAAAATCAAAAGACAATGTAAAAATAGCAGAAGCCTTCGAACTTTACATGCTAAAAAACTTCTTGGGAATTAAACTAAATTCATTATCAAAAAAAATATTAAGTTTTTGGGAAAAAGATTTTCAATCATCTTTTGATGAACATTTATCATATTTGAATAATAATCTTGAAAATCAGGAAGTATATAATTTAAAATTTTCAGAAATATTACAACAAATGGAGATCTTTAATTCTGAAAATGATGATGAAA
>Ga0208642_1000964_pt1 | contig 14056 bp, 12 predicted proteins | sample ETN02SmetaG_4_FD_185790 | JGI IMG/M metagenome (GOLD analysis project Ga0208642, IMG submission 185790) | Marine microbial and viral communities from oxygen minimum zone, Eastern Pacific Ocean - ETNP2014F10-02SV251 (SPAdes) (version 2) | ecosystem: Environmental > Aquatic > Marine > Oceanic ...
GGGCCATCAGGTTCGCCGTCTTGGCCACTACCAGGGAGGCCACGCCCTCGCGATAATCGAGGCCGAGAAAATTCTTCATCAGTACCGCCTTCACAGGCTCCCCGGCAAGACCCACGAAGGGAGTTACCCGGCTCACCGCCGCGCCCACCATGCGTACTTTCCATAGTGCGTAAAACCACGGCCAGTCGCACCTGAAGGGACGGATCAGATACTGCCAGGACAGGGTGTCGGCGAGGAAGGAGGCCAGATAAACGCCGAGAACCGCGAGGAATCCCCATTTCAGATGCTCTACGTGACCGGCCACCGCCGTCAGGTCGGTCCGCGCCACGATGGCGGTGAGTAACGCCAGACCGAGCAGCAGAAACAGTATACGCAACGTTTTCATGGGGCTAAACGTGATGGCGGCGGAGGCCCTTGGAGAATTGGAGCATCCAGTAGGCTTGCGCGCCGAGCGCCCCGGTGGGAAGCAGAATCCACAGGGCGTCAAGTAGGGCTAGGGCGAGTACGATAAAGCAGAAATCATTGCGGATCACCCGCGAGACGTAAATGGAGCGCTGGGCATAGGACTCCACGGGTCTGCCTTCCATGGCGCGATGCCAAGACCCTTCGTTGCTGTCACCGATTTTGACGCCGCTGTCGCGCAGGAAATCAATGGCGTAGTTGACGGTTCCGCCCGCTGCGGCGATGACGCCGCACCACAGCCAAAAGGGTTCCTCTGTTCGGTCGCTGACCCCGGCGCCAAGAGCAATAAAAAACGCGCTATGCACCATCCAGTCTACGAAGGTGTCAAAACGCATGCCGAAGTGGGATGCAAGGTTTTTCAGGCGTGCGATTTCGCCGTCGCAGCAGTCGAGGACGTAACAGGCGATGAAAAAACCAGCACCCGTCAGGGTGGGAACGGGGCCGCTATACTGAAATAACCATGCTGCTAGCAGCCCGAAGGCTAGGGAAGTAGCGGTGATTTGATTGGGGGTGAATGAAGAGCGGGAAAGCGCCAGAGTTGACACGTAAGACACGTAACGGACGATAGGAAAAATCCTTTGTGGTGGGCCAAAGCGAGTTCCCGTTCCGCTAGGAATCTTCTCATTTATGTCTTGGCCGTCGTTACTCACGTATCAACGAACGATGAGTTTTTCCACGTTTTCGCCGAGATCCGATTGATCGAGCGCTTCTTCCTCGGCCAAAGTGCGCAGCATATTGGTCAGCATCAGGTGCTGGACGAACAGGTCATGCTCGGGCTTGCGGGAATCGGGCATGGTCGGCGACTTGTAATAGAAGGACAACCATTCCTGAACGCCCTGAAGGCCGGCCCGTTGTGCCAGATCCATGAAAAAGATCAGGTCAAGGACAATGGGGGCGGCAAGGATCGAATCCCGGCACAGGAAGTTGACCTTTATCTGCATGGGCTGGTCCAGCCATCCCCGGATATCGATGTTATCCCAGCCTTCCTTGTCGTCGCCGCGGGGCGGATAGTAATCGATGCGGACCTTGTGGTGGTAGTCGCCATAAAGCTCGGGATAGAGATCGGGTTGGAGGATGGAATCCAGGACCTGGCCCTTGGAGACTTCCTTAGCCTTGAAGGAGCCGGAATCGTCCAGGACCTCGCCATCCTTGTTGCCGATGATGTTGGTGGAAAACCACCCTTCCAGCCCCAGCATACGCGTTCTTAGGCCCGGCGCGATGATAGTTTTCATCATGGTCTGGCCGGTCTTGAAGTCCCGTCCGCTGATGGCGATGCCTTTCTTGTTAGCGAGATCGACGAGGGCGGGAATTTCCGTGGAAAGGTTCGGCGCGCCGTTGGCAAAAGGAATGTCGCACATGAGGGAAGCATAGGCGTAGATCATGGAGGGCGCGATTTCGGCTGCATTGTCGCGAAGACCCTGTTCAAAGGATTCCAGCGTCTGGTGAAGGGGGCCCGGCTCCGAATAGACCTCCGTAGAGCCGCACCAGACCATCACCGCGCGCTCCAGGTCGTTATCGGCAAGGAACTTCCTGATATCATCCATCAGCGCCTTGGCTAGGTCCATCTTGCTGGCACCGGTTTTTACATGGGAGCCCTTGAGGTTGCGCACATAAGACTGGTCGAAGACGCCGCGCCACGGCGCGATGGCCTCAAGCTCCTGGCGCACGTCCGCCAGCATGTCCTGGCTCAGAACGCCAGCATCGCAGGCGGTTTGGTAGGCGTTCTCAGGCGTGATATCCCAGCCGCCGAATACCAGGTCTCTGGGCTCCGCCAGGTGCACCAAGTCCTTGATGGCGACAAAACGGGGCCTGTTGCCGTGGCCGATCTGGATCTTCTGCATCTGGGTCAGGGATCCGAACGGTCGGCCTTGTCCTTTGGCGATAAGGTTGACGCCGGCAATAAGGGTGGTGGCGACCGCCCCCATGCCGGGGATGAGAACGCCCAAACGACCCTGGGGCGGAGCAATGCCCGTACTTTGTTTTCGGGGAGTGGTTGGCTTATTCATTGGGGACCTGTTCACCAATCGCTGCCTCCTGGTAAGCGATCACCAGAAGGAACAGAAAGAACAATGGCGCACCCACAGCGGCGAGAGCAAGAAACCATGCCGCTTTGCCAAACGCCGAGAGCAGCACGACGAGATAGACGAAATCGCGACGGGTAAGTGCATCCGCCACTTTTGAAAAATTACCGGCCGGCGCTTGCGCCACGGAGGTGAAGAGCGGCCCTGACGACCCCTTATGCCGCATCGTGCGCCAAAACACAAATCCTGCCGACGCCAGGGTGCCGGTTGCCGCGGCAACACCCGCCCAGAGCGGCCAGGCCGACCCTGCCTCGAGACTCCATCCCACGGCCATACACGTAAAAACGGCAACATGGACCAGGTTATCGCCCCAGTAATCGAGCATGCCTCCGAATCGCGATTCTTTCATCCTCAGACGTGCCAGTTCCCCGTCGCAGCCGTCGAGAATGGAGTGGGTAAGGAACAGCAGCGCCCCCGTCACCTGAAGTCCCGGCTGCGATGAAAGGAAAAACGGTGCCCCTAGCAGCCCCACGAGCGTGCTGATCACGGTCATGGTGTTGGCCGAAACCGGGGTCGCCGCAAGCCGCTTCGTGAGGGTGAGGGAAAGGGGCCGGGATACAAGGCGGGCCATAAACCCGTCGGTTCTCTTGACCAAACTGCCAAGCAGCCAGTCTTCGGCCTTGGAAACGGTGGTTTCGGGCGTAAGACTCAGGCACCTGTGTTCACCGAGCCGGCAAGAGGAGGTATCGAACATTTCCGAAAGGGTGGCGAATGTATCATCAGTCCCATGCCCGAAGGGCGGTTTGAGGGGAAACAGCCTTTGACCAGAGGTGGTTTCGATAATCGCGGCGGTTTCCGCTTCGAAAATCATTTTTCCCGGCTCCAGCGGCATGTGGAGAAGTTCCCGCAGCCATTTCGCATCGGGCAGGATATCCCCGGAAAGGACCACGATGCGCTGCGCCGCGATGTCGGGAACGGGGTCATCCGGAAGCTTGATAATTTGCTCAAACCCGGCCTGCTCCGCGCCAAGCACCATGCGCCGGGCAAGGGGAAGGCCGAGCAGTTCGGTTTCGGGTCCAACCGGGCCGCCGTTGCTTGGCGGCAGCACGATGAGAAGGCTGGAAATGGCGTTGATGCCCTCCGGTGCGTTTTCCGTCTCGTCATTATGGGAAGGAAATAAATTCACACCGTTTCCCTCCTACGAATTGCCATATCGCGGCCCCAGCTGGGCGGGTTCGGAAACGGAGCGCTGGCCCCCTTTGGAAAGGCATATTTTTTCATGGGTTTCAGCTTCCTGAAGGGCTTCTGGCGTATCCACGTCGAGCCAGAATTTGCCGGTTACCTCAGCGGTTTTGGCGCGGCCCTGGCATGCGAGATGGCGAAGGCCATCGGAGAGGCCGTGCAAGCCATCGGCGGCGGCCAGTTCCAGGCCCTCGAAAAGACCTGAAGTGCAGAGCATTATGCCGGTATCGGCCGCGTCCCAGGCATCAAGGTTCTTGCCGATCTCCTGGATTTGGCCATCCTCAAGCCGGACCCGGGTGACGTCGTCGAGATCGAAAATGCTGTCCTTGTCACGGTCCACGGCGAGACACATTTCCCCTGGCTCCGGGACATGTCGGGTCAGGGTCTCCGCGATTTCCGGGTCGAACATATGATCGGTCATGGTCAGAAAAAAAGGTGCATCGCCCACATGTTCCCTTGCCGCCAGCGCGCTGGCACCGTTTCCAAACCGCCAGTCCGTAGCGGTAACGGCATCAACAGTCACGTCATGACCGCGCGCAATAAGGTCGAAGTGGGCCGTGATGGCGTCCGCCTCGTGACCGGTTACAACGATAAAATTCGTGATCCCCGCGCCGTCGCGTAACGCCAGCACTGTGTGCTCGGCCAGCGTTTTTCCGCCCACCCGGACCAGCGGCTTCGGAGTGCCGGTTTCCGATGTTAGCCGCGACCCAGGCCCGGCCGCCAGAATGATGGCCCTGTCGGGTTCGGTTATGGGCATAAACTGCTCCTTCCGGCTGTTTAATGCCTTTATGGCAGGTCGTGATCAGCCGCGGATTGCGGCAATACTTATCCTTGTCGGAGATAAAAATCTAGGGTGACGATATATTCATCCCGTAACCAAAGTGTGTTTTTGTTGGGGCGCGTCGCTCTCAGTTACGGTAGTGGAGGTCGTTTTCCAAAGACCAGGACGTCTGGGGGGTATTGAGGAGCATGCGATAGACCTGGAGGTTGCCGAGAACGCGCTGGATATAGGTGCGGGTTTCGTAAAAGGGGATGCGTTCAATCCAGTCCAGGGTATCCACTTCCGACGAGCGCGGGTCGCCGTTGCTGCGCAGCCATCTTTTCACCCGTTTGGGTCCGGCGTTATAGGCGGCCAGCGCCAGAACGTAAGAGTTGCCGTACTTGTCGAGAAGGCCGGAAATATAGGCTCGGCCCAGCATCAGATTGTATCTTGGGTCCGTTATCAGGCGGGTTTTTGAATAGGGTAGATTGAGCCGCCGCGCCATGTTTTTCGCCGTGGCTGGCATGATCTGCATCAGTCCGCGTGCCCCGGCGTGGCTTTCGGCGAAGCTGTCGAAGCTGCTTTCCTGGCGCATCAGGGCCAGCAGCAACGGCGTTTTGGGATGCTCCCTGTCAAACTGGGCGGGGATGGGATAGCCCCGGGACACAAGATAGACGCCGTTGCGGATGGCCTGGCGGGCGATCTTGACGCCCACGTCGGGACGGCCGTTGTCATGGGCGAGATCGGCCACCAGGGCGCGCTCTCCCGGCGTCGATACGAGGTCGTTGAGATGTATGACGAAGGGTTCGATCCGTTTGTATTCGCCGATTTCCCCCAGAAGGCGAACGATGCGCACCAAGTCGCGGGTGTTAAACTGTTCCCTCTTACGGGTCGCGGGCAGGGGGTCGGGGGGCAGGGAAGGCGGGACTCTATTCTTGAAGCGGGCGGCGGCAAGCTGGCCGTGAAAGGTGGTGGGGAATTCCGCCGCCTTGGCGTACCAGCTCTGGGCCAGTTCGCTGCGGCCCAGTATTTGCGCCGCCCGTGCCGCGTAATAGGCCGCCCGTGAGCGGCTGACGGGGTAGTGCATATTGCCATAAAGCCTGGTGAAGTGGTTGAGGGCGGCCTCGCCATCGTGAAGGAAGCGCAGGGCGATCCATCCCGAAAGCCATTCCGCCTCGGCGAAGCTGGTGCCCTCGACCTGTTTGTGGGAACTGGCGAGTTGGTAGGCAGCGGAGGTGTCCCCCTTGGCTAACGCCTGTCTTGTGACGGCCGCACGCTCCGTCCACCACAGTTCGGGATGTGTCAGATCGAAAGGCGGAGCGGCGAGAATCTCCCTGGCGTCGTCCCTTTCGTGCCGCCGCCGCCAGTGCAGGCGTTCGTACAGGAATCCCGGATCGCCCAGAAGATAGGCTGGCACATGGCGTATGGCCCAGTCGACGCCGCCACGGTTCAGTCGCAGCCGCAGCCTGGCCTCGGCGAGGGCCTGGTGGTCCTTGTCGACGCGGCGTATGGTGCGGCGCGCGGTCTTGAGTTTACCTTCCCACAGCAGGCGGTCGAGGCGGGCCCAGTTGTCCTCGCGGGTCCAGCGCTTGTGATGGCGGGCAATGAAGGTACGTTCCTGGCGGTAGTCGAAATTACCCGTAATCCAGGCGCGGCGGATGACAGCGGTTCCTTCCGTCCCCCAGCCTTGGCGGAGCAGGGCCTCGCCATAGCGCACCAGCCCCTTGGTAGTGATCGGCGGATGGGCGGCGAACCAGGCCAGCACCAGTGTGTCGGAGGTGGCGTCGGTCATGGCTTCCTCGGCGCGGCTGGTGAGAGTGCGCAGCTTAGGCCAGTCGGGATGGGTCTCGATGAAAGTGGTGATTTTCTCGAAACCGTGCGCTCCCTCACGCCTGAGGTCGAACCACTGGACCAGGGACCCCAACAGCGGATCACCCGACTGCGCGGCCTTGCGGTGTGCCGCCTTCCAGCGCTCGCCGTTGATATCCTTGAAGATGGCCCGCGCGGTTTTGAGAGTTTCGGGACTGAAGGTTTTGAGGCTGGGCGTCGGTTTGAGTGCCGGGACCGGGGAGGCGGTTCCAGCCGACGAGTCGTTTTGCGCCATGGCCGCAACGAAGGGAAACACGACCACCAAAAAAAGGGCCGCGCAAACACCGATCGGGCCTTTTCCCCTTATGGTTTTCCTCGTGATCTTCCGTACGATCACCCACACGATCTTCGGGCTCCCCGTCATTGGCGCCCCGTTCGCCGGTGTTCTCGCATGTGCCGCGGCGGGGTCGTTGGCGTCCTATTTTAACCCCGATCGGGCGTAATCTGTATCCCTTTCCTTGGCGAAAGCCACCCCTCCGGCGCTTGTGGCGGCGGGAATGTAGGTCTATGTTCCCGCCAAACACTGTTTTAGCGTGGCGGAACGGACACTATTTAACGCTGCGGGGCCAGTCTTGCGTCGGTCCCGCATACAACCAGAGTAAGGCTTATGTTCAAGGGCTCCATGACCGCCTTGATTACTCCGTTCACCGACGGCAAGGTGGACGAGAAGGCGTTCAGGGCGCTGGTCGAGAGACAGTTGGCGGAAGGCACGCACGCCGTGGTGCCCTGTGGCACCACCGGCGAGTCGCCGACCCTGACCCATGCCGAACACATGGCCGTAACGGAGATATGCATCAACACCGTCAAGGGCCGGGTGCCGGTCATCGCCGGGGCCGGCTCCAACGCCACCGACGAGGCCATCGCGCTGGTACGCCATGCGGCGGAGGCCGGAGCCGACGCCACTCTGGTGGTGACGCCCTATTACAACAAGCCGACTCAGGCCGGGCTCTATGCCCATTTCAAGGCGGTCCATGACGCCTGCGAGCTGCCCCTATTCATCTATAACATTCCCGGCCGCAGCGTGGTCGATATATCAGTGGAGACCATGGCGCGGCTGGCCCAGCTGCCCTACATCGTTGGTGTCAAGGACGCCACTGCCGATCTCGACCGGCCGCGGCAGACCCGTGACGCCATCGGCGGGGAGTTCATCCAGCTTTCGGGTGAGGATGCCACTGTGGTTCCCTTCCTCGAAGCAGGCGGGGTAGGCTGTATTTCGGTGACGGCCAACATCGCGCCGCGCGCCTGCGCCGAGTTGCACGAGGCCTGGATGAAGAGTGATCAGGAAACGGTGAATGGGATCGAGGAGCGCTTGATGCCGGTCCATGACGCCCTGTTCTGTGAATCGAGCCCGGGACCGGTGAAATACGCTGCCGCCTTGATGGGCCTGTGTTCCGACGAGATGCGCCTGCCCCTGTGCGAAATCGCCGAGGAGTCCAAGCAGATAGTTCGCGCGGCTCTGGTCTCGGCGGGCCTGTTGCCTTAAGGCGGAGGGCGGGTTCCCATGGCCAAGGAGGCTGAGACGGGATACCGCGTCGTCGCCAAAAACCGCAAGGCGCGGCACAATTATCTTATCGAGGATCATCTCGAGGCCGGCATTATGCTCACCGGCTCGGAGGTCAAGTCGCTGCGTGCCGGGCGCGTCTCCATAGGCGAATCTTATGGTGCCGAGAAGGGCGGTAATATCTTTCTCATCAATGCCCATATCCCCCCATACAACCCCGCGGGAAAGCATAACCATGACCCCAAGCGGTCGCGCCAGCTGTTGCTGCACCGGCGCCAGGTGGACAGGCTGATCGGGGCCATAACCCGCGAGGGCATGACCCTGGTGCCGCTCTCGCTGTATTTCAACGAGCGTGGCATCGCTAAGGTTAATTTGGGTATCGCCAGGGGAAAGAAAAAGCATGACAAGCGTGCGGCCTCTAAGGAGAAGGACTGGAAACGGGACAAGGCCCGCCTCCTCCGCGACAAGGGGTAGGATTCTGAGGTAGTTCAAGCTGGAGTAAGGTAACCATAGAGGCACGGAGACACAGAGGAGGTCACAGAGGAAAATTATTCTTTCTTTTCTGAGCCTCTGCACCTACGTGGCTCAACAATCTCTTCCCGGAGTTCCTCATACTCCGTGTTCATGAGCACACCCTACTCCCCCTCTAAAATCACCCTCTTTTTCAGGGTCGACGTACTCTGGCCCGTTTCAGGGCTGACGTGCCCTAACCCTACCCCCTCCAATATCTCCCTGATCTCCGTCAACACATTGAAGAACATGGCTTCGGTCAAGCGGTGGGTCTGGGTGTTGTAGCGCGAGCAGTGGTAGCTGTCGGCCAGCACCAGATCGCCCGAAGGCCCCGGCAGGTGGTGGAGCGCACCATGGGCGAATGGGTGGTCTTTGAGCTTGAGGGCGAAGCTGCGCAGCACCGCGTCATGGGCCACTTTGCCTAAGGCCAGCAGCACGCGCAGGTTGGGCATAGCGGCAATCTCAGCACTGAGAAACCGCCGGCAGGCGGCGGCCTCAGAGCCGGTAGGTTTGTTTTCCGGGGGCACGCAGCGCACGGCGTTGGTGATGCGGCAGTCATGCAAGTGCAGCCCGTCATCGGCCCGCGCCGCGTAACGCCCTTCCGAAAATCCGAATTTGCCCAGACCGCCATACAAGAGATTGCCGGCGAAGTCGCCGCTAAAGGGCCGCCCGGTACGGTTGGCGCCTTTCAGCCCTGGTGCCAGCCCCACCACCAGCAGGCGGGCGTGGATGTCGCCGAAGGAGGCCACCGGGGCGTTATGCCATCCGGGATGGACTTTGCGGTTGGCGAGCCGGAATTCTGCGAGCCGGGGACATAGAGGGCAGTCGGGCTCTGGAATTGATTCCGGAGCCTTGCTGGAGGGAGAATCTGTCATGAGGGCGGGCCCGGCCTTAGGTCGATGTCACCAGTTCGTCTTCCTCCATACCCTCTTCCTCCATACCCTCGTCGAAGTCTTCTGGAGGGGGTATGTTCTCGCTGCCGTGATCTCGGCCGATATGGTCTTTCAGGTCGACGATGTCCACGAACTGGTCGGACTGGCGGCGCAGTTCATCGGCGCACATGGGCGGCGAGGACTTTACCGTGCTGATGACGGTGACGCGGGCACCCTTGTTCTGGACCGCCTCTACCAGGCGGCGGAAGTCGCCGTCCCCCGAAAACAGGACCATATGGTCGAGCTTGTCGGCCATCTCCATCATGTCGATGGCAATTTCGATATCCATATTACCCTTGATCTTGCGGCGTCCGGCAGAATCAGTGAATTCCTTGGTGGGCTTGGTGATCATGGTGTAGCCATTGTAATCGAGCCAGTCCACCAACGGCCGGATCGGTGAGTATTCCTGGTCGTCGATTAGCGCGGTGTAGTAATAGGCGCGGATGAAATTGCTTTGCTCACTGAAGAATTTGAGCAGGCGCTTGTAGTCGATGTCGAAGCCTATGGATTTTGCCGCTGCGTAGAGGTTTGAGCCGTCTATGAAAAGAGCGATTCGTTCGTTGGAATAAAAATACATGAGGTCTATCCTTGATAAAAATACCGCGTGCCCGAAAAAATAAGGAAACCCAGGCGCGCCTTTGAAAAATTAGGGGTTCACAGGGCCGTGGGCGATTCTATAAATGCCGGCCATTCCCCTTTATGCCTAATGAATGTTAAGTGGGTGCAGAAATGTGGCGCCGCAAGGACTTATCCTAAAATTATTTGGACACCTTATCGGGAACCGCGACTGTGATTTTCATCGGCATCGGCTCCAACCTGCCCAGCGACATGTACGGCGCGCCCCAGGCTAATTGCGAGGGGGCGGTCGGGATTCTTGAGGAAAGAGGACTCGCCGTCACCGGGCGTGGGCGATGGTACGAAAGCGCGCCGGTGCCGGTCTCCGACCAGCCCTGGTTCGTCAACGGCGTGGTCACGGTGGTCACCGACTTATCACCGCAGGCGTTACTGGATCTGCTTCATGATGTGGAATACGCCTTCGGCCGCGTGCGGCGGGCGCGCAACGAGGCGCGTATCCTCGATCTCGACCTTATCGCCTATGACGAACTCGTGATCGAAGACAGGCAGGGGGCAGTGGTGCCCCATCCCCGGCTGCACCAGCGGGCGTTCGTTCTGTTGCCCATGCGGGAGCTGGCGCCGGACTGGGTTCATCCGGTCTTGAAGACGTCCATCGGTGAGCTGGTGTCGGCCTTAGCCGGAGACCAGGAAATCCGCCCTGTAACGTGAGCTTCAACATAGGCTCCGGCATAATGACGGGCGAAGCCGCCAATGGCCTTGCCTAGTGGGCCGCCGGTACATATATTCCCGGTAAATACAGTTTCGGAACAAATAGTGAAAAAACAACGCATGAGCCCACTTCGGAGACATTTATGGCACGCGTAACCATTGAAGACTGCATTACCAAAATTCCCAACCGCTTTGATCTTGTCATGATGGCGGCGCGCCGCGCGCGCGACATTTCCGCCGGAGCCGAGTTGACCCTGGAGCGCGACAGGGACAAGAATCCAGTGGTGGCTCTGCGTGAAATTGCCGACGAGACGGTTCCCCTGGAAGGGCTGGAGGAAACTATCATCCAGACTCTCCAGAAATTCGTCGAATCGGAAGAACCCGAGGAAGAGGCCGTAGAACTCAGTCTTCCGGAAGTCTCGGATGAAGCTTCGGAAGGGAAAACTTCAGAGGAAGCGGGAGCCACGGAGGCTGTTGGGGCCGCAGAGACCGCAGGCGACGTGGCTCAGGAAGATGCCGAAGTCGCCGAAGACGTGCTCACCGTTCACGAAGAGAGCGAAAAGGACAAGGCTGAGGCGATAGATGGTGATGCGCCGGAGGAAGCAAAAGACGAGTCCTGAGCGAGATCTGGTATCTGTTTATTCGACGGTGTGAAAAAGAAGTTAAACCACGGGAACAAGTGAACCAAAGAGACGCAGAGGCTTAGAGAAGAATTAATTTTCTTGGTGATTTTAATTTCTCCTTTTTTCTACCTCTGTGTCTCCGTGACTCTGTGGTGCTTCTTAACCCTCTCCCCCTCTCCTGAAGCGTGCTACGCTTAATACTGTCTGCTACTGTCTGCCTATATTAGGGAGGGTGTGTCGCGGCTATGCGGAGGTAGGACGGGATGGTCCGTCAGTTTGAACTGATAGAACGCGTCAAGGCCTACGATCCCAACGTGGACGAGGAAGCCATCGACCGCGCTTATGTGTTCGCCATGAAGGCCCATGGCACCCAGCTTCGCGCCTCCGGTGATCCCTATTATTCCCATCCCATAGAGGTGGCCGGCATTCTCGCCGAGATGAAGATGGATACCGCCTCCATCATTACCGCGCTGCTCCACGACGTGGTGGAAGACACGGTCAACACCCAGGACGATATCAAAAAGATATTCGGCAATGAAATCGCCCGTCTCGTGAACGGCGTCACCAAGCTCACCCAGATCGAGCTTCAGTCCGATCACACCAAGCAGGCGGAAAATTTCCGCAAGCTGGTTCTCGCCATGTCCGATGATATCCGGGTTCTGTTAGTGAAGCTGGCCGACCGCCTTCATAACATGCGCACCCTGGACCATATTAAGGACCCGGAAAAACGCCTGCATATCGCCAACGAGACCATGGATATCTTCGCGCCGCTGGCTGAGCGCATGGGCATGCATGAAATTCGCGACGAGCTTTATGATCTCGCCTTTAAGGAGATCAACCCCGACGCCCGCCAGTCTATCCTGTCGCGCCTGAGTTTCCTGCGCGACGAAGGCGCCGGGATGGTCAAGAAGATCATCCGCGAACTGGGTAAGACCCTGAAAGCGGCCGGTCTCGAGGCCAGGGTCAACGGACGCGAGAAGAAACCCCATTCGATCTGGCGTAAGATGCGGAGCAAGGCGATGGAGCTTGAACAGCTCTCCGATATTATCGCCTTCCGCGTGGTGGTGGACACGGCCGAGGAGTGCTATCAGGCCCTGGGCGTTCTCCACGGCGCTTATCCGGTGGTTCCCGGCACCTTCAAGGATTATATCAGCACGCCCAAGCCCAACCAGTACCGTTCCCTGCACACGACCCTGATCGGCCCGAAGAAACAGCGCATTGAGGTTCAGATTCGCACCGAGAAAATGGACGAGGTGGCGGAGCTCGGCGTCGCCGCCCACTGGAGCTATAAACAGGATATTCCGAGCCGCGAGGGACGGCAGTACCGCTGGCTGCGGGAGCTTCTCGACATTCTTGAAAACGCGGCCGGGCCCGAGGAATTTCTGGAACACACCAAGCTCGAAATGTTCCACGACCAGGTCTTCTGTTTCACTCCCAAGGGAGAACTGATCGCCCTGCCGCGCGGTGCCACGCCACTGGATTTCGCTTATGCGGTGCATACCGAGGTGGGGAACACCTGCGTCGGCGCTAGGATCAATGGCGTGATGATGCCCCTGAAGACGGAACTGGCCAACGGCGACCAGGTGGAAATCGTGCGTTCGAAGAAGCCCAGCCTGTCGGCGGACTGGGAAGGTATCGTCGTCACCGGCAAGGCCCAGTCCTGTATCCGCCGCTTCATCCATTCCAAGGAGCGCCAGGAGTTTCTCGATCTCGGCCGCAACATCCTGAAGAAAGCTTTCGACAAAGAAGACCTTCCCTGCACCAAACGGGCTCTGGGCAAGGTTTTGAAACATTTCAACTATGAGACGGTGGACAATCTCTATATCGCCGTCGGCCATGGCGACCACACCGCCCAGGAGGTCATCCGCAACCTCTATCCCGATCATCAGATCCTAGCCGACGACGAAGGCAAGGTGGTTTCGCTGACCAAGGCCATCGGACGGCGCATGCGGAGGAAGAAGAAGGGGTTTGCGGTCCCCATCAAGGGGCTGACCCCGGGCATGGCGGTGCATTTCGGCGGCTGTTGCCACCCCATTCCCGGAGATCGTATCGTCGGTATCGTCACCTCGGGCAAGGGTGTGGCCATTCATACCATTGATTGCGAAACGTTAGAGAAGCTGGACCAAGAAAGCGAGCGCTGGCTCGACGTGACCTGGGATCAGGGGCGAGCCGCAGAAAAATCCCATATGGCCCGGATTTACGTGGTCCTGGCGAACGAGGCAGGAAGCTTGGGCAACCTTTCCACTACCATCGGCAAAAATGTGAGTAACATCACCAATTTGAAGATCACCAACCGTTCCTCGGATTTTTTCGAGATCATGGTTGATCTCGAGGTCAAAGACGTGAAGCATCTCGCCAATATTATCGCCGCCTTGCGGGCGACCCCGGCCATCAACTCGGTGGAGCGCGCCCGCGGATGAGGGGGCTCTTTGGGATACCCCTGCCGCGTCCCGGTGTCCGGCGGTCCAATGTCCGGTGGCCGGGGACGAAGCGGGCCGCAGGTCCCGCCTGAAGGAATACGCCATGTTCCAGCGCCGGCAAAAACGTCATGTGGCCCATCACTTCCGGGAGTTCCTGTGGCCCCGCGCGGGCTGGCGCCGGGTCAGCATTTATATGGCGCACCGGGTCAAGAGAATGCCTGACACGCCCTACAGCATCGCCGCCGGGTTCGCCTGCGGCGCGGCTATGTCGTTCACGCCCTTTGTGGGGTTTCATCTTGTAATGGCGGCGCTGATGGCCTGGATCATCCGCGCCAATATCCTGACCTCGGCCATCGGCACCGCGGTGGGGAATCCCTGGACTTTTCCCTTTATCTGGGCCGGCATCTACAATCTCGGCTCCCGGGTAATGGG
>Ga0208642_1000980_pt1 | contig 13901 bp, 11 predicted proteins | sample ETN02SmetaG_4_FD_185790 | JGI IMG/M metagenome (GOLD analysis project Ga0208642, IMG submission 185790) | Marine microbial and viral communities from oxygen minimum zone, Eastern Pacific Ocean - ETNP2014F10-02SV251 (SPAdes) (version 2) | ecosystem: Environmental > Aquatic > Marine > Oceanic ...
TGCTGGTGGGGCTGAGAGTCTCGGAAGAGGTCGAACGCGACGGCCTCGACCTTGCTCTGCATGGTGAAATCGTGCAGTGACCCTCCCCCTCCCTCCGGTTGACGCCGGAGACAAGGTGGAAAAGGGGCCTTCGGGCCCCTTTTCTGTTTCTGTTGCACAATTTTTATGCGCCTGCAGGTGGTTTTGCATATTAATTCATCGCCCCCCTTAAACTTTTAATCCCTCCCCGCGCCCTGTCCCGGCGGCGGCCTTTCTTCACAGGCGTGGAAATCCTAGCGTTTTCCGGTTCCGGCACAGCATATGCCGAGCTGGCACGAATCTTGATATTCCTATCCTTGACCGCCCAGTGAGGCGGTCGGGGGGTTACCAAACGGCGTCGCGTATCGCGTATGCGTTGCCTGTATCGCGTTTCCATGAACCGCCCTTTTTCCCACAGGGTGAGAAGTGGGGGGGGCGTGGTATCTGGTGTTTTCAGGAAAACTCCCTTTAACCTTGGGTGCGCCGAGAGGGTGGCCCTGAACGTGTTATGACAAGGAGTGGACATGAAAGCCTTGCGGATTTTATTGGGGGTATTGGTTGCCGGAAGTTTCGGCCTGCTATCTCCCCAGGCGCTGGCCCAGGAAGCGGTGGCGCTGAGCGACGGAAACACGGCCTGGATCCTTACCTCCACGGCGCTGGTCCTGTTCATGACCATACCCGGTCTAGCCCTGTTCTATGGAGGGCTAGTGCGGTCCCAGAACGTGCTTTCAGTGCTAATGCACTGTTTCGTCATCTGCTGTCTGGCCTCGGTTCTGTGGCTGGTGGGCGTCTATAGCCTGTCCTTTAGTGACGGCGGCGAATTCAACACTTGGATCGGCGGGCTCGACAAAGCCTTCCTGACGGGGGTGGGAGCTGACACGCTGTCCGGGGATATCCCCGAGAGTGTGTTCTTCATGTTCCAGATGACCTTCGCCATCATTACCCCGGCGCTTATCGTCGGCGCCTATGTGGAGAGAATCCGGTTCGGCGCCGTGATGCTGTTTTCCGCCCTGTGGCTGGTCTTCGTCTATGCTCCGGTATGCCACTGGGTGTGGGGCGGCGGTTGGCTCGGCGACATGGGGGTTCTCGATTTCGCAGGCGGCCTAGTGGTCCATGTAACCGCCGGCGTTTCGGCCCTGGTGATCGCCATGTCCCTGCGCTCACGCAGGGGGTTCCCTGATCACGTGTTGCCACCGCATAGCCCAGGCATGGCCTTGACGGGCGCGTGCATGCTGTGGGTCGGCTGGTTCGGCTTCAACGCTGGGAGCGCCCTTGCCGCCAACGGAAGCGCAGGCATGGCCATGCTGGTGACGCAAATCTCAGCGGCCACCGCCTCGCTGGTCTGGATGGCTATTGAGTGGGCTAAATACGGACGGCCCACCCTTGTAGGCACCATCACCGGCACCATCGCCGGATTGGCCACCATCACTCCAGCTTCGGGTTTTGTTGGTCCCGTCGGAGGTCTGGTGATCGGCGCAGCTGCGGGCACCGTCTGTTTCTACATGGTGAACGTAGTCAAAGCGCGCTTCAAGATCGATGATTCCCTTGACGTGCTAGCTGTTCACGGCATCGGCGGCGGCACCGGAATCCTGATGGTCTCCGTTTTCGCCGCCACCGAATACGGCGGACTCGGCCTTGCCGAGGGTATGACCATCGGCAGCCAGTTCACTGTCCAGGCCGTGGGCTTTATCGCCACCCTAGTGTGGTCTGCGGTGGTGAGTTACATCATCATCAAGGTGGTGGCCGCCGTGGTGGGTCTTTCCGTCGGCGAAGACGAAGAGCTAGAAGGGCTGGACATCACGGTGCATGGCGAAAAGGGCTACGAACTATAAGGCCCGTCGCTTAAGGGTCAGGATACGCCGGCCCTAAGAAAAGGCCAGGGTGCGTCAGCCTTAGGAAAAGGCTGGAAACCACCGGCCAACAACGATGGCGTTGCTTGAGGAAAAGGGGCCATGCGGCCCCTTTTTCTTGTTCATTCCGCCCCCCGAGCACCCAACCTGTAGTGGTGAGGTTTTTCACTATATACCTGATCCTGTGGGTTTGTGAGCCTGTGCCCTTGTGGCCCGTGCTGCGTCGGCATACAATTGATGCGGTTTTCATGATTCGTTTTCCATAAATCGGGCCCCGGGGATGTCGGCACAGATCGGACAGCCCAAAAGAATCACGTTTCTTCCCTTCGGAACCGGCGCCTTTTTCCGCCGTCGCCTGATCGAGCTTGCGGGGCTGATGCTGTTGTTACTGGGCACCGCGCTGGCGCTGGCCTTTTTCGGCTATCACCCCACGGACCCATCCCTCAATACGGCCACCGAGGGGGCGGCGCTCAACCCGCTGGGGCTGGCGGGAGCCATTGTCGCCGATCTGGTGCTGCAGTCTCTCGGCTTGTCAGGCTATCTGGTCTCGCTGGTGTCCGTGGTATGGGGTTGGCGGCTGATGACCAAAAAAACCAACCCTCATTTCTGGCTTTCACTCGCCGCGCTTCCCCTGTCCCTGGTCCTTGCCGCCATTGCCCTTTCCGTTTTGCCGCCACCACAGGGATGGCCTGTGTCATTTGGCGGCGGCGGTTTTACAGGACAGCGGCTCCTTTCACTTCTGGTGGGATGGACCTCGGAGCTTGGCGCCGGAATGTCCTCGGACGATCTGGCCACCATTCTTGCCGTCATTTCCATATTCCCGGCCCTGGTGGCTCTCGGCGTGTCCTTGGGTCTGTCGGGACAGGAATGGGCGATGCTCCTGCGCCATGGGTGGAAGGCCCTGCGCGGCGGTAGCGCCACGGTATTTTACATTGCCACCGCCATTTGGGGGTGGACATGGCGTGTAGCGCAGGTCCTTCTGGCGCGGAAAAAAACCGCCGCCCGCATGGAACCCCAATTGGCCGGCTCCGGGACCGGCTCCGGGTCTGGATATGGGGCCATGGCCGCCGGCCGGCCGGCGGCCAACCCCGGCGCGCACCCCCTGGTGGCGGCGCGTTCTCCCGCACCGACACAGGGGAAACGCGCCAAGAATTCCCGCCAGACGCGGCTCAAACTCGACCCGCGCGACCATTACGCCATACCGCCCTTCGACCTTCTCGACCTTCCCGAGGAACCGGACACGGGCGGCGTCGTGGATGACGAGGGCCTTTCCAAGAATGCACGTCTGTTGGAATCCGTCCTCGATGAATTCGGTATTCGTGGCACCATCGTCAAGGTGCGGCCGGGACCCATTGTCACCCTGTATGAGCTGGAACCGGCGCCGGGCACCAAAACCAGCCGCGTCATTGGTCTGGCCGACGATATCGCCCGCTCCATGAGCGCTATTTCCGCTCGTATCGCCGCCATTCCGGGCCGCAACGCCATTGGAATCGAGCTTCCCAATGCCGCTCGCGAAACTGTGCTGTTACGGGAACTTCTTGAATCCAAATCTTATGAAAAGACCGCCACCCTGTTGCCGCTGGTTCTGGGAAAAGACATCAGCGGTGCCCCGGTGATCGTCGACCTCGCTCGCATGCCTCACCTTCTGGTGGCGGGAACCACCGGCTCCGGCAAATCGGTGGCCATCAACGCCATGATCCTGTCCCTGCTCTATCGCCTGCCGCCGGACGACTGCAAGCTTATCCTTATTGACCCCAAGATGCTCGAGCTCTCCGTCTACGACGATATCCCCCACCTTCTCACCCCCGTGGTCACCGAGCCGAGGAAGGCGGTGGTGGCGCTGAAGTGGACCGTTCGTGAGATGGAAAGCCGCTATCGCCTGATGTCCCATATGGGGGTGCGCAATATCGCCGGCTATAACGAGCGCGCAGCTAAGGCCCGGGCCAAGGGCGAGATTCCCATGCGCAAGGTGCAGACCGGATTCGACCCCGAGACCGGAAGTCCGCTGTTCGAGGACCAGCCCATCGACCTCTCGCCGATGCCGCTTATCGTCGTGGTGGTGGACGAAATGGCCGACCTCATGCTGGTGGCGGGTAAGGATATCGAGGCCGTCATCCAGCGTCTTTCACAAATGGCGCGGGCGGCTGGCATCCATATTATTATGGCCACCCAGCGTCCTTCGGTAGATGTGATCACCGGTACCATCAAGGCCAATTTCCCCACCCGCATCAGCTTTCAGGTCACCTCCAAGGTGGACAGTCGCACCATTCTTGGCGAACAGGGAGCCGAACAGCTCCTGGGACAGGGCGACATGCTGTATATGGCGTCGGGCGGCCGCGTGACCCGGGTCCATGGCCCCTTCGTCGGCGATGACGAGGTGGAAGCCGTGGTCACCTATCTGAAATCCCAGGGAGAGCCCTCTTATGTGGACAGCGTCACCGATGAAGAGATTATGGAGGCCGGGTTTGGCGGCGGCGAGGCAGGAAACAGCGAGGGTGGCGACGCCCTTTACGACCAGGCGGTGGCCCTGGTGTGCCGGGAGCGCAAGGCCTCTACAAGTTTTGTCCAGCGCCACCTGAAAATCGGTTATAACCGGGCAGCGCGGCTGATCGAGCAGATGGAATCCCAGGGCATCATCGGCGTCGCCAATCACGTGGGTAAAAGGGAGGTTCTGGCTTCCGACCACGGTGGCAGGTGATCGCCCGCCGATATATGTTCCCGGCGCCATGTTCCCGCCGCAAACGAATCCTATGAATGCCTGGAGGGAGAATCGTTTGACCCGGCGTCAGTTCATATTCATGCCACCGGTCGTATTCTGTCTTGGGTTGGCCCCGGTGGCCTTTGGCGGAAGTGTGCCGGCACCTCTTTCCATCGAGGGAGCCGTAACGGCGGTCATTCAGCCGGCAGCGCTGAGCCCCGATGACCAACAGGATATCGCCCGCATCGAGGGTTATTTCGACGCCATCACCACCATGAGCGCTCGCTTTTACCAGGTCACCTCCGAGGGCGGGGTGGCCGAAGGGCGGCTTTATCTTTCGCGGCCGGGTCGGCTGCGGGTGGATTACAATCCGCCTGTTCCCCTACAGATCATCGCCGACGGGAAGAATCTTATTCTTTTCGACCGCGAGCTCAATTCGGCCAACGCCATCGGGCTTGACGATACCCCGGCCGGCGTTCTTCTGCGACCCAATCTTAATCTCGGCAGTGATATCAAGATTTCCGGTTTTTCCAGAGCCAGGGGCGTTCTGCGGCTGACGTTGTTCGATGGTGAAAACCCGGATGCCGGGACCCTGGCCCTTACCTTCTCCGACAAACCGCTGGTTTTACGTAAATGGGCGGTGACCGATCCTCAGGGAATCGTCACCACGGTGGCCCTGCTTGACGCCCGCTTTGGGATGGAGCTGGACCCCGAGCTTTTCGTCTTTGAAGATCCGCAAAAGCTCTATTTTCCCTTCTAAAACTGAAGCCCGGCCCCGCCCTTCCAGGCAAGAAGGGTTGAAACCCACAACTCCTGCTGCGGCGAAGGATCCATGGTTATGCTTCATGCCTGTGCCATGATATTTCCACCAGCCCCGTCCGCGAGGGTCATGATTGCCACCCCAAAACGTATTCGGTCCAAAATCACGGAATATTGCGTCCCGGCCCAAAAAAGGGAAAGAGAGCACCGGTCCATCATGTTCATATCGACCCCGAAACAGCCCGCCGTGTGTGCTAAAAGTAAAACTAGAAAATTTTTATTTCAATATCAATGGCTTAACGTGGCTGCCTAGAAATACACAAATGTATTTTATTGAAGGGGTGTTTTTCACGGCGGCGCCTTGAGGGGTGCCTCCAAAAATTATATGAAAAATCTATAATCTAGATTATATTTCTATGAATTTCTCTTAGCATTTATTTTCTACTCCGGCATTGATCCATAATCTAGATTATATTTCTATGAATTTCTCCTGGCATTTATTTCCTAACCCGGCATTACAGTGGTTTTCCCCATATCATAACGTAAATTTCATAGCCGCAATATCAACATAACTGATTGAAATATAATGGCATACTTTCATTTTTTTGCGTGTGACCTCCGAAGGCCAGCGACCTTACTTGCCGCCTCGGGAAAACCCGGAATATCTCCTGTGGCATGAGAGGCCTCTAAAAACCACCGGGGAGGCAGGGGAAGGGCCCGGTTTGGCCTAAAAACAGGGGGTTTCCTTCTTCTTTCGTTTTTCCCATGTTTTTTCTTCAGGGGAGATATTGATGCGCCCGGTCTGGCGCCCCATTTATGTACCAAGAGCATTCGAAGGCCGTATAGGCGGCTTTTGAAGTGCCGGGGCTGGTTCCCCTGCTTTCCCCGGCGTCCGCAAGGAGCTCGGGCGTCCGGCCGCCCCCCGGCTGGACGCCCATCTCCCCCTGGCCTGATTCCGGTTTTTCCCGTCCATTGTTAAAATTGCCATTGCGGCCTGTTGCGGGATTGGCCACTCTGCGCTCCGTCATGCCCCCTTTTAAAACCGCATATGTCTTCAAGCCGGGAGCCCGTACCGTGCTGCCGGTGCGCCAGGAAAACGCCGATAATAAAGAACTGCTGTTTCCCGTAAACACTATCTATTGCGTGGGCCAAAATTACGCCGCCCATGCCCGCGAGATGGGTGCCGATCCCAAGCGCTGCTCTCCGATTTTTTTCCACAAACCCACCGATTCCCTCTTGCCCGCCTGTGACAGCCGGGGCGCGCCGCGCCGGGTCAACCTTTCCTATCCCCCACAAACCAACGAGCTGCATCATGAAATTGAACTGGTGGCGGCGCTGAAAGACGGCGGCCGCAACATTCCCCGAGCCGAGGTCAAGGGATGTATTTTTGGCTATGGGGTGGGGCTGGACATGACCCGGCGCGACCTCCAAGCCGGGGCCCGAAAGGAAGGCATGCCGTGGGACATGGCGAAGGGGTTCGACGATGCCGCCCCTTGTTCCGCGCTCAACCCCGTTTCCCGCTGTGGCCATCCGGACCGGGGCGCCATTCGGCTGGCGGTCAACGGCGAGCCGCGCCAGAAGGCGGACTTGTCGGATCTGATCTGGAGCCCCTCCGAAGTCATCTTCTTTCTTTCGCGGCTCGTAACCCTGTGTCCAGGCGACCTCATCTTCACAGGCACGCCCGGAGGCGTGGGTCCCGTGTGCCGGGGCGACGGGCTGGAAGGGCATATCGACGGCGTCGGCGAGATCACCGCCGTCATCGTCTGAAGTTCCATTTTATACAGATACCGGAGGGCTCCCCGTTCATGACGCTGCGCCTCGTTACCTGGAACATTAATTCCATCCGTGTCCGTCTCGATCACCTGGCCCGGGTGGTACAGGAAATCAACCCCCATGTGCTCTGTCTTCAGGAGACCAAGGTCACCGATGGTCTGTTCCCCCGGGCCGAAGTGGAGGCGCTGGGTTTTTCCCATCAGCATATCTACGGCATCAAGGGCTATAACGGCGTCGCCATCCTTTCGCGCTTGCCGTTAACCGAACCCGCACGCCATGACTGGTGCGGACGCCAGGACGGACGCCACGTCTCGGCGTACCTGGAAGGGGGTGGCGGCAAGAGGCTGGAAATTCATTCCCTTTATATCCCCGCCGGCGGCGACGTGCCGGACCCCGAAGCCAACCCTAAATTCGCCCACAAGCTTGAGTTTCTAAAACAGACCATGGCCTGGTTCCGCAAACATGGCCGCAATAGCGGTCCCATGATCCTGGGCGGAGACCTTAACGTGGCACCCTTGAAAACCGATGTCTGGTCCCACAAACAGCTTCTGGGCGTAGTCACCCACACGCCGGTGGAAGTGGCGCATCTGGCGAGACTTCAGGATTCGGCGTCCTGGACCGACGCGGTGCGTTCTTTCATCCCCCCCGAGGAGCGTCTCTATAGCTGGTGGAGCTATCGCGCCCGGGACTGGAGAAAGAACAACCGCGGGCGGCGGCTCGATCACATCTGGGTCAATGAACCCTTGCGTGGGTCTCTTGCCGGCGCACAGGTTATGACATCGGCGCGGGATTGGAAGAGGCCCTCCGATCACGTGCCGGTGGTGGTGGATCTAAAACTCTAAAATAAGGATCGTTTAAGGGGCGGGGGCGGATTCTTTTGGCTCCATTTCTTTAGGGGCTATTCTCCGAGACGCAGCACCATGCCTTCGCGCGCCACGATACAGTTGGGGTAGCGTTCAGTAGCTTCCTTGGCCAGCGTGTCCATAAACAAGTCGTCATGGGCGGGGTCATGATGAAAGATCACCAGGGATTTGACCCCAGCCGCTTCGCAAAGCCTTCCTCCCTGTTCCCAGGTGGAATGGCCCCATCCTTTAAACTGGAGGTATTCCTCTTCGGTATAGGTACAATCATAGATCATGTAGTCGGCACCCTCGATCAGTTCTAGGATATTTTCATCCAGCTTTCCATCCTCGTGCTCGGTGTCGGTGACATAGCACACCGTGTGTCCGTCAAATTCGAGCCGGTACCCGGTGGCGCCGTTGGGGTGGTTGAGGGGGGCCGTGCGCAGTGTCACGCCGGGACGCGGGGTCAGGGTCTCGCGCGCCTTGAAGTCATGATAACTCACTTTCTTGCTGAAAACGTCCGGCGGCACGGGAAAGAGCGGCGAGGTCATCATGGCGCGCATAACATGTTCCAGGGTGTGGTCGGGCAGCAAATGGCCCGCCCACAGGCGGAAGGTGTTCTCGGGCTCAAAAATGGACCTGAAAAAAGGAATGCCGATGATATGGTCGAGGTGGGCGTGGCTGAAAAAGATGTCCGCGTCAACGGCACCCTTGTCGGACAGGCCCTTGCCCATTTCCCGCAGGCCGGTGCCGCCATCGAAGATAAACAAATGGTCGTCGCAGCAAATCTCCACGCAAGACGTATTGCCGCCATAGCGCAGGGTATCGTGGCCGGGACAGGCGATACTGCCCCGCACGCCCCAGAATCGGACGAAAAAATTTCCCAGCCGGGAATTCCCTTCAGACACAACTATCCCTTTTCATGCATTTCCCCATGCTGACACTGCCATTGCCGTTTCATGGCTAAGTGACGATGATCGCAATTTTATTTAATTTTTCAGACACGAGCAGAGGCGCTTTTTACAACAAGACATTTCATGGGCAACATTCTTAAGGGGCGAGCCGGTACCCGCCCAGATCGGTGACGAGAATCTGCGCCTCGGATGGATTTTCCTCGATCTTCTGACGCAGCCTGTAAATATGGGTTTCCAGGGTGTGGGTGGTGACGCCGCTGTTATAGCCCCAGACCTCGTTGAGCAGGATATCGCGGCCGGTGGGCTTGCGGCCGGCGCGATAGAGGAATTTCAGAATCGCCGTTTCCTTCTCGGTGAGGCGGATCTTGCGGTTTTCCTCTTCGTTCTGGAGCACCTTGGCCCTGGGATGGAACGTATAGGGGCCTATGGTGAAGACGGCGTCCTTGCTCTGTTCGTACTGGCGCAGCTGGGCCCGGAGCCGGGCCAGCAGAACGCCGATGCGGAACGGCTTCGAGACATAGTCATTGGCCCCAGCGTCAAGGTCGAAAGTGGTATCAGCATCGGTGTCGGCAACTATCAGCGTGATGATGGGCACCTTGACCCCGGACTGGCGCATGAGGCGGCAGACCTCGCGCCCATCCATATCCGGCAGGCCCATGTCGAGAAGAATAACATCGAACTGGCCGGAACGGGCCTGTTTCAGGCCTTCGCTTCCGCTCTCGGCCTCGGTGGTGGAAAACTCCTCGTAAAGCTCCAGCTGTTCGCAGAGGGACTGCCGCAATGCGGCATCGTCTTCCACCAGAAGTATTTTTTTAGTCGCCGTCATGGCCCAAAGCGCCCATTCCCTCCGCCTTTCGAAAGCATAATATATCAAAGCGCCACAAACATAGCGAGGACATGGCAAGATCGCCCTGTAAGGTAAAACTTATGGGGCAAGGATTGACCGGGGAGGGTTGTAGGACCACCTGTAACAATACGCACGGGCGGTGCCGGTCCCGCGTCATCGGCCCAGTGTCATCGACCGGCGCGCGCTTGACGCGGCAACGCCTGCATGCATAGTCCTTTCGGCCGCCGCCGGTTTACCTTTGCCGGCATATCCTGCGATGATACGGCATCGGCGTGCGCGTCGGTTTCAACAAAGAATTTTTTATCGAGAAACGCTGCCATGACGCAGTTGCCGAAAAACCTCAAGAAAAACACCGCCGCAACCGCGGAGGCACCGGTCCATCCCGGTATCGCCGCGATCGCCGTAGACCGCGCCGTGGTCGATCTGCGCCGGGGCCTGCCCGTTTTGCTTGTGCTGGAAATTAAAGAAGAAGGCGCGGACGCACTGTTGATTCAGGCCGCCGAAACCGTCACCAGTCAGGGTCTCGATAGGTTGCTGTCCCTGGCCGGGGGGAACTCCTCTTCAGCAGCCGATGACGAGGCGTCTTTATCGGTGCGGGCTTCCCTTGTTATCACCGCGCGTCGCGGCGAAGTTTTGATTCTTTCCTCCGCCACCATCCCTGGCGGAGCGCAAAACACGGAGCGGCAAGCCGACCCCATTCTCGTGCTTCCCCTGCCCACGGATTTCGATACCGAGCTGTTGGCCGGGCTGGCTGATCCCACCAGCAAAGAGGCCGCCGGCCCCTTCGCCCATCTTCCCGCCACGCCGGCCAATCCCGGCGGGGTGTGCGACGCGGCCCTTTCCCTAGTCCGGATGGCTCATCTGTTACCGGCCTGCGTGACAGTTCCCCTGGATTCTTCCTGTTTCGATTCCGGACAGGACGACCTCATTGCGGCCTCACAACAATGGGCTTTGGATAAGGGATTGCTGGCGGTGCGCGCCGAAGAGGTTCTGGCGTGCCACCGCCGTCCCGAGATTACCCTGGTTCCCGTGGTCACCGCCCGGGTACCGCTGGCGCTGGCCGAAAAGGCCCAAATCCACGTCTATCGCCCCGAGGACGGCGGCCAGGAGCATTTTGCCATTGTCATCGGCGAGCCGGCGCCGGATCAGCCGGTTCTGACGCGGATTCATTCCTCCTGTTTCACCGGAGACCTCCTGGAAAGCCTGCGCTGCGACTGTGGCGAACAGCTTCACGGGGCGCTGGTCACCATCGCCGAAAACGGCGCCGGCATCCTGCTTTACCTAACCCAGGAAGGCCGGGGCATTGGACTCGTCAACAAGCTCCGCGCCTATCATCTCCAGGACCGGGGTTTCGATACCTTCGAGGCCAACGAACAGCTTGGTTTTGAAGCCGATGAGCGGGTTTTTTCAGCCGCCGCCCAAATGCTCGATGACCTAGGATTCTCCCGTGTCCGGCTGCTCACCAACAACCCGCGCAAGGTGGCGGCGCTGGAACGCTGTGACATCATGGTGGAAGAGCGGGTGCCCCACGCCTTCCCCGCCAACGACCACAATGAAACGTACCTGAAGACCAAGGCACGGCGCGGCGGCCACATTCTGTAACCCCCCTTCAAGGGCCGTTTTTAGGCTTTCCCTCAAAGCGGTAAAAACGCCGGCCGAAGGTGGAATGGATCGGCTCCCCGGGAGCGCTGCGGCGCTTGCCCGATTCGTCCTCCACAGCAGTAGTGACCCGCTCTAGTGACGGTGAGCCGCCCATGTCTATACTCCGGTCATGGACATTGTGGTCATCCCCGACACCGCAGAGGGAAAGACAGGTAAACTGGTTTTCGGCGATCTTCGCTGCCGCTGTGCCCTGGGACGGGGCGGGGCCGTCCATGACAAGCGTGAGGGAGACGGCGCCACGCCCCTGGGGTGTTTTCCGCTGCGCCGGGTTTTATACCGTTCCGACCGTCTCGCCGCGCCGCGGAGTATTCTTCCCGTCACGCCCTTAAACCCGGAGGACGGCTGGTGCGACGACCCTAGCGACCCCGGTTATAACCAGCCCGTTACCCTTCCCCATAAGGGGCATTGCGAAACCCTGTGGCGCGAGGACACGGGCTATGACGTGATCGTGGTCCTGGGCCATAACGACGCGCCCGCAATCCCCGGCAAGGGCAGCGCCATTTTTCTTCATCTAGCGGCGGCGGACTATGCCCCCACGCAGGGCTGTGTCGCCGTGGCCCGGGACGACCTCCTCGAACTACTCGCCGCCGTAGGGCCCGACACGGTGATCGAAATCCAGGCTTTTGAAAAAAACTAGGCGGCGCGGGGGCCGAAAACCCCGGTGCCCACGCGCACATAGGTGGCTCCGAAGCGTACCGCCACGGGATAGTCGCCGCTCATTCCCATGCTCAGAGACGTCAGCCCGTTGCGGCGGGCGATCTCGTCAAGCAGGGCGAAATGCAGTGAGGGCTCTTCATCCTGGGGAGGGAGGCACATGAGCCCCGCCACCGGCAGCCCCATATCATCACGGCAGGCGGCGATGAGGTCATCGGCATCGGCGGGAAGAACGCCTGTTTTCTGGGGTTCCTCGCCGGTATTGACCTGGATCAGACAGTCGGGCCGGCGGCCGCTTTTTTCTATGGCGTCGGCCAGGGCGCGTCCCAGTTTCAGCCGATCCAGGCTTTCGATAATATCGAACAGTTCCACGGCGTCGCGCGCCTTGTTGGTCTGCAGGGGCCCGATCAGATGCAGTTCGATGTCGGGGGTGTCTTCCCTGAACTGCGGCCATTTGGCCTTAGCCTCCTGGACCCGGTTTTCACCGAAGACCCGGTGGCCCGCCTCGAGAGCCTGGCGGATCTTGTGTTCATCCTGGAGTTTTGAGACCGCCACCAGCGTTACCGCGCCCGGATCACGGCCGGCGGCCCGCGCGGCGGCAGCGATTTCTTCCTTTACCGCCCAGAGGTTTTCGGAGATTGTGGCGGAGGATTTCGTTTGAGGTTTGCGTTCTGTCATGACGTACGCACCATTAGAGCACACTCCAGCCAAATAGAACCATTTGACCGGAGCGTACTCTGAGGGGGGTGGTGCCCGACGCTTTCACGGGAAAGAAGGCCAATGGCCATATTCTCCGGAACTGGGAGCCAAACGCTCGCTTTTCTGGCCGTCGCCCTCTCGCGGCGCGTTCAGAAGCCGCGTGGCGCACGGGATTTGCCCGGGGCCATTCTCATGGTCGATGAAAAATGCCACGCCGGGAGCCTTGCCGCCATTCCCGCCCTGCCCCGGGGCAACGCCGTTCTCTTGCGCGACTATCATAATCCCGAGCGCCACTCCCTTGCCCGCGGGCTGCTGAAATTATGCCGCCGCCGGGGGTTGTGCCTGATCATGGCCGCGGCGACCCGGAAGGATGTAGGCCTTGCCCTAGATCTGGGCGTCCACGGTCTTCATGTCCCTGAAGCCGCGCTCCATGCGCCAGCACGGATAATCGGGAGCCTCCGCCGGTTCCCGCCCCGGTGGATTCTCACCGCCAGCGTCCATTCCCGTGCCGCGCTGGAGAAGGCGGCACGTCTAGAGTTTCACGCCGTCCTGCTGTCGCCTGTTTTTCCCACCACCAGCCATCCCGGCCGGGATGCGTTGGGGCCGTTGCGGTTTTCCTTGTTGGCGCGAAACGCGCCGCTTCCGGTCTATGCCCTGGGAGGAATACATACTGGTAACGTGCGCCGGCTAGGCGGGAGTGGCGCGGTGGGGATCGCCGCCATCGAGGGATTCGCCCTTGAGGGAGACACCCTTGAAAGGGTTGCAATCACGCCGTCTTCGTCTTAATCGAAGGGTGCGGGGATGTCCCCGCAGCCGGGGGTGATGTTATGGCGTTCAAGAGGCTTCCCATCTATGATCCGGCTTCCGCTTCGGAACTTTTTTATTCATGGCTGCGAGCATGGGGCGGTTCACAAGATGACGCGTGAGATTTCCAAAGAACGTTATAATTTCAAGGAAGCGGAGACAAAATGGCAGCGCGCCTGGGAAGAGGGCGCCTGTTTCGCCGTGAATGACGTGTCGCCGGGTCCTAAATTCTACGTCCTTGAGATGTTTCCCTATCCCTCGGGCCGCATCCATATGGGCCATGTGCGCAATTATACGCTGGGCGACGTGGTGGCTCGGTTCAAGCGGGCGCAGGGGTTCAGCGTGCTTCATCCCATGGGTTGGGACGCCTTTGGCATGCCA
>Ga0208642_1000996_pt1 | contig 13757 bp, 9 predicted proteins | sample ETN02SmetaG_4_FD_185790 | JGI IMG/M metagenome (GOLD analysis project Ga0208642, IMG submission 185790) | Marine microbial and viral communities from oxygen minimum zone, Eastern Pacific Ocean - ETNP2014F10-02SV251 (SPAdes) (version 2) | ecosystem: Environmental > Aquatic > Marine > Oceanic ...
GCGATACTTGTGATCACCGCCCTTATTACCTATCTCCGCCGTTCGGATCAGGGAGACAAGGTTTGGGTCATTTATCATGGGATCGGCTGGGCGCTGGCGGCTAGCCTGTCAACCGCCTATCTCATGACTTTCGTGCTTGAGGTTTCCGGCACCTCGCGTGAGGTGCTCGAGGGCGTGACCATGCTCATCGCCGCCGCGGTCCTGTTCTATGTGAGCTATTGGCTGCTTGCGAAGCGTGAGACCGAACGATGGCAAAAATACGTCCACGATCAGGTTGACAAGGCGCTGTCGGCCGGCCGGCTGTTTACGCTTGGCTTCGCTGCGTTCCTGGCCGTCTACCGCGAGGGGGCGGAAACGGTTCTCTTCTACCTGGCCCTGGTTGCGGGAACCGAAGGCCAGATAGCCGCCATCACCACGGGATTTATGGTGGCCATTCTTTGCCTCGCCGGTCTCTTTTGGGCCATGCGGACGGCCTCTTTCCGGCTTCCTCTCGGTGTGTTCTTCTCGACCACGGCGGCGCTTCTCTATTGTCTCGCTGTGATTTTCGCCGGCAAAGGTGTCCTCGAACTGCAAGAGGCGCGCTGGGTTTCAATCACGCCGCTGAACTGGATACCACAGGTGGAGTGGCTCGGCCTGTTCTCCACCGCTGAAACTATCGCCGCTCAGCTTGTTCTCATCGTTCCGCTGGTGTTGGCGGTGGTTTATTGGCTTTGGAAACGTCGGGTGTACGCGGCAATGAAGGCGAAAAATGCACAGTCTTGCTGAGACAAACTGTTCCAGCGCGCATCAGTCTCCGTCACCGGCTACCGGTGTGAGGAAGTCGGCGTATTCAGGCGCTCCGGGAGATAAAGCGGATCACGCCCTTAAACGGTGTGCGAGAGGAATCGAGATATTTTTTGTTCGCTACCGCAATCTTATCGCCGTGGCGCAGGGTCTCATGTTCTTCGGCTTTTTGGCCCTTATTGCCCTTCCGCTGTTCCTGCCCGATCCTCCCGAGGATGCCACTCCGTTTTCTCATTTCACGGAATTCGCTAATTTCGCCATGTGGGGCTTATGGTTCCCGCTGGTGTTCCTGTCGGTCATCTTCACCGGGCGCAGCTGGTGTGGCCTGCTCTGCCCCATGGGCGCGGCGTCCGAATGGGCGAACCTGAAGGGGCTACAACGCGCCATCCCGCGGTGGATCCGATGGGAGGGAACGCCGATCATGGCTTTCTTGGTCATCACTATTCTTGGGCAGACGGTCGGTGTGCGGGATCACCCTGAGGCCATCGCCGGAGTTTTCGGCGGCACTATGGTGGCCGCGATACTGATTGGTTTTGTCTACGGGCGGAATAAACGGGCTTGGTGCCGCCACGTTTGTCCCATCGGTCTTCTGCTTGGTGTGTTCTCAAGGCTCGGCGCCGTCCAGTTTACGACCAAGCGAAAACAGCCGGGCGGCGACGTCTATACCGAAAAAGGCATTTGCCCGACGATGATTGATCTAAAACAGAAAGAAGAATCCCGTCACTGCATCGAATGCTTCCGTTGTGTCAATCCCGGGGCAAAAGGCGGCCTTCTCCTTCGGCTGAGGCGGCCAGGAGAGGAGGTCGAGAGCATTCGGCGCCACCATCCCAATCTTGCTGAGACGTGGTTCCTCTTTCTTGGTACGGGTATCTCCCTCGGTGGTTTTCTCTGGCTTGCTTTACCTCTATACGAGCGGCTTCGACAAGGTGTGGGTGAGTGGTTTCTTGATCATGGCTGGATCTGGGTCGGGTATCCGGGGCCGGCATGGCTCATGGTGGTTCAGCCCGAGCGCAGGGAGGTCTTCGTTTGGCTGGATTTCCTGATGATTGTTGGATTTATGCTTCTCTGCATGGTTGCCGTGACGGCCCTTTTGACGCTGACAACTTCGATCTCCGCGTGGATTGCCGGAAAGACCGGAGGCGATCTCGATTTGCGGCGACGCTTTACCGAATTGGGCTATCAGTACGCTCCGGTCGCTATGGTCTCCCTGGTCATCGGCCTGGGGGGTGAGCTGTTTGATAACTTGGCTTTTGTGGGGCTTGATCGGGCCGCAATCGGGTATATCAAAGGGCTACTCTTCGCAATCGGTTTTTTATGGAGCGTTTATCTCGGTTACCGAATCCTTACCGTGCAGGGTGTTGCCGCGAACCGATTGTGGGCCCCCCTAGGGCCAGGAGTGATAGGAAGCCTGTTGGTCGCCGTTTTTTGGTGGCCTGCTATTTTTATACAGTGATCAATTCATGATGAAAGGCAGCCTCTAACTCTACCATAATAATTTATTGATTGCGAATAAGTATTATTCGCTGTTATAATTTTCGCCACTAGAGGAAAGGAAAAAAATAAATGAGAAAGATTACCCATATTTTTGCCATTTTTTCGGTCGGGTTCTTCGCAGCGTCGAATACCGCAATGGCAGGCGAAAAGCCCATCGGCGATCCAGTGGAGAAGAACGGCATGGAGATCGCCGCCGTTTATCTTCAAGCCATCACAATGGAGCCTACCGAGCCCATGTCCGGACGAAAGGACATCCATCTTGAAGCCGATATCCATGCCGTCAAGGGCAACAAGAATGGCTTCGGCGAAGGCGAATGGATTCCTTATTTGGAGATCTCATACAAAATGGGGAAGGTTGGATCAGATTGGTCCACGCATGGTTCGTTCATGCCGATGATCGCCGCCGACGGTCTCCACTACGGCGCCAATGTCGCACTCGATGGACCTGGAGAATACACGCTTGACTACGAAATTATCCCGCCGATGCGGAACGGACTGTACCGCCACAGCGATAAGGAAACGGGTGTCGGCATTTGGTGGGCGCCGTTTCACGTCGAATGGACATTCAAATTTTTAGGTGCGGGAAAGAAGGGGAGTTACTAGGCCATGTCAGCCTCAAGAAAAAAGAGAGAAAAGGACAAAATGAAGACAGGGTTACTTGGACGGCGTGCCATGTTGTTGGCATCCGTCATGGTATTAGCGCTGAGCACCGTCGATTCGGCGCGCGCCGGCTGTCTTGAGGATCCCGGGGCCTGTAAGGGTATTGTCTTCGACGCCGCCTATACCGGCGAAATCTGGGGCAATCTTTCTGGCGGCATTCAGACCAACCATGAATATATCGACAACCTCGACCTGACCATGGAGGTGGACATGGAAAAGGTGGCCGGTATTCCGGGCGGCACTCTGTTTCTCTATGGTCTGGCTAACAGCGGCTCCGATTTTTCCGGTGCCACCGTCGGCGATTCCCAGGTCATCAGCAACATCGATGCCGAGAGGGCTCTGCGCCTCTACGAGGCCTGGTATGAACAGGCCCTGTTTGATGATCTGTTGTCACTGAAGCTCGGCCTCATGGACCTCAACGCCGAGTTCGACGCCATGGAGACGGCAAGCCTGTTTATCAACGGCGCGCACGGCATCGGGCTCGCCTTTTCCCAAGCCGGCGTCCTCGGCCCGTCCATCTTCCCCTATACGGCTGCCGGCGCCCGCCTGCGCCTCAACTTCAGCGACGCGCTCTCATGGTCGACGGTGGTCTTCGATGGTGTGCCAGGAGATCGCGACAACACCCAACGCACCCGCATCAAGTTTTCCCACGGCGACGGGGCCCTGATCACCACCGAGGTGGATTACGAGCCCGGTAGCGGGATAAAGCTCGGGGCCGGATTCTGGCATTTCACGGAACATTTCGACGACCTGGTTTCGGGCAGCGCCGCCAAGCATCAGGATAACAGTGGTTTCTATCTGCTTGGCGAGTTTATGGCGTTACGCGAGGCCGCCGATTCGGATCAGGGCCTTGCCCTTTTCGCCCGTTACGGTTTCGCCAATGAGGACATCAACCAGTACCAGCATTATATCGGCGCCGGGGTGGCCTATACCGGCCTCTTTCCCGGGCGCGACGAGGACCGGCTGGGAGCCGCCATCGGCGTGGGCATAAACGGCGACCCCTTCAAGACCGCCAACAGCGTGACCCAGGACGAGGAGATCAACCTCGAATTCACCTATCACGCACCAATTCTGCCATGGCTGGCGCTGCAACCGGACCTGCAGTACGTGATCAACCCCGGGGCCGGTGCCAACGGCGACCTCGGCGATGCCGTCGTCCTCGGCCTCAGGTTCGAGATCACGCCCTTCCAATAGGGGAGGGGGCTCCCCCGCGGGCCGCCCGTTGCGCCGCTAGAGGAAGGCGAACTTGAGGACGAAGGCGGCGGCGAGAATGATCATAGCGGGGGAGGCCTCTTGCCGGCGGCCACTTAAGATCTTGATGGCCGCATAGGCGATGAAGCCGAAACCGATGCCGCCGGTAATTGAAAAGGTCAAGGGCATGGCGGTGGCGGTAATCACCGCCGGCGCGTATTCGGTGACGTCGTCCCAGTCCACCTCGGTGAGGGCGTGGACCATCATACAGCCCACGAACAACAGGGCCGGCGCGGTGGCGTATACGGGAATGGTCTCGGCCAAAGGCGAGAGGAACAGGGCGAGAAGAAACAGCCCGCCCACCGTCACCGCCGTCAGTCCGGTTCGCCCCCCGGCCTTGATGCCGGTGGCGCTTTCGATATAGACAGTGGTGGGCGAGGTGCCCAGGGCCGAGGAAACAAGTGTGGCGGCGCTGTCCACCATCAGGGCCTGGCGCATGCGCGGCAGATTGCCGTGTTCGTCGAGAAACCGCGCCCGGTTCGCGAGCCCGATAAGCGACCCCGTGGCGTCAAAGATGAGAACGAATAGAAAGGCTAGAACCACCGCCGCCAGACCCACGTCGAAGGCGCCGGGGATATCCATTTCCATGGCCGCGGGGGCAAGGCTTGGCGGCATGGAAAAGACACCCCTAAATCCACCCCCGAATCCGTCTTGTAATCCATCTGGGGGAGGCTGGGTGACGCCCAACGCGATCCCCGCTACCGTCACGCCGAGAATGGCCGCCAGGATGGCGCCGGGTACGCCACGGCTGTCGAGCGCCGCCATCACCAGGAACCCGGCCACGGCCAACAGCACCGCGGGAGCGCCGAGATCGCCCAGGGTCACCAAGGTTTCCGTGCTGGCGGCGATGATGCCGGCGTTTTCCAAGGCGATGAGGACGAGAAACAGCCCGACCCCAGCGGATATGGCCATTTTCTGTGACTTGGGGATGGAATCGATTATCCATTGCCGAGCCTGGGACAGGGTCAGCAGCAGGAACAGAACCCCGGCTAAAAACACCGCCCCCAGCGCCGTCTGCCAGGGCAGCCCCATGCCCATCACCACGTCATAGGTGAAATAGGCGTTGATGCCCATGCCCGGGGCCAGCGCAAATGGGTAGTTGGCGTAGAGTCCCATAGCCAGACAGGCGATGGCCGAGGCCAGGCAGGTGGCAACGAAGACCGCGCCCGTGTCCATCCCGGCGGCGCCAAGAATATGAGGGTTGACGAAGATGATGTAGGAAAGAGTGAGAAAGGTGGTGGCCCCGGCGGCGATCTCGGTCCGCGCTGTGGCGCCCTGTTCCTCGAGCCGGAAAAAACGTAAGTTCATGGCGTATCCAAGCCTGAATATCGTAGCGCTGTTTCCCTCCGAAAGGCGGGGGTATTTTAGGTAGTTTACGGGCATAATGGACCCCATGCAGACGAAAAAGTATTTTCTGGCGTTTCCATTTCCCAACACCGCCACTTCTGGCCCGCGCCATTGCCTTCGCCCATGGCATTGCCTAAAGTCGAACCCTCCTCGCACCATTGGCGCCCGGCTGGTGCGCCCCGTGAAAGCACCTTTATGCGCCTGTCCAAATTCTTTCTTCCGACCCTAAAGGAAACCCCGGCCGAGGCGCAGATCGTCTCCCACCGCTTGATGCTGCGCGCCGGTATGATTCGCCAGGAAAGTGCCGGTATCTATTCATGGCTGCCGCTGGGACTGCGGGTGCTGAAGAATATCGAGATTATCATCCGCGAAGAACAGGACGCTGCCGGTGCCCAGGAGATTCTTATGCCCACCATCCAGCCGGCGGATCTGTGGCGGGAAAGCGGACGCTACGACGATTACGGCAAGGAGATGCTGCGCATCGAGGACCGCCACGGGCGTGACCTTCTCTATGGCCCCACCAATGAGGAAATGGTCACGGCTATCTTAAAAGATTACATTAAGAGTTATAGGGAATTACCTGTAAATCTTTATCATATTCAGTGGAAATTCCGCGACGAGGTGCGTCCCCGCTTTGGCGTCATGCGCGGCCGCGAGTTTCTCATGAAGGACGCCTATTCCTTCGATCTCGATCTTGCGGGGGCGAAGAAGTCCTACGACAACATGTTCGCCGCCTATCTCCGCACCTTCGCACGCATGGGCTTAAAGGCGGTGCCGGTGCGGGCCGATCCCGGTGCCATCGGCGGTGATATGAGTCACGAATTCCACATCCTCGCCGAGACCGGGGAAAGCGCCATCTTCTATGACGCTGCCTATGACGAGCTGACCCTAGACATGGACAACCCCGACGTAGCTACCCTGCAATCCATCTACGCGGCAGAAGAGGCCCTACACGACCCCGAAACTTGTCCCGTGGCAGGCGACCGCCTGAAACAGGCTCGCGGCATCGAGGTCGGGCATATCTTCTATTTCGGGACCAAATATTCCAAGGCCATGGATTTGGTGGTGGATGGACCCGAGGGCGAACGCATCACCCTGGAGATGGGCTCGTACGGTATCGGAGTCTCGCGCCTTCCCGCCGCCGTCATCGAGGCCAGCCACGACGAGAACGGCATTATCTGGCCCGACAGCGTGGCGCCCTTTACTATTGGTCTGGTCAACCTGAAGGTGGCCGACGAGGCCTGTGTCTCCCAATGTGAGGATATCTATAACCGCCTCCGCGAAGCCGGGGTTGAGGCGCTCTACGACGACCGCGAAGAGAGGCCGGGCGCCAAATTCGCCGACATGGACCTAATCGGCCTGCCCTGGCAGCTGGTGGTAGGACCGCGCGGGATCAAGGCCAGCACGGTGGAACTCAAGCGCCGGGCCGGGGGTGAACGCGAAGAATTGTCCCTGGAATCGGCGCTGGCGAAACTCACCGGCTAGGGCGGACGGCCTATGGAAGAAGCGCGAGAGACTCCCGGCATGGAGATCACGATTTTGGCTTTCGAAGGCATGACACCGCTCGATGCTGTGGGTCCCTTCGAGGTACTGGGGCGGCTTCCCGGCGCACATGTGCGCGTCACCGCGCTAGAGCCCGGTCCGCAGCGCACCAGCGGCGGGTCTTTGGCGCTGGTGGCCGATTATGCGCTGACCGAGGTGTCGCGGACTGATATCCTGCTTATTCCCGGCGGTCCCGGCGCCGACGCCTTGGCCGAAGATGTCCGGATCACCGGTTTGGTGGCACGGCTGCATGAGACCACGCGGCTGACGGCGTCGGTCTGTACCGGGGCGCTCATTCTGGGCGCGGCGGGCGTGTTGAAGGGTCTGCGGGCAGTGACCCACTGGCGGGCCATGGACGCCCTTGCTGGCTACGGCGCGCAGGCCGTGAACGAAAGGGTGGTCTGGGACGGAAAGGTGGTAAGTTGCGCCGGGGTGTCGGCGGGGATCGACATGGCGCTTCAACTCGCCGCCGAGTTGAGCGACGAAGAAACGGCGCGAGCTATCCAACTGGCCATCGAATACGCCCCGCAGCCGCCTTTCGACGGCGGCCGCATGGAAGGGGCGAGCGGGCGCGAACGGGGCCTGGCGCGTCACGGCCTCAACCAGCCATAATCGGCGCACCGGAAAAATAGTGAGGAGCAACGCTTAAGTGTTTTCCAAATTCGAACGCATGGTGGCCATGCGCTATCTCAGGCCCCGCCGCAAGGAAGGTTTTGTCTCCCTGATTGCGGGCTTTTCCCTACTCGGAATCGCGCTGGGGGTGGCGACGCTGATCGTCGTCATGTCGGTGATGAACGGATTCCGCGAGGAACTGATGAGCCGCATCCTCGGCCTCAACGGCCATCTCGGCGTGTTTTCGGTGGAACAGACGCTTACCGATTTCGATCCCCTGGCGGCGCGGCTGCGCGCCGTGCCGGGGATTGTCTCGGCCACGCCCGTGATTGAGCGTCAGGTCATGGTGAGCAGCCGCCGCACTGCCTTAGGCGCCATGGTACGGGGGTTGCGGCCCGGAGACTTCCGCGCCCGGGACATCCTCGCCAACAATATTGTGGCCGGCAATCTCGAACGATTCGACAGCGGCGAAGGCCTGGTTCTGGGCGGCAAGCTGGCCCAGAAGCTGGGGGTTAAGCCCGGCGGTTCGGTGACTCTGATTTCGCCCAAGAGCACCGCCACCGCCTTCGGCAGTGTGCCGCGTATGCGCGCCTACCGCATCGCCGCCACCGTCGAGGTGGGCATGTACGAATACGACAGCTCCTTCATTTTTATGCCCATCGGCGCGGCGCAAATCTTCTTCCGCCTGCCAGAGGCGGTGACGGCCATAGAACTGATGGCCGAAGACCCCGACGACATGGACCAGGTGCGCAGTCTGGTAGAGGCGGCGGTGGGCGGCAAATACCGCCTTCATAACTGGCAACAGGCCAACTCCAGCTTCTTCAACGCGATTCAAGTGGAACGCAACGTCATGTTCCTGATTCTCACCCTGATCATTCTGGTGGCGGCCTTCAACATCATCTCGAGCATGATCATGTTGGTCAAGGACAAGGGCCAGGACATTGCCATCCTGCGCACCATGGGCACCACCAGAGGCACCATCATGCGTATCTTCTTCCTCAGCGGGGCCTCTATCGGGGTCGCTGGCACGCTGGCGGGGTTCGCTCTGGGGTTGGGCTTTTCGCTCAATATCGAATCCATCAGGCGCTGGCTCGAGGGTCTCACCGGTACCGACCTGTTCGCCGCCGAGATTTACTTCCTGTCCAAGCTGCCGGCGGTGGTGGATCCGCTGGAAGTGATCCTGATCGTGATCATGGCGCTGGTCCTTACCTTCCTCGCCACCCTTTATCCTTCCTGGCGGGCGGCCCGTCTCGATCCGGTGGAGGCGTTGCGCTATGAGTGACTATACCCAGCCCTGGGGTCTGGGCGCCCATGACGTGGGCGCCCCCCCTCATTACGGCACCGCCGAGGATGTGGTCCTAGGCCTCACCGCCATCGTCCGCAATTTCGACCAGGGTGGTGCCAATATCATGATTCTGCGCGGGGCGTCACTGAAAGTGCGTCGGGGTGAGGTCGTCGCCCTGGTGGGACCAAGCGGTGCTGGCAAATCCACCCTGTTACAGATCGCCGGTTTGCTGGAGCCCGCCAATGCTGGTGAGGTGGAGGTGGGCGGCATAGCCTGCAGCCGCCTCTCCGACAACCGGCGCACGGAAATCCGCCGTCATCGGCTCGGCTTCATCTACCAGTTCCATCACCTGTTGCCGGAATTTTCAGCCATCGAGAACATCATGGTGCCACAGATGATTGCTGGCCTACCAAAGGCCGAGGCCCATCTGCGGTCTTACGAGCTGCTCGAGATGATGGCGCTGGAAGAGCGTGCAGATCACCGCCCAGCCCAGCTTTCCGGCGGCGAGCAACAGCGCGTGGCTATCGCCCGCGCCATCGCCAATCTGCCTTTGGTGCTGCTTGCCGATGAGCCCACCGGCAATCTTGACCAGAAGACCGCCAATGCCGTTTTCGACGAGATTGTCTCCCTGGTGCGCCAGATCGGCACCGGCGCGGTGGTGGCCACCCATAACCCCGATCTTGCCGCACGCATGGACCGCACCGTCCTCATCAAGGACGGTGTGCTGGTGCCGGGATGAATGCGGGTCGGGGGAAAGATTCCTGTGGATAACTCCAAATAACCCCTAAATTCCGGTTTCCAGCGGCTGACATTTGCGTGGTGCTATGGAATTGTGGGTTCCCATCAAGACAGAGGCTTTCTTCATAAACCTTTTCCCAGGAGCGCTTCCCTGTGGCGCATGCCGACTTCGTTCATCTTCGCGTTCATTCCGCCTATTCGCTGCTCGAAGGGGCCATCACTGTTACGGATTTGACGGCGCTGGCTCGCGACAATGCCATGCCGGCGGTGGCCGTCACCGACAGCGGCAATCTCTTCGGCGCCATGGAATTTGCCCTGACTGCCAGGAAGGCCGGGGTACAGCCAATTATCGGCTGCCAGATGGCGGTTACCCGCAGGCACGGGGAAAAGCGCGAAGGCTCCTCCCATGCTCCCAACCTGCCGCCCGACCAGCTGGTGCTCCTGGTCCAGGATGAAACCGGATACGGCAACCTTTTAAAACTGGTGAGCCGCGCCTTTCTCGACTCCGACGCTCATGCCGAACCGCAAGTTTCCCTGGACGACCTGGAGACCTTCAGCGACGGTTTGATTGCGCTCAGCGGCGGGCCGGCGGGGGCGGTGGGGCGGCACCTTCTGGAAGACCGCAAAGCAGAAGCCGAAGAGACGTTGAAGCAACTGGCCGCCATCTATCCCGGCCGCCTTTATGTGGAGATCATGCGCCACGGCATGGAAGACGAGACCTGCACTGAAAGCGCCTTCATTGATCTCGCCATCCGTCTCGATCTGCCGCTGGTGGCCACCAACGAGGCCTTCTTTTCCGATGCCGCCATGTACCAGGCTCATGACGCGCTGCTGTGCATCGCCGAGAGCCGCTTCCTAAGCGAGGACGACCGCCGCCGTTTAACGCCGGAACACCGTTTCAAGTCGGCGGCCGAGATGCGGGCTCTGTTCGCCGACCTGCCCGAGGCCGCCGACAATACCCTGGTGGTGGCGCAGCGTTGCGTGTGGTTCCCTCAGCTCCGCGATCCCATGCTGCCGTCCTTTCCCTGTCCCGGCGGACAGAGCGAGGAAGAAACCCTGCGTGTTCTGGCCGGGGCGGGACTGGAAACACGTCTGGAAACCCACGTCTTCACCTCGGACATGGACGCCTCCGACCGGGAGCGCGAGGCCAAGCCTTACCGCCAGCGGCTCGAATACGAACTCGACGTGATCAACCATATGGGCTTTGCTGGCTATTTCCTGATCGTCGCCGATTTCATCCAATGGGCCAAGGCCCAGCGCATTCCCGTGGGGCCGGGGCGTGGTTCGGGCGCCGGTTCGGTGGTCTCGTGGTCGCTCACCATTACCGATCTCGATCCTCTGCGTTTCGGCCTGCTGTTCGAGCGTTTCCTCAATCCCGAGCGCGTGTCCATGCCAGATTTCGACATCGATTTCTGCCAGGACCGCCGCGACGAGGTGATCCGCTACGTCCAGGACAAATACGGCCAGGACCACGTGGCCCAGATCATCACCTTCGGAACCCTGCAGGCGCGTGCGGCGCTGCGCGACGTGGGCCGGGTGTTGCAGATGCCTTACGGCCAGGTCGACCGCATCTGCAAGCTGGTTCCCAACAACCCCGCCGAGCCCATGCCCCTGGCCAAGGCTATCGAATCGGAGCCCCAGCTTGCCCAGGCCAGGGACGAGGACACCACCGTCTCGCGCATGATGGAGTTTGCCATCGCCTTGGAGGGCCTCTACCGCCACGCCTCCACCCATGCCGCGGGCGTGGTCATCGGCGACCGCGCGCTCGATGAGTTGGTGCCCCTCTACCGTGATCCCCGTTCCCATATGCCGGTGACCCAGTTTTCCATGAAATACGTGGAGATGGCGGGGCTAGTGAAATTCGATTTTCTTGGCCTGAAAACATTGACGGTGCTAGCGCGGGCGGTGGAGGCGCTGCACGATCAGAATATTACGGTGGACCTCTCCACGATCCCCTTCGATGATGCGCCCACTTACGAAATACTGGGCCGCGCCGAAACGGTGGGGGTCTTCCAGCTTGAAAGCAGCGGTATGCGCGATGTGCTGCGCGGGCTTAAGCCCGACCGCTTCGAGGATATCATCGCCGTGGTTGCCCTCTACCGGCCAGGCCCCATGGACAACATCCCCAGCTATGTAAGCCGCAAGCACGGGGAAGAGCCGCCTGATTACATGGATGACCGTCTCGAGGATATCCTCGCTGAGACCTTCGGCATCATCATTTACCAGGAACAGGTGATACAGATCGCCCAGGTGCTCTCGGGCTATACCCTGGGCGGGGCCGATCTGCTGCGCCGCGCCATGGGCAAGAAGATCCAGTCGGAAATGGATGCCCAGTGCAAGCATTTCGTGGAAGGGGCCATGGCCCGCGGCGTGCCCGAGGCCAAGGCCAACCGGATTTTCGATCAGGTCAACAAGTTCGCCGGATACGGCTTCAATAAGAGCCACGCCGCGGCCTATGCCCTGGTGGCCTACCAGACGGCCTATCTCAAGGCCAATTACCCGGTGGCCTTCCTCGCCGCCTCTATGACGCTGGACCTAGGTAATACCGATAAGCTCAACCTGTTCCGCCAGGAAATCGGCCGCCTCGGGCTCACTCTGCTGCCTCCCGACATCAACAAATCGGCTCCAGTCTTTTCCGTGGAGTTCCAGGGCGACAACAGCCAAGCCATCCGCTATGCCTTGGCCGCCGTGCGTAATGTGGGGGAACAGGCCATGTGCGAACTGGTGGCCGAGCGCGAGGCCAACGGTCCTTTCCGCGACCTGGTGGACTTCGCGCGCCGCCTCGACCCCCGCGTGGCCAACAAGCGCCAGCTCGAATACTTGGTCTGGGCGGGGGCGTTTGACTGCCTCGAGCCCAACCGCGCCCGCGCGTTGGCCGCCGTGGAGCCCATTATGCGTTTCGCAGCCGCCGCGGCTCAGGCCCGCGACAGCTCCCAGGAAAGCCTGTTCGGCGAGGCCGACGGACTTTCCGACCAGGACCTGATCCTACCCGGGGCTGATGACTGGACCGTGACCGCCAAGCTGGGTTACGAATTCGAGGCCCTGGGCTTCTTCCTGTCTTCCCATCCCCTGGAAATCTACGCCGCCTATCTCGATCGCCAGAAGGTGATCTCCAGCACCCGCATTCCCGCTCATCTCGTCGAACACTCAGGCGACAGCCATGTGCGGCTGGCCGGGATCGTCACCTCGCACAAGGAACGCACTTCGGCCAAGGGCAGCCGCTTCGCCTTCCTCGGCCTTTCCGATTCCAGCGGCGTCTACGAGGTGACGGTATTTTCCGAGGTGCTGTCGGCGTCCCGCCATTTGCTCGAGGTGGGGACCGCCCTTATTTTGTCGGCTGAAGCCCGCATGGAAGGGGAGACCCTGCGCCTGACCGCGGGCCACATAGACGCCCTCGACAAGGCGGCGGCAAAGGGGCTCCAGGCGATCCGTGTCCATGTGGACGACACGGCTGCCGCAGCCTCCCTGGAAGGGATTCTGGCCAGCAAGAAGGGCGGCACCGGCAAGGTTAATGTGCTGGTACGGCTCCCCGGCAATGGCGATGGACGCCCCCGCGAGGCGGAGATTACCCTGGCTGAAGGCTACGCCCTGTCACCGGCGCTCTGCGCCGATCTGGCAAGCCTGCCCGGTATCGCTGGCGTGGAGGAAGGGTAGATAACCAAAGAGACACGGAGGCACAGAGATAGAAAAAGAGAGGAGTTAAATTTCTCTTCTCGGAGTCTCCATGGTCATCTACCCTTTTGCCTTGCTATCCCTAGGCAATGGGGCTATATGGCCCTCCTTGTTAAATTCACACGCGGAAATGCGGCCGCGGGGGACATATCCCCAAGGTCCGCTCCGGTGTTCGGCGGGATGAAATGCCCCCCGGATGTTCTTCCGCGGAGGTCCAACCGGAAAAGGATACAAATTCATGGCTTTGCCTAGCTTTACCATGCGCCAGCTACTGGAGGCCGGCGTTCACTTCGGTCATCACACCCGCCGCTGGAATCCGAAAATGGCGCCGTTTATCTTCGGCGTTCGCAACAAGATTCATATTATCGACCTC
>Ga0208642_1001001_pt1 | contig 13729 bp, 8 predicted proteins | sample ETN02SmetaG_4_FD_185790 | JGI IMG/M metagenome (GOLD analysis project Ga0208642, IMG submission 185790) | Marine microbial and viral communities from oxygen minimum zone, Eastern Pacific Ocean - ETNP2014F10-02SV251 (SPAdes) (version 2) | ecosystem: Environmental > Aquatic > Marine > Oceanic ...
AGCAAAACTAATGCTAATTCCTGATGCCTGGTCAAAAAAAAGTAAAATTTTATCTAGAGACCAACGACAATTATTTAATTTTTTAAATAGCACTATGGAACCCTGGGATGGTCCAGCAGCAATAGCTGCTACAGATAACGAGTGGGTCATAGCTGCAAATGATAGAAATGGTTTAAGACCGTTGAGATATACTGTGACAAAAGATAAATTACTGTTCGCCGGTTCAGAATCAGGAATGATTGAATTTAATGAAGAGTTAATTGTATCTAAAGGAAGATTAGGTCCTGGAGATATTATAGGAGTAAGGATAAATAAAGGAAAAGTTTATACAAATAATCAAATAAAAAATTTTTTGGCAAAAGAATATAAAGGTTTTAACAATCAAATAATTGACTTAGATAAAAAATTTCAGATTAAAAACGAAAAAAATATTTTTGAGGACAATCAATTAAGACAAAGACAGCATTGTTTTGGTTATAGTTTAGAAGATTTAGAATTAATTTTGCATCCAATGGTAGAAGATGAAAAAGAAGCCACTGGTTCAATGGGCGATGACACTCCTTTAGCAGTATTATCTGAAAAATATAGACCATTATATCATTATTTTAGACAAAATTTTAGCCAGGTTACAAACCCACCAATAGACTCTTTGAGGGAAAATAAGGTAATGAGTTTAAAAACTCGATTTGGAAATCTTGGAAATATTTTAGATTTTAACAATTTAACAGAAAAAGATATTTATGTTTTAGAGAGTCCGATATTGTCAAATTCACAATTTGATAATTTTTTATCTTACTTTGATGATAATTATAAAGTAATTGATTGCACGTTTTTAAATGATGAAAATTTAGAAAGCATTATTAAGAAAATAACTAAAGAATCTGAAATTTCTGTAAGACAAGGTATTACTCAAATAGTATTATCAGATAAAAATGTTTCTGAAAATAAATTACCAATACCAATGCTTTTGTGTATTGGCGCAATAAACACACATTTAATTAAACAAAAGCTAAGAGGTTATGTCTCAATAAATGTGCAAACCGGAGAAGCACTAGACACTCATTCGTTTGCAACTTTGATTGGTGTTGGTGCTACAACTGTGAATCCTTATTTGGCCTTAGATAGTATACATCAAAGATTTAGAAAAAAAATTTTTCCAAATCTCACTTATGATGAATGTGTCAAAAAATATGTAAAATCAATTAATTATGGACTCTTAAAAATTATGTCTAAAATGGGAATATCGGTTATTAGTTCTTATAGAGGTGGATGTAATTTTGAAACTGTTGGACTAAGCAGAACTATTGTAAATGAATATTTTCCAGGAGTGCTATCTAAAATTTCAGGAATTGGGCTTACAGGTATAGAAAAAAAAATTAGAGAAAATCATCAAAATGCATTTGAAAATAATTCAAACATTTTACCTATTGGAGGTCTTTATAAATTTAGAAAAAATGGAGAAACACATCAGTATCAAGGAAAATTAATTCATTTACTTCAAACAGCAGTCACTAAAAATTCTTATGATTTATATAAAAAATATGTGAAAGACATCTATGATTTACCACCAATTAATCTAAGAGACTTAATTGATTATAGACAAAGATATTTAAAAAATTCTATAGATATTTCTGAAATTGAATCTATCGAAAATATTCTTAAAAGATTTGGAAGTGGAAGTATGTCACATGGAGCATTGTCCAAAGAAGCTCATGAGATATTAACAATAGCGATGAATAGAATTAAAGGTGCATCTTGTAGTGGAGAAGGTGGCGAAGATGAAAAAAGATTTAAAAAATTACATAATGGAGACTCAGCAAATTCAAGAGTAAAACAAATAGCTTCAGCTAGATTTGGTGTAACAATAAATTATCTGAATAATTGTAACGAAATAGAAATTAAAATTGCTCAAGGAGCTAAACCAGGAGAGGGAGGACAATTACCTGGTTTTAAAGTTACCAAAGAAATAGCAAGACTAAGACACTCAACACCTGGAGTAACTTTAATATCTCCTCCTCCTCATCATGATATCTATTCTATAGAAGATTTGGCACAATTAATTTATGATTTAAAACAGGTTAATCCAAATGCTAGAGTTGGAGTAAAATTAGTTGCTTCATCAGGCGTTGGAACTATTGCAGCAGGTGTTGCTAAGGCAAAAGCAGATATTATTTTAATTTCAGGACATAATGGAGGAACTGGGGCCGCTCCACAAACAAGTGTTAAATATGTTGGTATGCCTTGGGAAATGGGTTTAACAGAAGCAAACCAAGTATTAACATTAAACAATTTAAGACATTCAGTAACCCTAAGAACTGACGGTGGAATTAAAACTGGAAGAGATGTTGTTATAGCAGCAATGATGGGTGCAGAAGAATTTGGTATTGCTACTACTGCATTAGTTGCAATGGGCTGTATTATGGTAAGACAATGTCACTCAAATACTTGTCCAGTTGGTATTTGCACTCAAGATGAAGAACTAAGAAAAAAATTTACAGGAACAGCAGATAAAGTTGTTAATCTTTTTACTTTTATTGCTCAAGAAGTTAGAGAAATTTTAGCAGAACTTGGCTTTAAGAATTTAAATGAAATTATAGGTAGAACAGATCTTTTAAAACAAATTAATAAAGGATCTAATTTAGATTATCTTGACCTAAACCCACTTTTTGTTCAAGCTGATCCTGGCGAAAATAAAAGATATTGTGAAAATAGTTCTATTGTTCAAGTACCTGGAACAATTGACCAAAAAATCTGGCCTGAAATTGAACAATCAATTGATAAAAAAAAAGTAATTGAAAAAATTTATAAAATTGAAAATACAAATAGAGCAGCTGGTACAAGAATTTCATATAATTTATATAAAAAATTTGGTGATAACAAATTAGATGAAAATTCTGTTGTTTTAAATTTTAAAGGATCGGCTGGCCAGTCTTTTGGTGCATTTGGAATTAAGGGTTTAAAATTAAATCTTAAAGGTGATGCAAATGATTATGTTGGAAAAGGTTTGTCAGGTGCTACAATTTCTATTAGCCTACAAGATGAAAGTAATTTAATTTCAAATCAAAATACTATTATTGGAAATACTGTTTTGTATGGTGCAACGTCTGGTTTTTTATTTGCCTCAGGACAAGCAGGCGAAAGATTTGCTGTAAGAAACTCAGGGGCAATTTCAGTTATTGAAGGATGCGATTCAAATGGTTGCGAATATATGACAGGAGGAACTGTAGTTATTCTTGGAGAAGTGGGAGATAATTTTGCAGCAGGTATGACAGGTGGAATGGCATTTATTTATGATGAAAAAAATGAATTTGAAAAAAAAGTTAATCCAGAAACGGTTGTTTGGCAAAGAGTAGAAACTGAATATTGGAAAAATTTTTTAAAGAATTTAATCCAAAAACATTTTGAAGAGACAAAATCAAAAGTAGCTGAAAAAATTATTAATGATTATGAAAATGAGAAAAATTATTTTTACCAAATATGTCCAAAAGAAATGCTCAATAAACTTGAAAATCCAATAACCACTAAAGACAAGATTAATATTGCTGTCTAAATAGAATTGGAAATAATATTATCTAGTTCTGTTGTAATTTTTTTTAGGTTCTTTTTAGATGATAGACTGTGATCACCATTTTTGATAATCAACAATTTTTTTTCAGCATTTTTAAATATTTTGAGAGTTTTTTTTGAATAATTTACTGGAACAGACTCATCTTTACTACCATGGATCATGACAACATTAATCCTATTGATAATTTTTTTATTTAAAATTTTATTTTTTTTTCCATCTTTAATAAGTTGATATGTAATAGGATACTCATAATTTCCATGTTTTAAATTGTATATTCCTTTTACTTTAATTTCTTTTTTCATTTTGTTATTAAATTTTTTCCATATTAAATTTTCTAAAAATTCTGGTGCGGATCCTATCCCCAAAAAACCTAAAATCTGTTTATTAAAAAATTTGAATTGATTTAAGGATATCCAAGAACCCATGCTAGAACCAACTAGAATAAATTTGTTCTTTTTTATAATTTTTTTAACTGATATCTTTACTTCATTTGTCCACTTAGTAATATTTCCATGCGTGAATTTTCCTGAAGATTTTCCATGTCCTGAGTACTCTACCGCAAGAAAACCAATTTTTTTTTTGTTACAATAATTTAATATTTTTTTTGGCTTATCTCCTTCCAAATCAGACATAAATCCATGAAGAAAAACAACATATGGCATTTTTTTATATTTATTACTCAAATACCTAATTTTCTTATATGATGAGATTTTTAAAAATTTAAATTTATTCATTAAAGTTTATCTGGGTAAATTCTTAATATATAATTCTATCAAATGTCTTCTAAATTAAAAGTTTTACAAGTTATTCCAAAATTAGGTTATGGAGGAGCTGAAACCGGATGTTATGACTTGGCTCACTATTTACATGAACAGAACGCTAAATCGTACATAGTTACGAGTGGTGGCCCTTTATTAAAATATATAGATAAAAAAAAAGTAAAATTAATTAGACTACCCGTTCAAAGCAAAAACCCTATTCTTATTTTTTTAAATGCAATTATTTTGACAATAATTATTTTATATTGTGGAATAAATATTGTGCATGCTAGAAGTCGCGCACCAGCCTGGTCATGTTTAATTGCATCCAGGATTACCCGTAGAAAATTTGTTACAACATTTCATGGAACTTATAATTTTAATAGTTCAATTAAAAAATTTTATAATTCTGTAATGGTAAAGTCTGATTTAATCATTGCTGGATCAAATTTTATTTTTTCACATATTAATGAAAATTATTCTAATTATTTAAATAAGAGTCAAAAACTATTAACTATATTTAGAGGAATAAATTTAGAATATTTTGATTCAACAAAAATAAAAAGTAGTTCCGAATCAAAATTAATGAATGAATGGAAAATAGATAAGACTTTAAGTTTTTATCAGAAAAAAATTATTCTTTTTCCAGGAAGGTTAACTTCTTGGAAAGGTCACGAAATGTTTATTGAATCTTTAAATATTTTTAAACAAAAAAATCCTGACAAATTATTTTTTGCAATTATTTTAGGAAGTGACCAGGGAAGAAAAATATATAAAAAAAAAATTCAAAGACTTGTTGAACAATATAGATTAATTAAAGATATATTATTCATTGATAATTGTGCTAAAATGCCCTTAGCCTACAAAATTTCAAACATGGTTGTAAATTGTTCTATAGAACCAGAATCTTTTGGAAGAGTAGCAATAGAGTCACAAGCAATGGAAAAAGTAATAGTTGCAAGTGATATTGGTGGATCAAAAGAAACAATAATTGATAACAAAACTGGTTTTGTTTTTAAAGCAGGAGATGCAATTGCATTAAGTGATAAATTGGCTCATATATTTGAATTAAATGAAACAACGTTGAAATCTATGGGTATTGAGGGTAGAAAAAATGTAATTAAAAAATTTAATGTTGAAAAAATGTGTTTTTCTACCTATTCAGAATATATAAAATTAATATCATAAATGCCTAACATTAAATTACCAGATGGAAATACAATTAGTTTTGAAAAAAAAGTTACTGGATTGCAAATAGCAGAGAAGATTAGTAAATCGCTCTTAAAACAAGCCTTAGTCATTAGTGTTGATGGAAATTTAAAAGATTTGAATTATGAAATAGATAAAGATTGTTCTGTTAAAATTCATACAGTAAAAGATAAAGAAGGACTAGAAACAATAAGACATGATACAGCGCATCTTTTGGCAATGGCTGTACAGGAACTTTTTCCCGGTACTCAAGTCACAATTGGACCAGTAATTGACAATGGATTTTATTATGACTTTGCAAGAAAAAAACCATTTACAGAAGAAGATTTACGAAAAATTGAAAAAAAAATGTTTGAAATTGTAGAGAGAGATGAGCCTACTCATAGAGAAGTTTGGAAGCGTGATAAAGCTGTCGAGCATTTTAAGAAAGCTGGAGAGATTTATAAGGCCGAAATAATTAAAGATATACCAAAAAACGAAGAGGTTTCGGTTTACTTTCATGGAAAGTGGCATGATTTATGTAGAGGTCCTCATTTAATGTCTACTGGAAAAATTGGAAAATATTTTAAACTTATGAAAGTTTCAGGAGCCTACTGGAGAGGTGACTCTAAAAATGAAATGCTTCAAAGAATTTACGGAACAAGCTGGTCTACACAGAAAGAATTAGACGATTATTTAAATATGATTGAAGAGGCAGAAAAAAGAGATCATAGAAAATTAGGGAAGGAAATGGATTTATTTCATTTTAGAGAAGAAAGCCCAGGATCAGTTTTTTGGCATGAAAAAGGTTGGAATTTATTTCAGAAATTAATTGCCTACATGAGATCTAAACAAGACGATGCAGGTTATAAGGAAATAAATACTCCAGAAATATTGGATCGATCATTGTGGGAAAAATCAGGTCATTGGGAAAAATTTGGTGCAAATATGTATACCTCCACGACACCAGATGAAAAAGTATTTGCAATTAAACCAATGAATTGTCCAGGATGTGTTCAGATTTTTAATCAAGGATTAAAAAGCTATAGAGATTTACCACTTAAAATGTCAGAGTTTGGAAAAGTTCATAGATATGAACCATCAGGAGCTTTGCATGGACTTTTGAGAGTAAGAGCATTTACTCAAGACGATGCACATATATTTTGTTCAGAAGATCAAATTACAGAAGAATGCTTAAATGTAACAAATTTAATTTTAGAAATTTATAAGGATTTAGGTTTTGAAAATGTAATTTTAAAATATTCTGATAGACCAGATGTACGTGTTGGCGAAAATAATGTTTGGGATAAATCTGAAAAAGCTTTATTAGAAGCAATTAAAGCTTCTAAACTTGAATACAGTGTAAACAAAGGAGAAGGTGCATTTTATGGACCTAAAATAGAATTTGTATTAAGAGATGCAATTGGAAGAGATTGGCAATGCGGAACACTTCAAGTTGATTTAAATTTACCCAGTAGACTTGGCGCATCATTTGTTGACAAAGATGGATCAAAAAAAGTGCCAGTTATGTTACATAGGGCCTTATTTGGATCTCTTGAAAGGTTTATTGGTATATTAATTGAAAATTATTCTGGAAAATTGCCTTTTTGGATATCACCATTACAAACAGTGGTTATTCCGGTATCGGCAGAATTTGATAATTATGCAAAAGAAGTAAATAATAAAATTAAAAAAGAAAGAATTACTTCAGAAGTTGATCTAAAAAATCATAACTTAAACTATAAAATACGAGAACATTCCTTATCAAAAATACCTATTTTGTTAATATGTGGAAAAAAAGAAGTTGACAGCAATACAGTAACTATTAGAAGATTGGATTCTAATAAACAAGAAAATATGGATTTAGATTTATTTATAAAAAAACATTCTGCTTTAAATAAAGTATATTCAAAATAAGTGGCAGTCTTCAAACAAAATTATTTTCAAAGAAGAACAAAGGATAGAGGTCCTAAATCAAATAATAGAATTATATCTTTAGATGTTCAGGTAATTTCAAGTGATGGAGAAAACTTAGGTATTTTAAATACAAACGAGGCTATAAGAAAAGCCAAAGAAGAAGGCTTGGATTTAATCGAAATTGCTCCAAATGCAAAGCCCCCAGTGTGCAAGATAATGGATATGGGTAAGTATAAATATGATGCTCAAAAAAAAGCAAATAAAGCAAAGAAAAAACAAAAAAAAATTGAACTAAAAGAAATTAAACTAAGACCAGTAACAGAAGTTCATGATTATACTTTTAAGATTAAGAATGCACAAAAATTTTTATTAAAAGGAGATAAAGTAAAATTTACAATAAAATTTAAAGGAAGAGAATTACAACACTCGCATCTTGGAAATGAGCTTATGGACAAAATAAAGCTAGATATAAATGAAATAGGACGAGTAGAACTTCAACCGAAGTTTGATGGTAAGCAGATGATTATGGTAATTCAGCCTTTATAGGCAATAATTGATGTTGTAAAATAATATTAATATTTGTATAAACCCTCAGAATTATGCCAAAACTTAAAACTAAAAGTTCAGCAAAAAAAAGATTTAAAATTACAGCCAAAGGCAAAGTAGTAATGCCCCAAGCCAACAAAAGACATGGCATGATAAAAAGATCGAATTCACAAATTAGAAAACAAAGAGGCACAACGATTATGTCAAAACAAGATGGCAAAATTGTTAAATCGTATATGCCTTACAGTTTAAGAGGATAAAATGGCAAGAGTTAAAAGAGGTGTAACAAGTCACGCCAAACATAAAAAAGTTCTTAAGGCTGTTAAAGGACAATGGGGAAGAAGAAAGAATACTATAAGAGTTGCAAGACAAGCAATGGAAAAGGCTATGCAATATGCCTATAGAGATAGAAGAAATAAAAAGAGGGATTTTAAGTCATTGTGGATACAAAGAATTAATGCAGGAGTAAGAGCTGAAGGGCTAACTTATTCAAAATTTATTAATGGATTAAATAAATCTGGAATAAAAATAGACAGAAAGATTCTAGCAGAAATAGCATATGATAATCCAGAAGCATTCAAAACTATAGTTAAAAAAGCTCAATCTGCTTTAAACTAATCTTCTCTATTGTTTTTCTGAACTTTAGAAATAATCTAGTAAAATGTCAGATATTATAAAAATTAAAGAAGAATATCTAAACAAGCTTAAAGATAATTTAGATCTCAACAATGTTAATCAATTAAAGTCCGAGTTGTTTGGTAAGAATGGAAAAATTTCAAATGAATTTAAAAGAATGGGTTCTATTCCTGCGGAAGATAGAAAAAAATTTGCCTCAGATCTAAATTCAATAAAAGATGAACTGCAAAGTTTAATTGAAAAAAAAATTCAGGATATTGAAATTAATGAAATAAATTTAAAACTTCAAAATGAAAAAGTTGATGTCACCTTACCAGAAAGAAGTTTTAATCGAGGTAAAATACATCCAGTATCTCAAGTCATAGATGAAATATCTTCAATATTTTCTGAAATAGGTTTCGGTGTTCAGGAAGGTCCAGATGTTGAAAATGAGTACAATAATTTCACTGCTTTGAATACACCCGATGGTCACCCTGCAAGAGATATGCATGATACATTCTATTTGGATAATAAAAAAGAATTTTTACTTAGAACCCATACATCTCCTGTTCAAGTTAGAACAATGTTGAATGGCAAACCTCCATTTAAAATTATTGCTCCAGGAAGAACTTACAGGTCTGATAGTGATCAAACTCACACACCAATGTTTCATCAAGTAGAAGGTCTTCATATTGATCAAAATATAAATATGGGTCATCTAAAAGGATGCTTAAATTATTTTATAAAAGAATTTTTTGAGGTTGATAAAATTAAAATGAGATTTAGGCCAAGTCATTTTCCTTTTACAGAACCATCTGCTGAAGTTGATATTGGTTATGAGTTAAAGGATGGTAAAATAATTATAGGAGAAGGCGACAAGTGGTTAGAGATTTTAGGATGCGGCATGGTTCATCCAAATGTACTTAAAAATGTTAAAGTAGATCCCTCAAAATTTCAAGGATACGCTTTTGGTATAGGCATAGATAGATTGGCAATGCTCAAATATGGTATTAATGATTTAAGAGCATTTTTTGAAACAGACTATAGATGGTTAAATCATTTTGGATTTGATCCATTAGACGTGCCTTCAAGCTATAGAGGATTGAGTAGATGAAATTTACGATTGATTGGTTAAAACAACATTTAGATACAAAATATAATAACGAAAAAATAATTGATAAACTAACTAATATTGGTCTTGAAGTAGAGAGTTTTGAAAGTCAATTATCTGAACAAGATGAATTTGTTATTGCCAGAATTGTAAATGTGGAGCAGCATCCAAATGCTGATAGATTAAGTGTATGTGATGTTGATATAGGGAAAGAAGAAATAGTAAAAGTAGTTTGTGGAGCCCCAAATGCAAAAAAAGATCTAATAAGTGTATATGCGCCACCTGGTGCAATAATACCAGAAAATCAAATGAAATTATCTGTAAGCAAAATTAGAGGAGTAACTTCATATGGAATGCTTTGTTCAGAATCAGAATTAAAATTATCAGATCAAAGTGAGGGAATTACTGAACTATCTTCAAAAAAATATAATAATCAAATTGGTAAAAAATATTTTAAAAGCAATAGTCCAAAAGTAATTGATCTTTCAATTACTCCAAATAGAGCTGATTGTCTTGGAGTAAGGGGGGTAGCTAGGGATTTGGTAGCAGCAGGAGCTGGAAAACTTAAAAAATTTAATGAGAATAAAATAAAATTTAAAGGTTCCCAAAAAATAAAAGTAAAAATTGTTAAAGAAAAAAATCAAGGATGCTCTACATTTGGGAGCTGTTTAATTAAAGATATTAAAAATACCGAAAGTCCAAAATGGTTAAAAGATAAGATATTATCATTAGGTCAAAAGCCAATCTCAGCAATAGTAGATGTAACAAACTATATAATGTTTGATTTAAATAGACCACTGCATGCCTATGATGCAGATAAAATTAACGAAGGTATTATTGTTAGGAATTCAAAAAAAGGTGAAAGCTTTGAAGCTTTAGATAATAGGAAGTATACGCTTCAAGATAATATGTGTGTGATATCAGATAAAACTGGTGTTTTGGGACTTGGAGGAATAATAGGGGGAACTAGATCTGGAACTGAGCTAGATACAAAAAATATTCTACTTGAGGCAGCTTATTTTAATCCAAAATCTATAAGAAAAACTTCTAAATTATTAAATATAGACACTGATGCAAAATTTAGATTTGAGAGAGGGATTGATCCAGATTCAATTGAAGAAGGGCTGGTTAAAGCAGCTACATTAATCCAAGAAATATGTGGTGGCGAAGTAAGTAAATTAGATGTGCAAAAAAGTGAAACTTTTAAGAAAATCCAAATAAGATTTCCTATAGCTTTGTTTCAAAGCATTACGGGTTTTAAAGTTGCCGAAAAAGAAATAATGAAAATCTTAAGTGATTTAGGATTTGTAATTAAGAAAAAGAATAATGATTTAAATCTAACAACCCCTTCCTGGAGACCCGATATCTTGCAGCCAATTGATATAGTAGAGGAAATAGTAAGAATTAAGGGTTATGATCAAATCAAAACAGAATTACCAGAAAAAGTTAGAAAAAAACCAACACTTAATAAACGACAAAAATTATCTCACTTTTTGAAACGTTCTGTTGCATCAAAAGGTTATTATGAGACTGTAACCTGGTCTTTTACAGACTCAAAAATTAATCAATTATTTAAAGAAGATAAGAATGAAGTAGAAATTATAAATCCAATTAGTTCTGATTTAAATGTTTTAAGAAGCTCAATTTTTTCTAACTTGATAATTTATTTAAAAAAGAATTTAGATAGAGGTTTTAAAGATATTTCACTTTTCGAAATTGGACCAATATTTAATGGAAATAAACCAGGCCAACAAAAAACAGCTCTAGCAGGTTTAAGATCTGGCAAAGTATCAAGGCATAATTGGATAGAAAAAGAGAGATTAGTAGATGTTTTTGATGCAAAAAGAGATGCAATTCAAAGTTTAATCGAGGCTGGTTTTGACCAAAATAAACTTTATATTAATGATAAAGCACCAAGCTATTATCACCCAGGTAAATCAGGCAGCATTTATTTAAATAAAAATGAAAATAATCCAGTCGTATATTTTGGCGAAATACATCCAAATATTTTAAAAAAGATTGATATTAAAACTGAAGCTTTAGTGTGCATTGAAATTTACTTAGACAATATAAAAGAAATGAGTAAAAAATTAAAAGATCAAAAAAACCAATATCAATATTCAGATTTTCAAAAATCAGAAAGAGATTTTGCTTTTGTAATTGATAAAAATTTTAAGGTTCAAGACTTAGTTAATATAATTTCTGAAGTTGATAAAAATTTAATTAGATCAGTAAAAGTTTTTGATGTTTATGAAGGAGAGAACATTCCAGATGATAAAAAATCAATTGCTTTAAATGTTGCAATCCAATCTTCAGAAAAAACGTTAAATGATGGGGATTTAGAAAAAATTAATCAACTTATAATTTCAACTGTAGAATCAAAATCTGGTGCGAAAATAAGATCGTAATCATGTCTACAATTGATAATATTAGAAATTTTGCAATTATTGCCCATATTGACCATGGAAAATCTACAATAGCAGATAGAATAATTCATAAGTGTGGTGGACTTACCGAGAGAGAAATGAAAGCTCAAGTTTTAGATTCTATGGATATAGAAAGAGAAAGAGGAATAACAATTAAAGCGCAAACAGTAAAACTAAATTATAAATCAAAAGATGGAAAAAATTATATTTTAAATATCATCGATACCCCTGGGCATGTAGATTTTAGTTATGAAGTTAGCAGATCACTATATGCTTGTGAAGGTTCAATTTTAATTGTTGATACCACACAGGGAGTAGAAGCTCAAACACTAGCTAATGTTTATCAGGCATTAGACATTAATCATGAAATAATTCCTATATTAAATAAAATTGATTTACCAGCATCAGATGTTGAAAAAACAAAAAAACAAATAGAGGATGTAATAGGTATAGATACAAGCAATGCAGTTTCATGTTCTGGAAAAACTGGAGAAGGAATAGATGAAATTTTAGAACAGATAGTGAAAAACTTGCCATGCCCCAAAGGTTTAAAAGATAATGATTTAAAGTGCCTATTAGTTGATAGTTGGTATGATTCTTATTTAGGAGTAGTAATATTAGTTAGAGTTATAGATGGACAATTATCAAAAAATATGAAAATAAAAATGATGTCGAACAACGAAGAATATGTAGTAGAAAAAGTTGGAATATTTACACCTAAACCAAAGGATATTAATGAGCTTAAATCAGGTGAAATTGGATTTATAATTACAGGCATAAAAAATTTATCTGAGACAAAAGTTGGAGACACAATTTGTGATGCAGGCAAACCTTTAAAAGAAGCTTTACCTGGATTCAAACCAAGTAAACCAGTTGTTTTCTGCGGCTTATTTCCAGTAGATAGTTCTGAATACCAAAAGTTAAAAGATGGTTTGGCAAAGTTACAATTAAACGACTCTAGTTTTTCTTATGAAGCAGAATCATCATCTGCTCTTGGCTTAGGATTTAGATGTGGTTTTTTAGGCTTGTTACATTTAGAAATTATTACCGAAAGGCTAGAAAGAGAATTTGATATAAATTTACTTACCACAACTCCAGGAGTTGTTTACAAAGTTCACTTAAACAGCGGAAGTGTAATTGAACTACAAAATCCTTCTAATTTACCAGATCCAACCCTAATAGATTTTATTGAAGAGCCATGGATTAAAGCTACAATTATAACTCCAGATGAATATTTGGGTTCCATAATTAAAATGTGCCAAGACAAAAGAGGAATACAAACTAACTTATCTTATTCTGGAAATAGAGCTGTTTTGAATTATGAACTACCATTAAATGAAGTTGTTTTTGATTTTAATGATAGAATAAAATCAATGACTAGTGGTTATGCAAGTTTTGATTATGAAATAATAGAGCATAGAGAGGGTGATTTAGTAAAACTTGGGATTTTGGTTAATACAGAGACTGTTGATGCTCTTTCAATGATGGTACATAAAAATTTTGCCCAATCGATAGGAAGAGAAGTTTGTGAAAAACTTAAAGATTTAATTCCTAGACATAATTTTATGATACCAGTCCAGGCAGCAATTGGTGGAAAAAT
>Ga0208642_1001005_pt1 | contig 13672 bp, 11 predicted proteins | sample ETN02SmetaG_4_FD_185790 | JGI IMG/M metagenome (GOLD analysis project Ga0208642, IMG submission 185790) | Marine microbial and viral communities from oxygen minimum zone, Eastern Pacific Ocean - ETNP2014F10-02SV251 (SPAdes) (version 2) | ecosystem: Environmental > Aquatic > Marine > Oceanic ...
TTAACTAATAAATGACAATTTATGCTTTATCTACTGGTCCTGGAATATCAGGGATAGCTGTAATTAGAGTTTCAGGGAAAAATACGATTGAAGTAGTTAAAAAAATCACAGGTTCAAAATTACCAAAGCCGAGGATTGCAACACTCGTAAAATTCAACAAACATAAGGGAAAAGAGCTGATTGACGAGGGCGTAATTATATGGTTTCCGGCTCCAAATAGCTATACTGGTGAAGATTTAGCAGAATTTCATGTTCATGGTAGCAGGGCTGTGATTAATGCTATGCACTCATCTATTTCGAAGATAAAAAATTGTCGTTTAGCAGAACCTGGAGAATTTACAAAAAGAGCATTTCAAAATGGCAGAATAAATTTACAAAAAGCCGAAAGTATTGCTGATTTAATTTCAGCAGAAACAGAAATTCAAAGAAAACAAGCTCTAAAAATTATGAGCGGAAAATCATCAGACAAATTTAATTCATGGAGAGAAAAGCTTATAAAAATTTTATCTCATATAGAGGCAAAAATTGATTTTCCAGATGAAGATCTACCAAAAAATATTATTAATGAAGTTCAGAAAACATCAAATAAAGTTCTCACTGAAATAAAAAAAACATTAAATGATCAAAAAGTTGGAGAAAGAATTAGAGAAGGCTTTAAGATTGCAATCGTGGGTCCTACAAATTCCGGAAAATCAAGCTTATTAAACTACTTTTCAAAAAGAGATGTTGCCATAGTTTCAGAGATTGCCGGAACAACAAGAGATGTAATTGAAACTCATCTTAATCTAGATGGATATCCAGTAATTGTTTCAGATACTGCTGGAATAAGAAATTCAAAAAATGAAATTGAAAAAAAAGGGATAAAAATAGCTCTAAATAGGGCAGAAGATGCTGATTTAAAATTGGTCATCGTATCTGCTAAAAACGTTGATTTTACTGGAGTTTTGAAGGATTTATTAACAAAAAATGCTATTTTAGTAATCAATAAATCAGATTTAATAAAAGGAAAGTTAAATAGTAAATTTAAAAAATACGAACACGTTTTGATATCTATTAAAAAAGATTTAAATTTAAACAAATTAATTTTAAAAATAAAAAGTAAGTTAAAAAATAAATTTACAACTACCGAGGATATTTTAATTACTAGAGAAAGACACAGACAAAATTTAATTAATTGTGTTCAACATTTAGAAAAATTTCAAAAGAAAAAATCTGCTCAAGATTTTGATAAGGCCGCAGAAGATTTAAGATTAGCCACAAGACATCTGGGAAAGATAGTCGGAAAAGTAGATGTAGAAGAACTATTAGGTAGTATTTTCAATGATTTTTGCATTGGAAAATAAATCAGCAATCGGCTTGTAAATCTATAAACGATCTATAAATTCATGGCATGAATGATGATTTGTCATTTGATGTAGTAGTGATTGGTGGAGGTCATGCTGGGTGTGAAGCTGCAGCTGCTTCAGCTCGCATGGGAATAAATACTGGTTTGTACACTCATAAAATCGAAACGATTGGCGAGATGTCATGTAACCCGGCTATCGGAGGATTAGGAAAAGGACATCTTGTTAAGGAGATAGATGCGCTTGATGGCGTGATGGGTGTCGTAGCTGATAAATCTGGAATTCAATTTAGATTGTTAAACAGAAGCAGAGGTCCAGCCGTTAGAGGTCCCAGAACACAGTCAGATCGAGTATTATACAAGAAATATATGCAAAAAACGCTTCTAAGTTATTGTAATTTAAGGGTTTTTTCGGACCCTGTTATTGAGTTTATTTTCAGTCAAAATCGGGCAATTGGCTTTCACACTCAGTCTGGAAACAAAATAAATTGTAAAAAAATGATTTTAACTACTGGAACTTTTTTAAATGGACTAATTCATATTGGAAATAAAAAAATTCCAGCAGGACGTCACGATGAAAATCCATCAACAGGTCTAAGTGAACAACTAAAAAAATTTAAAATAAAAATAGGAAGATTAAAAACTGGAACACCACCAAGATTAGATGGCTCGACAATTGACTATGGTAATTTAGAAAGACAAGATGCAGATACCGATCCAGAGTATTTTTCTTTTTTGACAAATAAAACTTACAATGAGCAAATTTCATGCAGTGTCACTTACACAAATAAAAAAGTTCACGACATTATAAAAAAAAATTTAAATAAAAGTGCTATGTACTCTGGAAGTATTAAAGGTGTTGGGCCGAGATACTGTCCTTCTATCGAAGATAAAATTGTAAAATTTTCCGACAAGACTAGACATCAAATTTTTTTAGAACCTGAAGGTTTGAATGATAAAACAGTTTATCCAAACGGTATCTCAACCTCTTTACCAGTCGATGTTCAGGCTGAAATATTGAGTAAAATCAATGGGTTAGAACAAACTCGCATAATACGGCCTGGCTACGCTATCGAATACGATTATGTTGATCCGCGTGAACTAAATCATACTTTGGAAACCAAAAAAATAAAATCACTTTACCTAGCTGGTCAAATTAATGGAACGACTGGCTATGAGGAAGCTGCCGCTCAAGGACTTATGGCAGGAATCAATGCGGCACTATCGATTCAAAAACAAGAATCATTAATTCTTGATCGAGCTCAAGCTTATATTGGGGTGATGATTGACGATTTGGTTACAAAGGGGGTGGCAGAACCTTATAGAATGTTTACATCTCGTGCAGAGTACCGATTAAGTTTAAGAGCAGACAACGCAGATGCAAGATTAACTCAAATTGGAATTAATATTGGTGTTGTACATCATTCAAGAAGTAGAATATTTACTAAAAAACTTAATAAAATCAAAGAGTTAAGTAATAGCTTAAAAACCCTTAATATATCACCTAACCAAGCTGAAAAATTTGGAGTAAGAATTGCTAAAGATGGCGTCAGAAGATCTGCATTTGAAATATTATCCCGCGATGGAGTTACATTTAACAAGTTAAGAGAGATATGGAATGAAATACCAATTGCATCAAGAGACGAAGAAGAGCAAATTGAAATTAGCGCTCATTATTCTGGTTATTTGGACAAACAAAAGTCAGATATTATAGCTTTTAGAAAAGACGAAAGCTTAAAAATTCCAGAAAGTATTGATTATAATAAGCTAAGCGGATTGTCTAATGAAGTTAAAAGCAAATTTAAGCTTATAAAGCCTAAAACCTTAGGTCAGGCACTTAGAATTGATGGTATAACGCCAGCTGCTGCTTATATTTTACTTGCACATGTAAAAAAAGGGTATAAAAAGCATAAAAGCGCATAAATGGATAAATCTATCCAGATAGATAATTTTAATAGATATACTCGTGTTTCACGTGAAACAATCACAAGTTTAAAAAAATATGAAAGTTTACTATTAAAAGCCAATAAAAAGCTGAATCTAATTGGAAATTCAACAATTGAGCAATTATGGATAAGGCATTTCCTAGATAGCTCGCAAGTCATTGATTATATTGATAAAAATGAAAAAAGCTTGATAGATATAGGTTCTGGAGCAGGTTTTCCAGGATTAGTATTGTCTATAATCTCCAGAGATAGAAAAATTGCTCTGAAAACAAAATTAATTGAAAAAAGTTCTAAGAAAGTAAATTTTTTAAACGATGTAATTAACAAACTTCACTTAAATGTTGATGTGGTCCATAAAAATATTATGGAAGAACCAAATTATTTTTCTGGAGACGTAATAGTAGTCAGAGCTTTTAAATCCTTAAAAGTGACACTGCAACTTATTCACAATAAAGCTCGAAATTGGAAAAAAATTTTCATTTTTCTAGGGAAAACAGGAAAACATGAATTACTTCAAGCTTCTAAAATTTGGGATATTGAGTATAAGCAAAGGGCAAGTGTTACGAGCAATGATTCGAGTGTTATAGAAATTAATAAACTTAAAAAAAAATAAATTGAAAAATAGTCAAATTATTTCGGTAATTAATCAGAAAGGCGGAGTGGGAAAAACTACCACTGTGATAAATTTAGCAACAGCCATTTCGTTTCTTAATAAAAAAGTTTTAGTTATTGATTTAGATCCACAGGGTAATGCCACTACAGGTTTTGGTTTAACCAGTGTCGGCGAAAAGACAGTCTACGATGTGTTAAACGGCAATTGTAATTTTGCAGACGCTATTAAAGATACAAAAATAGATAATCTTAAAATAGTTCCATCAAATGTAGATTTGTCGGGGTTAGAAGTAGAGACTGCTAATGAAAACAGAAGGGCTTTTTTGTTAAAAGATAAGATTGAAAATTTTGTGAATAGTGAAAAAAATAATTTTTCCTATATTTTTATAGATTGTCCACCTTCACTAAGCCTTTTAACGGTCATGGCTTTGGTGGTTGCCAAATCATTAATCGTTCCTCTCCAGGCAGAATTTTTTGCTCTCGAAGGACTAAGCCAACTAGTTAAAACTATAGATAGAATAAAAATTAAATTAAATCCTGAAATCGATATTAGAGGGGTTCTTTTAACTATGTTTGATAAGAGGAATAAACTTTCTTCTGAAGTAGATGCAGAGGCCAGAAAATTTTTTAAAAATAAAGTTTATCAAACAGTTATACCAAGAAATGTAAGACTCTCCGAAGCCCCTTCTCATGGTATTCCAGTGTTAATTTATGACAAATCATGCTCAGGAAGCAGATCTTATTTAAATTTTGCTGATGAATTTTTACGACAAGAAAATGTAATGGAAAGCGCAGCATAATGATTGATTCTAGATTTAAAAAAGGTTTAGGAAGAGGACTGTCATCTTTGTTAGGAGACTCATCAAATAAAATTGAAACAAATAAGGTTTCAATAAACGATCTTTCAAGAAATAAATTTCAACCCAGAAAACATTTTAGCGAAGAAGGTTTGGAAGAATTATCTAATTCCATTAAAGAACAAGGAATTATACAACCAATCGTCGTTAGGCCAGATAAATCTACAAAAGGTAAATATGAAATCATAGCTGGTGAAAGAAGATGGTTAGCTGCTCAAAAAGCAGGACTTCACGAAGTACCAGTTGTTGTCTTAAGCGTTGACGATATAAAATCTCTTGAATTTTCCATTATTGAAAATGTTCAAAGACAAGACTTAAACCCAATAGAGGAGGCTCGTGGTTATCAAAGATTGATAGATGATTTCAATTATGATCACGATAAATTATCTAAGTTTATTGGCAAAAGTAGAAGTTATATAGCAAATTCGACAAGATTATTATCTCTTCCAGACGAGATTCTGTCGATGGTTGAACAAAATAATTTGTCAGCCGGACACGCTAGAACATTAATAGGTTTGCAAAATTCCATTCATATTGCAAAAAAAATAATTCAAAAAAAACTTTCCGTGAGACAAGCAGAAGTTTTGGTAAAACAATACAAAAACAAAAAATTTACATTAATTTATAAAAAAGACGCTAACATTCTAGATTTACAAAGATTATTAGAAGAAAAAACAGGACTAACTGTTTCTATTAATAATAAAAAAAGTAACTCAGGAACAATTACCTTTGCGTATCAAGACCTTGATCAATTGGAGAAAATAACCGACACAATTAAGAATAACTATTAGCTTTTTTGCATAGCTTGGTAAAAAAGTTGAAAAAAATTATTTTTGATATTTGGGGATTTTTTTTACACAAAAGTTCAGTATTGCTAATTTCGTTAATTGCTATTTTTAAATCATTAATATTCCAAATAGTTAATTGTTTTTTTACTAGCGGTTTTTCTTTCCAAAAAATTAGAGGCTTAGATGCATTTAATAAATTGTCTAAGCTATTGTAATTATTCTCTAACTTCTTCATGTTGAGCAGTCTTTGTATTTTATTGCCTAATATTCTCAGGAGAAATATATAATTCACAGTACCTAAATATAGCTCTGATAGAATTTTTTTATATTGTAATATGTTACCGCACAAACATTCATTAATAAGGCCGTCTGATTTGTAGTCACCAGAAAAATTAATTATAGATTTTATCTCATTTATTTCTACATTTTTTTTATTTAGTGCAAAAGATTTTATTTTCTCAATTTCATTTTTTAAATTATTGCGATCATGATTTGCTTTATCAATAAGTAAATTAATTGATTCTCTAGATATAGTTATATTATTTTTTTTTAGTTCAGTTTCCGCAATAATTTTCAAATCTCTATCGGTATCCAAATAACATGGAATGCATAAAGTAGTGGTATTTGTTTCAAAAAAGCTTCTTAACTTGGATTTTTTTTCTAGTATATCTGCAAAAATTATTAAAAAAACATTTTTAGGAAATTTTTCAATTATATTTTCTATCTGTTCGATTATTTTATCTGTTCCACCGCTGACGGTAATTATTTTTTTGTCACTAAACAAGGATCCAGAATAAATAGAATTATAAAAACTTTCTTCATTATCAACAATGTCGTTTTCATAAAAAGACAAAAATTCTACATTAGTAGTTTTTTTATTCAGTGCTACTTTAATTGATTCCTTAATATCTTTTTTCAATCCATTATTTTCCCCATATAATAAAAATAAATTATACCTTAAAATATTTGATGGATTTTTTTGTATTTCATAACTTTTTATAATCATTTTGTTGTAATATTGTGTGATAATTTAATTAATATTTCTTGAAATATTTTATTTATTAAGTTCTCAACTGATTTATTTTCTAATTTTATTGTATCGGAATGTTGATCTTGCGCCTTATAAGTTAACGAAGAAATAAAAGTTTGATTTAGTATTTTTTCATCGGTTATAAAATCTGTTGTTATTATTTTTGTTTTTATGGTAATTTTGTATTCCAATATTTTTCCAACATTATCCTTGGCCGTCGCCTCTTTGTTTTTTAATGTATCAATTAAAAACTTTACGCTTGTGATATTTTGATCATTTTTTTCAGATTTAGATAATCTGTGTAATCGGGAATAGATTTTTTTTCCTATAATTTTATCTCCCTTTATAGAATAATCAGCGATATCAAATTGTATATTTGTTGAGCCAAAAATTGGTTTATAACCAGCGCATTCACTAATAAAAATAAGCACAATAAACGCAAAAATAAGATAAGTTATTTTTTTCATTTTTTTGTTATGAAGTTTACTAGTTTATTTTTAATATAAATATTTTTTATAATTGGGCTACTTTCTATATGTTTTATAACATTATCAATTTCTTTTGATTTCTCTATAATTTTTGCTTCTTTTGAATTTTTTGGCATTTCTAACGCGCCTCTTTTCCTTCCATCCACCTGTACTACAATTATACAATTTTCTTCATCAAGTAATTTAGGATCATATTTAGGCCAATAGAATTTTTTGTTTATTTTTTCACAACATTCACAGGCCAAATGTGGAGCAAGTGGCATTAGCAACATTGTTACTTTTTCCCATTCGTTTTTCAAAGTTTTATTTGAAGTTTTATTGTTGATAACGTGATCATAAAACAAGTTATATATTTCGTGAATATTAGCTACAACAACATTGTACTGAAAATTATCTAGGTTTTTGGTTACATTATAAATTGTCTTGTTAACAGCTTTTTTTAACTCAATATCCTCAGATTTAAATGGCGAATTCTCCTTATTTTTATTTAAAATTTCGCTATTTAATTTCCAAAGTTTTTGAATAAATTTATGAGCAGCAGAAACTCCTTCCAGAGACCATTGGACATCTCTTTCCGGAGGACTATCCGATAACATAAACCATCTGATTGAATCTGCTCCATAAATATTAATCATTTCCTCAGGATCTACTATGTTTTTTCTAGATTTGGACATGGCTTCGGGAGAACCTAACACAACTCTTTTTTTATCTTTTTTTGCAACTAAGTTTCCATCAGAATTTTTTTCAACTTCATCTGGATATAGCCATTGATTTTTTTCATTTTTATAAGTTTCGTGGCAAACCATTCCTTGGGTAAACAAGCTTTTAAATGGTTCAATATAATTAAATTGTTTGTTATTGAACGCTAACGCTCTCATGAAAAATCTAGAATACAGTAAGTGTAAAATTGCATGCTCAACTCCTCCGATATATTGATCGACGGGCATCCAATATTTAATGTCACTTAGTTTATATCCATATTTTTCATTTTTTGGTGAACAAAATCTTACAAAATACCACGACGAATCAACAAAAGTATCAAGAGTATCTGTTTCTCTGATAACTTTTTCTCCTGAAGAAAGCGCAGTATATTTCCAGGTCGTATGTTTTTCTAGAGGGTTTCCTTTTACATTAAGATCCACATCTTCAGGTAACAATACAGGCAAGTCTTTTTTTTCAATTGGGATTGCGTTGCCCTTGTTATTATAAACTATAGGAATAGGGCAACCCCAATATCTTTGTCTGGAAACACCCCAATCTTTCAGACGAAAAGTAATTTTTTGGTTTCCTAGTTTTTTTTCAGTAATTACATTAATAATTTTTTGTATAGCCTGGTTAACAGTAAGATTATCTAAAAAATTAGAATTAAATAATATTCCATCTTCTGTAAAGGCTTCATTTTTTATAGTGAATTTGTCAGCTTCTATATTTTTTGGTCTAACTACAGGCAACACTTTAAGTTTGTATTTGTAGGCAAAATCTAAATCTCTTTGATCGTGAGCCGGACAGCCAAAAATTGCTCCCGTTCCATAATCCATCAAAACAAAGTTCGCGATATAAATTGGAAGTTTGATTTTTTTGTCTAATGGATGTATCGCAAATAAATCAGTATTAAAGCCAATTTTTTCAGCATTTGCTAGTGCCTCTTCCGTAGTTCCCATTTTTGAACATTCTGATTTAAAGGCAAGAAAGTTCTTATTCCTTTCAAAATTTTTTGCAATCGGATGATCAACCGAAAGCGCAATAAAGGAGGCACCAAATATAGTATCAGGCCTAGTTGTAAAAACTTTTATTTTATCGAATTTATTTTCTTCAAATATTTTGAAATTTATTTCACAACCATAAGATTTACCTATCCAATTTTTTTGCATTAATTTGACTTTTTCAGGCCAATTTTTTAGTTTTTCAAGTTCATCCAACAAATTTTGTGAAAATTTTTTAATATTAAAAAACCATTGAGAAAGTTTCTTTCTCTCAACCATCACACCTGATCGCCATCCTCTGCCGTTAATTACTTGTTCGTTGGCCAAAACCGTTTGTTCAGCGGGATCCCAATTCACATAAGTATCTTTTTTGTAAACTAAATTTTTTTCATATAACTCCAAAAAAAATTCTTGCTGATGTTTGTAATATTCAGGATCGCAAGTTGATATTTCTCGGTCCCAATCTATTGAAAGACCAAGTGATTTTAGTTGTTTTTTCATGGTTTCTATATTTTTTTTTGTCCACTCTTTGGGATGAAGATTATTTTCACGCGCTGCATTTTCTGCAGGCAACCCGAAAGAGTCCCAGCCCATCGGATGTAGAACATTGAAACCTTTGAGTTTTTTATATCGAGCCAAAACATCCCCTATTGTATAATTACGGACATGACCCATGTGAATCTTACCGGATGGGTAAGGAAACATTTCTAGGCAGTAAAATTTTTTTTTGCCTTTATCGACTTCAACAGTATTGGTTTTTTTTTTAGACCAATAATCTTGCCATTTTTTCTCGATATTTTTTATATTGTACCGCTCCATGAATCGCAAAAAACTAAAGTTTCATAAATTTAGAAAATATGTGTTATTTAAGATCTGGTCTCTTTTTTCTATTTTTCTTTTTTGTTTGTTTTTCAAAAACAACAGCCTTTTTAAGAATAGCGACTTGTAATTCATTTTCCAAAGCAGAAGTTATTTTTTTAACCGTACATTCCTGTTGAGGATTACATTTTTTTTTATGTATAATTATTTTTATTCCATCAGCTCTTATTTGGTTTGTTAGAAATCTTACAGAAATTTTAATTGATTCATTTGTTGTCGCTCCTTCGTTGTACCAATCAGTACTTATAATTCCCCCAGAGTAATCAACTATAGATAATGGTAAAAAATCAAGTATTTCTAATGTGGCGCGCCACATAGGATTAGAAGTAGCAAATTGATAAGTAGTATTCTTATTTCCCCCCATCAACCCACCTAATGTTACACCTCTACCTTCTTCTAAATTTTTTTTGACTCTCTCATCGGCATTAGGTGAAACTTTTCTGGCGTCTGCTGGATCCCAAATTCCACAAGAGTTTAAAAAACCAAATAAAATAATCCCAGCAATAAATATAACAATCTTCTTTGGGTTGTAATTTACAAACATTATTACTTAATATACATCAATGTTGGTTTGTAAATTACTAATAAATCATACGAAAAAATCAATAATAGTGAGGATTTTAGTGGCATCGAATAGAAATGTGATAAATATACAACAATGTGAAAAAATATATATGTTTTCATACTTTTTTAATTTTTATTGCAATTAGTGATGATAATTTGGCTTAATTCATATGAATAAATTAACAACATAGGGAGTAAATTATGAATAAATTAACAAAAATCGGAGCATCTGCATTGTGCGGATCTCTAGCTGCCGTATCGGCTGCACACGCAGGCTCGATGGCAGTAACAGGAGGTGCGACTGCAACGTACACTCAGGTTGAAGGTAAAGTTACTGGAAACCCTTTGGGTATGGCTTCTGCATTGACGTTCACAGGTACTGGTGAACTTGATAGTGGAGTTGGAATTACGTTAACGGTAGCACACAACGATAAAAACGCCTACTCGACCTCTGCAATAGCTGCAGACGTTCCGGGATTAGGAGTGTTCACGTTTGACCAAGGTGGCGGAACAGGTTTAGATCGTATCGACGATATGATGCCAACAGCTTGGGAAGAATCATATGACACTGGAACAGGTGCAAATTTAAGATCTGTAGCTGGTGCAGGTGGTTCAACTGATATCGAATGGGCTTTAAGCGGAGATCTATTACCAGAAGGTTTGGCGACATACATTTCATGGTCACCACATCCAGACGGCTCAGCAAACAGTGACAAAGGATCAAGCGGAGATGTATCGTCAAATGTTATTGGTCATGGTTGGGATATAGTCTTAGATTATGCTAATCCACTTGGAATGGTTGAAGGATTAACTCTCTTCGGCGGATATTCTTTAATTGAGACAATTGGTTCTGATCATAAATCGAATGGTTGGGGAGCTAAATATGCTGTTGGAGGACTTACAGTTGGATACCAAGAAACATCTGAAGAAAATCCAAAAGATGGTAGCAACGTAAACGGTTATGACAACCAAGCTTACGGTGTATCGTTTAATATAAACGATAATCTATCCGTGAGTTATGGAGCTCATAAATCAACACAAGATAACGTTGGTGCGGATGTTGATTTGGAAACAAAATCAGCACAGATAGCATATACATTAGGAGGCGCAGCAATTAAGATAGCAGAAACTGACGTGGAGAATGCTACTTATGGAACAAGCGACTACAATGGTACGCTTATTGGTGTAACACTAGCATTTTAGTAGAAAGGAGAGTTAAGTTATGAAAAAAATAACTAAATTAGGCCTCTCTGCTTTGTGCGGCTCGTTGGCGGTGGCATCTGCAGCTAATGCAGGTGATATCAGTGTGACTGGTTCAGCAGAAATCACTTACGTAACGGTTGACGGTAATACTACTGGACATCCGTTCGGCATGAAGTCAAACCTGGGTTTCGCAGGATCTGGTGAACTTGATGGTGGTCAGAAAGTTGCGTTGACTATAACTAATACGGATAAAAGCGCATTTTCAGCTGCGAGCATTGCTCTAACGACTAATAATATAGGTACATTTAAACTAAGTAACAATACTGGTGCCGATCTCGGAGATTATGATGATAAAGCACCAACTGCTTGGGAAGAAGCTTGGGATGGCGGACAGGGCGCAACCACGGATAAAATTAGTGGTGTTGCTAGCTCTACCAACGTCAACTGGACTTCTCCAGCTACTACCGGTAAAATTATGGGAGGAACTAAATTGATCCTTGCATATGCACCTCGTAACAATGCTACAAGGCAAAACGATAAGACTGCCTCTGGTGACACAGGTACTACTGGGAAAGGGTTAGATGTAATCTTGGATCTGAGATCAGGTAAGAAACTATCTGGTTTCTTAGGCTATTCAAGAACCAAACGACCTCATAATGACGGCGATAATCATCGTGAGCCTGATGGGCACAAAGAGGAAGCTGTTATTGGCTTGAATTACAAGCTAGGACCTTTCTCAATGGGTTATCAACATAGTGCTGAGGATTTGAAGGCTCAAGGTAGTGGAACTTCGTTCGAGAACGATATGTACCTTAACAAATCATGGGGAGTTGCGATGAACATTAATGGTGGTTTATCGGTTTCTTATGGTGAGGCAACCTCTAATCAGATCTTCACTCCGGTGACTAATGGAGCAGGGGCTAATAAGTTTACTAAAAAGAGGAAGCAGAAAAGTAAAGCTTTAAACGCCGCGTACACGATTGGTGGGGTAACTGCGAAGTGGTCAAGTGCAGAGACTAAAAATGCTGCATATTCAGAAGGAAGCGACAAAGAAGCAACGCTTGTTTCATTGGGTATAGCATTTTAAAAACTAAAATATTTATTTATTTAAAAAACCGGCCTTTAAAAAGGCCGGTTTTTTTTTGAACATTCTTATCCCCCCGAATCCTTTAATATGTAACAATTTTAGTTTATGTATATTATTTTTATTAATGCCTCCTAATGCCAAGATATTAATTTTGTTTGAGCGAGATATTAGATTAAATTTATGAATATCAAGGATATGCTTTGATTTTTCTACGTAAAAAATTGGTGAAAGAAATATAGCACTACACTTTTGTAAAATTTTTTCCTTAATTTCTTTTTGGTTATGAGCTGATCCTAAAATTATTAAATTTTTTTTTTCTAGATTAGAAAAGTTTTTTGTTTTGTTAAAGGAAGGAATATAAATACCATCTGCTTTTGTTTTTATGGTTAATCTAATGTCATTTGAAACAAACAGTTTATGTCTTTTTTTTTTACAAACTTTAGCTATTTTAATTAATTCGGTCTCCCTTTTTCTTTTTTGGGCGTTATAATTTCTGTAAATAATTCCTACATTTGTGTTAATATTTTTAAATATTTGATTATTATATCGATCTAGGAAAACAAATAAATTGGGTAAGTGTTTATGCATACGTGTTCGCAAAGGTTAGACTTAATTAAAAACAAAGTTAAAGAAATTATTGACAAAAAACAACTTAAAACTGTTCCTAACATTATAGCTATTACAAAGACATTTTCTTTAAACACGATTACTCCACTTCTAGAGATGGGACACATTCATTTTGGTGAAAATAAAATTCAGGAGGCAGAAAGCAAATGGATTGGAGTCAGAAATAAATACAGCAATTTACAATTACATATGGTTGGCAAATTACAATCTAATAAAGCCAAAAAGGCGATCAAATTATTTGATTATATTCATTCACTCGATAATGTAAAATTGGCCACAAAAATCTGTCAATACGAAAAAGAACTAAACAAAAAAATTAAATTATTTATTCAAGTTAATATAGCTGAGGAACATCAAAAATCTGGCATTTTATTGTATGATCTTGATAAATTTTATAATTATTGCACCAAAGAACTTTCTTTAAATATTATTGGTTTAATGTGTTTACCTCCAATCAATAATAATTCTAGTCAATATTTCAAAATTTTGAAAAAAAAATCAGAAGAACTTAATTTAACCGATCTAAGCATGGGAATGAGTTCGGAT
>Ga0208642_1001052_pt1 | contig 13348 bp, 11 predicted proteins | sample ETN02SmetaG_4_FD_185790 | JGI IMG/M metagenome (GOLD analysis project Ga0208642, IMG submission 185790) | Marine microbial and viral communities from oxygen minimum zone, Eastern Pacific Ocean - ETNP2014F10-02SV251 (SPAdes) (version 2) | ecosystem: Environmental > Aquatic > Marine > Oceanic ...
CGATTGCAGCAATAAAGGGTGAATGAATTGTCAATGGATATTATCAAGGTTAAAGATTTGACAAAGGAGTATAGATTCGGTGAAACTACAGTAAAAGCATTAAATGGTGTGAATATGAATGTAGTTCAAAAAAGTCTACTGAGTTTTGTAGGTCCAAGCGGAAGTGGAAAAACAACATTGTTGAATATGATAGGTGGTCTTGACCGCCCTAGCAGTGGCCAGGTTGAAATGGATGGTATCAACTTATCATCTTCACCTGAAAATGAACTACATAAGATCAGGAGAAGTAAAGTGGGCTTTATTTTTCAACACTTCTATCTTATTCCAACACTCACAGCATTTGAGAACATACTTGTTCCAACTATACCTATTCGTGGTCAGGCCTTTGAAGAGAGAGCAAAGAATCTCCTATCATACGTAAGTATGGAAAAGCGACAGAACCACCGACCTAGTCAGCTAAGTGGAGGTGAACAACAGCGAGTGGCAATATGTAGAGCTCTTATCAATGAGCCGGAGGTGTTATTATGTGATGAAATAACAGGAGAGCTTGATACAGAGACAGGAGAACAGATATTGAGACTCCTTAAAAAAATAAATCAAGAAAGAGGGACCACTATTCTTCTTATAACACATAATGAAAAAATCGCTGCAGATAGTGATAGAATTATTACACTATCTGACGGTAGAATTGTAAGTGACAAAACCAATTAAAATCTAAGTTATTTTCTCTTTTTTTAATTATCACTTCATAAATAAATAGTAGTCTACATAATGCTGGTCGGGAACTTTTGAAAACATACGACGTCAATGCAGCATTAGCGATGATGGAAAAGATCAAGAATTATGCAAAAGATATCGAAGAGAAATTGAATGATGAACTAGCACATTATTCATGGTCTAGCTTCTATGATCCGATGCGATATGCCATAGAAGGCGGTAAACTCGTAAGACCTTTGATTCTTACCTTAGCTGCAGAATCTGTTGGTAATGGTGGTGAAGACCCTGCTTCAGCTGCGGTAGCAGTTGAGCTTCTTCATACTGAGTCGATTATTCATGATGATATTATTGATCAAGAGATATCTAGGCGTGAACGTATGGCATTTCATGTAAAGTATGGTTACAGTGCATCAGTGCTTACTGCTGACTTTGTCTTCGGTATGATTCTAGATATATCTTCTAGGTATAATAATCACGCAGTGTCCCGTGAGCTTTCATCAGCTGCAGTTAGAATGTGTGAAGGTGAATTCCGGGAAATGAAGATAGACCCTAAGAATTTCCGGATAGGCTGGGAGGATTATGTTAGTATAATTTCACAGAAAACTGCATCGTTGTTCCAAACTGCGGCTAAAATAGGCGCTATAATTGGTGGAGGGACAAAAGAAGAGGTTAACGCCTTTTCAAACTATGGATTGCACTTAGGTATCGCTTATCAGATTCAGGACGATATTCTAGATTGGGATGAAAATGGAAAGATTACGAGTGCCCTTGAACTAAACCCATCTTTTGGTGATATTCCAACATACTTGAAGAAAATGACTAGGCGTTACGCAGATAAAGCTCAAAAGGATTTATCTTTGCTTAAATATAGTTCTGCAAAAAATTATCTACTAGATTTGGCTGACTTTACAGTATCGAGGCCTATCTAAATTTATATTACACCCAAAGTGGAAACCGCTAATCTAGCAAATTCATATATTGGAGCAGGATAAATTCCTGTAAGAATTATTATTGCTGTAGCAGACAGAAGAACCGAGCTGAACGCCAAAGGTTCAGCTACTCTTGACATCACTTCTCCCTCATCAATATACATCCTCTTGATTATCCAAGCGTAGTACCCTAGTGAGAAAGCGCTGTTCAGCACTCCGGCTATAGCAAGCCAAGTGAACCCTCCATCTATAGCGGCTGAGAATAGCACAAGTTTGCTCCAGAAGCCGTTCAGAGGCGGTATGCCGGCTAGAGCGAGTAGGAAGACCGTTAAGGATAATGCCGTTATGGGCATCCGCACGCCTAGGCCGTTGTATGTGTTTAGGTGTGTCTGACCTATCTTCTTGGTGACTACTGCTGCTGCTATGAATGCTCCCGTCTGCATGACCGCGTGAGTGAACACGTGGAACAGGACGCCTATGAGTCCCAGCTCGGTTTGGAGAGACACAGTTATCCCTATGAGCATATAGCCGGCTTGAGCTATACTTGAATAGGCCAGAAGTCTTGTAATAGTCTTCTGGGTCAGAGCCGCTACATTTCCAAGTGTCATGGTGATTAGCGCTAGAAATGCAAATGTGATTTGCCAGTCCAGCACCAGCACAGGTAAAGCAATAACGAATACCCGTATAGCTACGACAAAGGCGGCCTTCTTGGTGCCAGCTGAAAGGAGGGCGCTTATGGTTGTCGGAGCTCCCTCGTATGCGTCTGGTATCCACATATGGAAGGGTACTATAGCCATCTTCATTCCAAATCCTGCTATGAAGAGCAGCATCGAGAGGAGGGCTACGGGGTACATCCCGGGAGTCAGTGCGCTTGTCGCTTCTAATATCTGAAACAGGTTGGTCGAGCCTGTGAGGCCATAGATCAGAGATATGCCATAGAGTATGGTTCCGGATGATAATGCGCCTAGTATGAAAAACTTCAGCGCGGCTTCATTTGACTTGGGATCGTGTTTCCTGAAGCCTGTGAGTATGTATGTAGGTATACTCATTAGCTCCCATGCTACGGCTATCATAAGGATGTCTACAGAGAACGCTAAAAGCGACATACCAAGAGTTGAAAATAATAGAAGGGAGTAGTATATCGGTTCATTCGGTTCCCCCTTCATATAATCTAGCGACGCTACGGCAACAAATAGGGAGACTATAAGAACGGTTACGGAAAAGAAGAGTCCCATTAGATCGTTTCGGAATAGCCCACTGGATGATTCTGTCAGCTCTAGAGGTGATGTGAGGGGTTGATAGATCACCAACAGTATAGCCAGACTCAGAGCCCCTATAGTTAGGTGGCTGGAGAATTTGCCTCTCATATCTCCCTTAAAGATGATTTCAACTAGAGGTATGAAGAGAGCTATTCCGCCCAGAAGCACCATAAGTATCATTGGGGTATCCATTCTCTAATCACCCTACCAGTTGTAACAGATTCTCTGCAAAGACGTTGGTCAAATTCAATACAATCCATGGGAATATCAGGAGAAGTATCAGCGGCACCAAATAGATGGATAGATGCAGAGCAGAGATACTTGATATATCGTTTACACTAGTCCCATTCTTTAACGGCGTCATAATAGTTCTCTGAATCATCCAGAGGAAGTAAGCTGCCGTTATTACAGGCACCAGTACAGCAACGGCAAATCCCCAGTTGTAAGAAATGGCACCAACTATGACCATGTACTCGCTGAGGAAGTTCGCGAACATAGGGAGACCCATACCTGCCAGGGAGCCCAGCATAAGTAGAACCGCAGTGGTGGGCATCCTTTTCATTAGACCTTTAAGAAGAGGAATTTCACGTGTGCCCATTTGCTCGTGAATATACCCAGTGAGCATAAAGAGAAGACCTATCGCCGCAGCGTGGTTGAACATCTGAAATATGGCACCTGAGACTCCATAGAGGTTGAACGTGTAGGCACCTAGGAGTACAAAGCCCATGTGGTTTATACTCGTCAGAGCTATCATACGTTTCATATCTGTCTGCTTTAGCGCAACTATGGCGCCGTAAAACATAGTGATGAGACCAATCGACATGAAGATCCAACTGTATGTCTGTGATGCATCTGGAAATAAACTAAGGTTGACACGGATGAACCCATATCCTCCCATCTTAAGGAGTACCCCAGCGAGAAAGACCGATATTGGTGCAGGAGCTTGGACGTGAGCATCTGGAAGCCATGTGTGAAACGGGACAACAGGGAGCTTCACTCCGAAGCCAACAAAGGTAGCTATTGAGGCCAGAGTCTGAAGCCAGAAGGGTATATTGACAAGAGCTAACGCCTGCATGTCGAAGGTGGGGGATGCAAAAATGTATAGCGCAAGGAAGCCGAGGAGCATGATAAGGCTCCCAGTGTATGTGAATAGGAGGAACTTCATAGCGGCGTATTTTCTTCTCGGGCCGCCCCAGATGCCTATGAAGAAGAACATAGGTATGAGTACGATTTCCCAAAAAACGTAGAAAAGTATGAGGTTAAGAGATGTGAAGACCCCTATCACGCTCCCTTCGAAGAAGAGAATTAGGGCGTAGTACAGCGGCTGCCTAATCTTTATCAGATCCCAAGAGCCCAGTACAACCAAGATAGTAAGGAAGGCTGATATTAAAACGAGGGGACCGCTTAGCCCGTCTAGACCAAGATGATAATCGATTCCTTGAAAGGTAGGTATCCATTGCCACGGCCCTTCTTCGAAACTCATCTCTGCTCCAGCGCCGCTAAACAGAATAGAGGCGTAAGAGTATATGGCGATGCCGAAGACCACTATAGAGACTAGGAGCACGAATATCTTTACTGCTCTTTCGCTGTACCGTCCCAAGATATATGCTAGAGGGGCTGCGATCAAAGGCACGAATATCATCAGCGAAAGTATAGGTAACGCCATCTATCGATCCAGCTACCTAAACCCTGAATATTAGCGTGTAAAAGAGGAATAGAGCAAGAATCACCGCACCAACGATATATGCAAAAACATACTCCTCTGTTACTCCTGTCTGAATTCTACGAGTGGCTCTTGATAGAACCTTACCAGAGGAGGCTATGCCATTGGCAATACCATCTATCACATACTCATCGAACTTTCGGCCTATCTCGGAGAAGACTACAGTTATCTTTGGTACCATTTCATTAAAGAGTCTATCTAAAGGTCTCTCGATGAATCTTACTGTTGGACCCCGCATGGAGAGAAATCCCTTTGGTACTATTTCGTTTAAAGCTCTATCCATAGATCTTTCAACAGAGTTTGCCACCGGCCCTCTTGTTGCCATGGTTCCTCCTATGAACACTCGGTTGTAGAATCTATCTATGTACCAACGATTCCAGAGAAACCGGTGTAGAAATTTTAGACTTCCATAGCTGTCTATAATCTTAGCGGGTTCCAGATTCTTCTTTATGTATAAACGATAAGCTGGATACGCTCCCAGCAGAAACATTCCAACAGAGACTGCGGGAAGTATGTAATGCACCGCTGGACTGACCCCACCGACCACTGTGTGCATATTCGTCAATTCAAACATTTCCTCAAAGGGACCACCGAATATCTTCTCTAGGAATCCACTGAACCATGGCCCGATCGCACCAAGTGCCACTGTCATCACCGCCAGAATCCCGTAGGGAAGCAGCATGATGTAGTTTGGCTCACCAGAGTGGTGACTCGAATCGTGATTGGCTTCTTTTTGCACCTCTTGTCCGGCTTCTCCATTGTGAAAAAGTAATCCCATCATCCGTATGCTATAGAACGCGGTGATGCTTACGGTGATAAGCGCAAAGGCGAAGATCCAGTACGCATTGGCTTCGAGGGAAGCTAGGAGGATGCCATCTTTGCTCCAAAAACCTGATAGGGGAGGAACCCCAGATAGAGAGAGAGCTGCCACCCACATGAATATCCATGTGTGTGGCATGAGTTTCCTGCTTAACCTCATCTTTCCTATGTAAATAGAATCAGCGGAGTGTATCACTGATCCCGCACCGAGAAAGAGGACCGCCTTAAAGATGGCATGACTCATCAGGTGAAAGAGCCCTGCAGTGTACCCTATGATCAGAGCGTGGGGGCTCAGTCCGGCGACACCGAGTGCCAGCATCATGTATCCTATTTGACTCATTGTGGAATATGCCAGAACCTTTTTGAGTTCCTTCGCAACCAATCCTTGTGTACCGGCTAGAAACGCAGTAAATGCACCTATGCCTGCCGCCAGCAGGAAGAACATATTTGCCTCCGAGAAACCGGCTACCCAGTATCCGAAGAAGAATATGGGAAATAGACGCGCGACCAAGTAGACTCCCGCCTTGACCATAGTAGCTGCATGTATGAGCGCCGACACGGGTGCGGGACCAGCCATGGCTTCGGGAAGCCATTCATGCAGAGGGAATTGAGCTGATTTAGCTATCGGGCCTCCCAGAATCAAGATGGATGTGAGAACCAGCATGCCGGGTGTTTTAGCCATTTCAGCCATCCAGATGGAGGCTGTTTCGAATATGGTGGTGTAATTGAATGAGCCGGTGTAGATAAAGAGGATAATGATGCCTGCTAGCAGGGATACGTCGCCGATGCCTGTTGTAACCAAGGCTTTCATACCCGATTCTGAGGGCTTCTGAAACGTATTCGGAGGAGGACCACCTATCTGGTACTCCTTCTCGTCATGGTAAAAATGGCCGATCAAGCCGTAGCTGCAGATACCGACAATCTTCCAACCTATATAGAAAGCGATAAGGTTGTCTGAGAGCACGAGAAGAAGCATACTGCCGATAAAGACGTTTGTCAAGAACCAGTAGCGAGTTACTCCCGAATTGGTGCTCATATATTTAATAGAGTAAATCATAATCAGGAAGCTGATTACTGCCACTACATTTACCACAATTATGCTCAAAGGATCCACTAGCATTCCCATGTTGATTGAATCGTACCCAGGAAGTGGTATCCATACAAATTGCTCATCGGTGACTACTTCACTGAACAGATTAGGAAGAAGAAGCAGGGCCATAAGCACACTGAGGAACGGGAAGAAGACTGCGACCCCGTCTCTTAACTTACTGTTAATCCTTGCAGCCGGGATAACCAGAAGGGCCCCTAGGAAGGGGAACAACCAGGCCAACCAAGGAATCAAATTCATCACTCGACACCCATATATATAAGCGGCCTAGGATATAATAAAGAAGCCGAGGATTCTTGGAAGCCGATTGAATTCACGCAACCATGCAGGGAGAAGGTGACCACGGCTGACCTTACCATATATCCGGAAAAATATTGATGCTTTTAATAAGTTTAGTTCTGAACATTACTAATCTTAATCTACTTGATCATTACAATAATCCTTTTATTCACATTATTTTGAGGATTAAATGTGACAATTCCGTTTATACTCCTGCAATCGGTGTTTGTTCCCTTATTAGCGATTTTGGCAGTGGCCCTCTTTGGGCCTAGACTCGGGAAAAAGACAGGTTGGATCGCGGTCGCATCCTTGGTGTATACGACATCTCTTCTTCTGATATCGGGGTTAGATAAACTGAGAAAGGGTTCACCTATACTTGAGGAATACAGTTGGACGACATTTCCCTCTCTTACGATAAAGGTAGGTTTCTTCGCTGATGGTCTAAGCCTCCCTGTAGCCTTGGTTGTGAGCATCGTCACCTTAGTATGCGCCTTGTACTCCATCCCATATATTGAACACAGAATAGAAGAATTATACGATGAAGGTAGAAATGGGCTATACACTGTCTACTATGCGTCTTTTCTCTTCTTCGCCATTGGTCTGGTGGGTGTATCATTATCTACCAACCTTGTTGCACTGTTTATTTTTCTTGAACTATTGTTGATCCCACCTTACATGCTCATAGGTTTGTTTGGCTATGGGAAGAAGAAAAGAATTGCCATGATATACTTTGTCTGGAACCACGTTGGTGCAGCTTTTTTTCTCATTGGAATAGTTCTAGTCGTAATATATACGGGGAGTTTCGAAGTAAATGCGATATCATCTCTTACCGGAACCCCAATAGCCTTCTGGGTGGTATTCTTTATGATCATAGGCTGGTTGGTTAAGATGGCAACGTTCGGTTTTCACATCTGGCTACCCCACGCACATGGTAACACACCTACCGCCATAGCCCCTATTATAGCTGCCATAGTTGGCTTAGGCAACTATGTCTTGGTGAGATTATTGGTGGGCCAATTATTCGATGTCTTCCAGATATTCAGCATGCCGCTTATGGTTCTAGCCTTGATAACCATGATATACGGAGGAATGCTGACCATAGCACAAGACGATATAAAAAATCTATATGCCTGTTCAACTATCGGCCAGACCGCCTACTCTCTTCTAGGTATAGCCAGCCTAAGCCTGTTTGGCTTAGCTGGTGGTATTTTCTACTTTCTCAGTCACATCTTAGGTAAGGGGATACTGTTCCATGTCGCAGGTATCGTTGTGACCCAGACTGGAACCAGAAATATAAAGAAGATGGGAGGACTCGTCAGTAAGATGCCTATGACCACCATTCTATGCGCGTCGGGCTCTCTGCTTCTGGCCGCCCTCCCCCCACTAAGCGGTTTTCAAGCCAAATGGATCATGTTCGGCGGAATATTCACAGATGCTGCAGGCTCGACACCCAAACTAATCATAGCAATCGCAGCTATATTCGCAGCGTTTCTAACCCCCATGTACACCATCTGGCCGCTGCGACGTATCTTCTTCGGAAAGCTGCCTGATTCTTTACAGCATGTGAAGGAGGCCCCTCTGAGTATGACCGCACCTCTTTTGATTTTCGTTATAACATCTCTGGTCTTGGGATTGTATCCAGATCTTGTGATGGACTTTCTCACATCTTACATCAGTACTCTACCTTGGTGATGTGATTGAAGAACATGAGATTTTCAAATGTTAGGTGGATTTACAGGAGCTTCGACGAGCTTTTTAGATATGCTAAGCTGAGCATTTTTGGTTGGGTTTGGACATGCTGATTCCAGCTCCTCTCCTTCAAGCTGTATTCATACCGGTATTGATTGCTCCAATAACTATGCTGTTGGGACGCAAGTACGGTAGGAAGGTGAGCTGGCTCAACTTTGTTGCGTTAACATACTCCACATTGATGCTTCTTATGGTTGGTTTGGAGGTTAGAAGCGCCGGTCCTGTCTTGGAAGTGTATTCAATGGTTCCTCTAGCAAATGTCAATTTTGGGCTTCTGGCGGACAATCTGAGCCTTCCAGTGGCAGTTATATTGAATCTGAGCGCTGTGGCTCTCTCAGTCTTCTCAGGTCACTATATTGATCATCGAATTGACGTACTTTATAACGGAAACAAAAAGTACCACGCCGTCTATCACACCCTCTTCCTAATCTTTGCGACTGGTATACTTGGGACAATCCTAGCGACGAATCTCATCATCCTATACCTATTCTTGGAAATCGTGTACATACCTCTATATTTCATTATGCGGTTCTTCGGATATGTAACTAAGGAGCGAGTGGCCCTGATGTCATTCTTCTGGGGAACCTTGGGAACCACCTTCTTCCTCGTTGGCGCCATGCTGACATACATGGGGATAGGGAGTTTCCAAATATTCGACATGCCGACTCTTGTAGGGACCTCAGTTGTAGATCTCGTAGTCTTCTTCATGCTTATAGGCCTGCTCATAAAGATGGCTACCTTCGGTTTCCACGTGTGGCTACCGTGGGTCCATGCTGAACACCCCACCTCCATAGCAGGAATCCTTGCAGTTATAGTCGGTCTCGGAAACTACGTCATAGCCAGAATCCTAATACAACAGCTATACATCCCATTCCAAATATACAGCACACCGCTAATGTTCCTAGCTTTAGTAACCATGGTCTATGGAGCATACCTCACCCTTGCCCAAGACGACATCAAACGACTATACGCTTGCTCCACTATAAGCCAGAACGCATACTGCCTCCTTGGCCTAGCAAGCATGACATCCATTGGCGTAGCTGGGGGGATCTTCTATTTTCTCAGCCACTCATTGGGCAAAACCATTCTCTTCTCCATTGCAGGCATACTGGTATTCCGTACTGGGAACCGAGACATGAGGAAGATGGGCGGGTTGGCTTCGAAGATGCCCGTAACTGCGCTGCTAACCATTATGGGCGCCATGATACTTTCTGCTATGCCACCTCTGAGCGGTTTTCAAGCTGAGCTTATCATGTTCATCGGAATATTTCTACAAGGAACCTTCACAAACCTGACGAGTTTTCTGATAGCCTTGGGTGGAATCATAGCCACCATCTTCACCGTAGCCTACACATTCTGGCCCGTCCGCCGAATCTTCTTCGGACCTCCCAAAATAAAAAACAGCAATTCTCACGAAATCAAAGAAGCTCCCTGGAGTATGACTGTTCCTTTGCTTATGCTCGCCTTTGTCTCACTTCTACTAGGAATATTTCCATCGTTAGTTATGGACTTCCTGACAGCCTTTGCGGAAAGCCTACCGCTAGGTTGAGTAAAGAAAAAAAAGTGACGGTGGTGTTGTCACCGCTTACCCTTTCATATCTTTCATTTCGAGAATATCGATATCCTTCCGAAGTCTATAGGCTCCAAGAATCAGGGCAAGTGCAACAGCTGCTTCAGCAGCAAGTAAAGCTATAGCGAATAGAGCAAAGACTCTGCCTGTCACACTAGCAACGGAAAGATATCTTGAAAAAACGACTAAGTTAAGGACGGCTGAATTCCCAATAATCTCTATCGAAAAGAGGAGTCTCAATGCGTTTCTCTTTGCTATAAGTCCATACACACCTATTGCGAAGAGAGCAACCGAAACTATTAGATATTGAAGTAAAGATTCCAACTACTTATTCCCTTTCTCCTTTTTAGCTAATGTAAGAGCTCCAATAAGAGAGGCTGCTAAAAGTAGAGCCAATACTTCAAGCACAACCCAGTATTCGAAGATCAACTGAACACCTATTTGCATGAAAGAAACTGACTCACTGCTGACAACCACTGAGCCTAGTGTAGAGTTAACCAAAAGTAGACCGAATGCGAGAGCTACAATCAACCCTACTATTATCCCGACACCCGTCAAGCCAGTAACTGGCGGTTTAAGCCACTTATCTCGCCTCACCAACATAACTGTGAAGATAATCAGAACAGCAACTGCTCCGACATAAACTATGATCTGGAACATTGCAACAAAGGGCGCGTCCAAAAGGATGAAGAAACCAGCAATAGTCATTAACATAATTGCTAGAGATATGGCGCCATAAACAATCTCTTTTGCTTCTAGAGCTAGGATAGCTGATGATACAGCCATAATGGAGAGGACTATGAATGCAAATTCAACCATGATATGCTCCCCTCTTTCCATATTGGATTTCGTAAGTTCCTTTGTACTTTGGTTTGATAGCGAGCTGTTCAGGTGTGAATAGTAAACTCTCTTTATCATATGAGACAATTTCATATTCATTGGTTTCAAACAAGGCTTTAAATGGACAGATGTCTACACAGAAACCGCAGTAAACACATTTTGCATAATCTATTTGTGGAAAATTAGACTTCTTATTAATGGACACATCTTTTTCAGGCAGGTTTATCATTTGTATGGCTTGTGAGATACCTTTACACATCATAAAGCAGAGTGAACATCCTGTACACTTCTCTAAATATAATATATGTCGTCCTCGATAACCGGCTACACCAACTCCTTCTTTCGGATCGTATTGATAACCATCACCATAAAATCTAAGCTTCTGATTTGGGTATCTGAAAGTTAGCCGCCTCATAAAAAGATGTTTCATCCCTGATTTTATCGCGTTGAATAACTTGAAAATGAAATTCATATTAAATACCTCCTAGAAATGGGAACCAGCCCATTTGGAGAATCATTATTGCGATGAATAGGTTGAGGATGGCAAGGACAAGTAGCCTAGACCAACCAAATCTCAAAAGTAGGTCTATCCTAAATCTGGGATTTACTCCTCTGAGAATAATGATAATAACCATAACCAGAAGTGTCTTTAAGGTAAACCATTCGATCTGATTTATAATTTCAAACCTAGCTGGGAGAAATTGTGGACCATACCACCCGCCTAAAAAGAGAGTGGTGAATATTCCTGATAATGCATAGAATCTTATGTATGTACCTAGCTGAATATTACCAAAAGCCATACTGCTATATTCAGTAATATATCCTACAACAATCTCCGACTCCGCCTCTGGAATATCAAAGGGTATCCGCTCAAGTTCGGCTAATAGGGCGATGAAGAAGACAATTGCACCTATTGGCATTAAAACAATGAACCAGATACTGGATTGAGCTTGTACAATATTGACGAGATCTAGAGATCCAGAGAGAAGGACAACGCTCAGAGCCGCCATTAACATCGGTATCTCAAATGCAATCATCTGGTGTAGACCTCTAAGACCACCAATAAACGGAAACTTACTATTGCTAGCCCATCCTGCTAAAAGGACAGATATGGGTGCAAATCCTATCACTGCAAAAACTATTAGAATACTTACATCGGACCTCATTATTAGCCACCCCTCACTTACAGGCAGGACCACCAACAAAGCAGCCCCAATTGCATTAATTAGTAATGGGATAGAATAGAAGATTAGTTTGTCAGAACGACCTGGAGAAATCATCTCCTTAGAAAGGAGTTTGACAACATCTGCTAATGGTTGTAGTATTCCTCCAATCAATCCTGCATATAAAGGACCTACTCTCATCTGCATCTTACCCAGAAACTTCCTTTCAAACCAGATAATCTCTGCAGCTATGAGTGCTGCCCAGGTGTAACCAGGGAAGATAACAATCTTGAAGAAGAGTGAATTTATACCGACTCCAAGACTATCAAGGTAATTTAGCATAACTATCGGGTTGCTAAATGATTCAAGTAAGATATTATTAAAATTACTTATAGCTGGGACCGTATAAATTAGTACTCCAAATATTATTATGGCTAAAAACAATAATCCACCAAGAACAATGATTAACCTTTTCAGAAAATCTGGAAATGTCCTAATTTCGCTCAATTTACCTATCTGCCTCTACTGGCCAGTAATCCAAACTCCAGAAAGCAGGAGGAATATCTGCTAACAAGAGTCCTTTCAATATATGAGGTATAGCTATCAAATTTCGGAATGAAGGTGTAATCAACCTAATTCTGTAAGGATTCATGTCTCCGTTACTGACAAGATAAAATGAGACAGTTCCTCTTGAAGCCTCAGCTCGAGAGAACACCTCTCCTGGGGGTGCTCTAACCTGTCCTCTCAAGTTTAGCTTCACTGGACCTGATGGCATATCTTTCAACGACTGCTTGATGATGGACATACTTTGTCGCATCTCTTCAATATGAATCCAAGCTCGTGCCCAAGAGTCGCAGTCCTTTGATACTGGGATATCAAAATCTAGCTTATCATAGACCGCGTATGGTTCATCCTTCCGAATATCTGCCTTCACTCCAGAAGCTCTAAGTGTTGGACCAACTACGCCTAGATTTATTGCATCTTCCTTTGATAATTTCCCAATTCCTTTTGTTCTATTTTCGAAGATGGGGTTGTTCATGAATATTCTTTCGTATTCAATAAGCCGTTTTTCAAAATAATTACAGGCATCATTTGCACGCGTCTTCACACCTTCAGGCATATCATTCCTTACTCCTCCAGGCAGTAGGAATGCGAAACCAACTCGCTGGCCAGATATCATTTGTGCAAGATC
>Ga0208642_1001063_pt1 | contig 13263 bp, 13 predicted proteins | sample ETN02SmetaG_4_FD_185790 | JGI IMG/M metagenome (GOLD analysis project Ga0208642, IMG submission 185790) | Marine microbial and viral communities from oxygen minimum zone, Eastern Pacific Ocean - ETNP2014F10-02SV251 (SPAdes) (version 2) | ecosystem: Environmental > Aquatic > Marine > Oceanic ...
GTTGTGCTATATCTGTTGTGTCCAATAGCATATTTTCCAGTTAAATTTTTTAATACTTTTTCTTTATTAAAATTATCTCCAACTAAACCAAATCTTTTTTCAGAATGATATTGGTCACCATCAAAAGTTACAATTCCACATCCTTCTTGACCTCTGTGTTGGAGAGCATGCAAACCTAACGCAGTAAGAGCAGATGCATCATTACTATCACTTATACCAAATACTCCACACTCCTCTTTTATTTTAGGATCAAAGTTCTTGAACTTTTTCTTTAGCATCGTTGTAATTTTCTTCATTTGGAAACTCTTTAATTAGATAATTACTACCTTTTTCTACATATGGAAAGGTAAACGATTTTTCCAAATCTAGCGACCACTTATCATGATTATAAATTATACTTACAGTTGAAAATATACACACACAAATTATATAAGATCTCAGAAAACCAAAAAAGAATCCAAATATTTTATCTAAAGTTCCAAGACCAGAATATGTTACTGCTTTGCCAATGCCTTTATTAACCATTAAAATTAAAAAAATTATGATAACAAAAATTCCTATGCCTAGAATTATGTCTAAAACATATTCACTATCAATTATACCTTCAACTGAAGGCTTAATTTTAGGGAAAATTATGAGAGTTATTACATAAGCTAATAACCATTTTGAGGCTGCAAATAAACTCAAAATAAAACCTTTTCTATAACATTTAATTAAAGATAGTAATGTAAAAAAAATATATATTAAGTCAAAGCTAGAAACATTTTCAAAAATTTTTAAAAATTCTTCCATTAAATAAATTTATTTAACTTTAAAAGGTTGAAATATTAGCAACAATGCTGGTAGTAAAGTTAATACTGATATCATTGCTAACAACATAGCAATACCAGTAAATATTCCAAAATATATAGTAGGTATAAAATTAGATAAAACTAAAATTGAGAACCCAAAAACAATAGTTATTGATGTATTCAATATCGCAACACCTACTGTTGAATGACATTTTTTTAAAGTTAATTTGTAATCATTAATTTTACTGTATTCTTCCTTAAATCTATAAATATAGTGAATACTATTATCCACAGCAATTCCTATTGTTATAGCCGCAATAGTTATCGTCATCATATCCAAAGGAATTTTTACTATACCAATAATTCCTAAAATAAAAAAAGCTGCAATAAAGTTTGGAACAACACCAATTAAAGATAATTTAATGTTTTTAAATAAAACAAAAAACATTGCGAATATTCCAATCATAACAAAACCAAGAGTTAAAATTTGTGATTTAAATAAACTTTGGAGCAAATTATTGAATAGAATAAGTACGCCTGTTAACTTGTACTCTTCTTCTTTTAGTCCTATTTTATTTTTTAAGTCGTAATTAATCTGTTTTATAAGCTCATTTCTTCTTAGTCCTTCTTTAGAATCTTTAATTCTTAAATTAATTCTTGCCTCAGAATCTTCTATTGAAATATACGGATCTACTATTTCTTTCTTAATTGAATCAGGAATTTTTGAATAAAGAACCCCCATTTCAAGGCTACCAAGTGGCTTATTATCATTTAATTGTGTTGCTACTTGAATTATAGATGAAAAAGATAATACTTTTCCTGCAGCAGGCAAACTATCCAAATAGTTGTGGACTTTATCAATTTTATCTATTTTGTCTTTTGTAAACCAATATTTTGAATCATCATCATCGGTTTCATTTTCTTCCCATTCATCCTCTTCATCTACAACATCATTTTCTTTTTTTGGAAATTTTATAATAACTTCAAGTGGAGTAGTCCCACCTAATTTTTCATCTATAAGCTTCATGCCTTTATAAATTTCTGTATTTTTACTAAAATAATTTATGAAGCTATTTTCTACTTCAAGACGAGAAATACCAAAAATACTTATAAAAAATATTACTGTACTTATAATAAAAATTAAGTTTTTGTTATTAATTGATATTTTTCCTAATAAACTTGTAAAAACTGAATTTTTATTTTGATTAATATTTACGCTTGGATCTGAAACAAAACTAATTAAAGTCGGCAACAAACTAAAGGTAACAATAAATGAAACAATCAACCCTAAAGTCATCATCCATCCAAAGTCTATTACTGGTTTAATTTCACTAAAAATTAATGAAAGAAAAGCACAAATTGTTGTAAGAACCGTATAAAGAATTGGCCAAAACATTTTACTTGTTGTTTTTAGAATTATTTCTTTTTTACTCAAATTAGGTTTTTCTTTTGATAACTGTAAAAATCTAGTACTCATATGTATATTCATTGCCATAGTTAAAATTAACATCAGCGCAATAAAATTTGATGATATCACTGTAACTTTCCAGCCTAATAAACCAAGTAGACCCATCATTATTATAACTGAGAAAAAGCAACTACTTATTGGGACTATAACCCAAACAATTTTTTTAAAAACAAACCAAAGAGTTGCTACAATAAATACAAAAACTCCCATACCAAAAACAATAATATCGCTTTTTATAAATGACATCATGTCGTCAGCAATCATAGGGATGCCTCCTAAATGTATTTTGGCTACGTTACTGTATGATTTTATTATTTCTCTTATTTCGATTATATTTTGGTGATTTTTTTTCTTTAATTTATCTTTATAAATTTCTATTTCTTTTTTATTCTTAAATTCTTTAGGGATTTTATTTTTTTTTATATTTACAATTATTCCACTTGTTTTACCATCTTCACTAATTACAAAGTTTCTAAAAACTGGACTATTTAAAATTTCATTAAAACCTCTGTTTTTGTCAATCCCATCACTTTTAAGTGTGCTAAAATTTTGCAATCTTTCTGTTAATGTTTTGTCAGTACTATTTAAAAGAGGGATATCTAGAATGGTTACAACACTATCTATCCACTCTAAACTTTGAATTTTATATTTTAAACTAAGTAAATTATTAATAGAATTTTCTGAAACCATATCTTCATTGGGTGCATAAGTTAAAACAAGAAATTCTTTAGAATTATATCTTTCTGTTATTTCTCTTAAGTATTTTAAATCTGGATCCCCATCAATTAATAAAGTTTCCGAAGACGCATCTAACCTAAAATCTTTTGCAAAAAATCCAAAACTAGCAAGACAAAGCAGTAAAATTGCAAAAATTATCTTTGGTTTTTCAATTATATTTTTTTGGTAAAAATGTGAAAACATCTATTACCAACTTATATAATTTAAATTAGTTATTTGGAATATCTTTAAATTTGGTAAACATAGCTTCAAATTCAAGAAAAACATTGCCTGTAGGTCCATGACGTTGTTTGCCTATGATTATTTCTGCGCGGTTTGCGATATCATTCATTTTAGACTGCCATTCAGCATGATCAACAGTTGCTGGTTGTGGCTCTTTTCTTTCAAGATAGTATGCTTCTCTATAAACAAACATAACTACATCAGCGTCTTGTTCTATTGAACCGGATTCTCTTAAATCAGATAGAAGAGGTTTTTTATCATCTCTAGATTCCACCGCTCTTGATAATTGTGAAAGAGCAAGAACAGGGACAGACAATTCTTTTGCCAAAGCTTTTAGTCCTTGAGTAATTTCTGAAATTTCTTGAACCCTTCCATCTTTAAAATTGGAAGCTTTCATTAATTGAATGTAATCAACTACCACCATATCTAGTCCATAAAGTCTTTTTATTCTTCTTGCTCTGTTGCTTAAGGCCGCAATACTTATTGCCGGCGTTTCATCTATGTAAAGAGGTAGTTCTGAAATATTTTTAGAAGTTTCAATAAATTTATCAAATTGTTCCTCAGAAATTCTTCCCCTTCTAATATCATTTGATTTAATTCTTGATTGTTCTGCTAAAATCCTCGTTGAAAGTTGTTCGGATGACATTTCAAGAGAAAAAAATGCGATAGTGGACTTTCTACTATCTTCTTGGATTTTTTTTGCTGCGTTAAAAGCTATATTGGTTGCTAATGCAGTTTTACCCATTGAAGGTCTTCCTGCTATAATTAACAAATCAGATTTATGTAATCCTCCTAGTCTATCGTCAAGGTCAGTTAATCCTGTCGGCACTCCAACAATTCCCTCGTCATTTTTATATGCGTTGGATGCCATTTCGATAGTCATTCTCATTGCCTCATCAAACTTTACCAATTGAGAACTAAAAGATCCTTTTTCAGCTAAATCAAATAGGGATCTTTCAAAATTTTCTATAATTGATTGACCATCATGATCTAAGTCATTTAATTTTGCAGTATCAATAATATTTTCTGAAATTTTAATCAATTCTCTTTTTACAAAAAGGTCATAAATTAGTTTAGAATATTCTGTTGTTTGACGCTTTGCAGTTGAAAATTTAGTAATCTTAATTAAATAATCAGGAACATTTATTTCATCTTTTTCTTTTTCAAAATAATTTTTTAGTGTTATTGGATTAGCTAGCATTCCACTATAAATTAATTTCTCTATCGCACTAAAAATTTTTTGATGCATTGGATCATAAAAGTATTTACTTGTTACAATCATATTAATTTCATCAAACATTTCATTTGAAACTAAAATCGATCCAATAACTGACTGTTCAGCTTCTATATTGTTGGGAAGTTCGTTTATTTCATTTTGGATTAAATTAAATGTTTTTACCATACGACTAGTTAATTAAACTTAATATAGTAACGCAATATCAAAAAATAGCTGGGGAAAAAATTGTATAATTATTTATTTTCTTCAGAAATAACTTTGATTGATATTTCTGACTGAACTTCTGGATGGAGATTTAATACAACTTTAAACACTCCAATAGATTTTATTTCTTTAACAGGTTGTATTAAAGATGGATTTATTTCAATTTTTTCAATTTCATTTAAAATTTTTGCAATCTCAGTTGGTTTAACTGATCCATACAATTCTTTATTCTCAGTTGCTAATTTTTTAACTGGATATTCTTTATTTTGAATTTTTTCATGGATAGATTTTGCTTCTTTCTTTTTTTCTTGATCTTTTTTGGAAAGTTCAATTTTAATTTTTTCTACTTCTTTTATATTTTCATTAGAAGCAAAAAGTGCTTTTTTTTTTGAAATTAAAAAATTTCTTGCAAATCCTCTTTTAACATCAATTACATCACCAATTGATCCTACTTTTCCAACATTTTCTAGCAAAATCACTTTCATTAAATTAAAGCTAAATTTCTTGCTCTTTTAATTGAAAGAGACAACTCTCTTTGTTTTTTTTGACAAACAGAAGTAATTCTTGAAGGCATTATTTTTCCATTTTCTGTAATATATTTTCTTAAAAGTCTTATGTTTTTATAATCAACTACTGGAGCACCTTTTCCTGATAGTGGACATTTCCTTTTAAATTTATATTTTTGTGGTTGAAAAATACTCAATCTATCAAAATTGTTTTGACTTGATCTTTTCTTATTTTTATTTGTTTTTTTCATAACCTAATTTGATTTTTCTTTTGCTTCTTCACTTTTTTTTTCAAAGTAGTTTGTTTCTAAATCTAATTTTTTTACTTTAACGGTTAAATACCTTAACAGGTTTTTGTCTATTTTTTCATTTTTCTCAAGTTCGCTAATTGTTTTTCCATTTCCTTCAATTTTGAAATGAATGTAATTTCCTTTTTTATTCTTTTTTATTAGATAAGCTAAATTTAGAAGGCCCCAGCTTTCAGTCTTTACCACTTTTCCTTCGTGTTTAATTACTAAATCGGCATATTTATCTTGTATTTGCTTTAGTTGGCCAGGGCTAGTATCTTGCCTAGCTATAATTGTATGTTCGTAAAAGTTCATATTTTAATGTTATAAAAAAAAGGGATATACTATTATAAAAATTTAATTACAACACAAAAAACGTTAAAATTTAATAATATTTTCTATGTTTTCAGTAATTTTTCCAGGTCAAGGTTCCCAGTCAATTGGAATGACCAAAGAACTGCATGATAATTTCGCTTATGTTAAAGATCTATTTAAACAAGCAGACGATGTATTGGGTTACTCAATTAGCAAAATAATATTAGAGGGTCCAAAAGAAGATTTAGATTTAACTGAAAATACCCAGCCAGCAATATTTTTAGCGAGTTACTCAATATTTGAAATGATTAAAAAAGAAAGCAATATTAATTTAGGAGACGCAAAATATTTTGCTGGCCATTCACTTGGAGAATATTCAGCTTTAGCCACAAGTGGCTCATTAGATTTCAAAAATGCAATAAAACTTTTAAATGAAAGAGGTAAAGCAATGCAGACAGCTGTACCCAAGGGCACAGGTGGAATGGTGGCTGTTTTAGGCATAGAAATAAAAGAAATAAATAATTTGTTAGAAAATCAAAGTAATTATAAATGTTACATTGCAAATGACAATTCAAATGGACAAATAGTTTTGAGTGGTCTTAATTCGGATATAGATAAATTTATTGAGACTTTAAAAACAAAAAAAATTAAAAATATAAAACTTCCAGTAAGTGCTCCATTTCATTGTAAATTAATGAATAAAGCAACCTCTATAATGAGAGATAAAATTAATAATACAAATTTTGAAAAACCAAAAAATGTAATTATTTCAAATGTAACAGGATCAGAAACTCAAGAAATAGAAAAAATAAAAGATTTACTTATAAAACAAATAGAAAGTCCAGTTCGTTGGAGAGAAAGTGTAATTTATATGATAAAAAATGGAGTTACAAATTTTATTGAAATTGGCCCTGGAAAAGTATTATCTGGCTTAGTAAAAAGAATAGACAAAACAATTAATGTAAATACTATAAATAAACTTGAGGATTTAAATAATATAAAATTGAATGATTAGTTTTAAAAACAAAAAAATATTAGTTACAGGCGCCACAGGAGGAATAGGAAGAGAGATTGTCAAAAAATTTGTTTCCCTAGAAGGAAATGTTTTGGCAACAGGAACAAATATAGAAAGGCTAGATTTATTAAAGAAAGATTTTCCAAATGTTAATGTTATAAAATTCGATATTTCAGATCATTCTAAAATTGAAAAATTTATAGATAATGCTTCAACCCAATTAACTGGATTAGATGTTCTAATAAACAATGCTGGAATCAATATGGACAACCTATCTCTAAGAATGAAAGATGAAGAATGGAGAAAAGTAATTGATATAAATTTAACTTCAACTTTTTTATTAAGTAAATATGCAATAAAAAAAATGTTAAAAAGTAAATATGGAAGAATAGTAAATATTACATCCATAGTTGGACATACTGGAAATTTGGGACAATCGAATTATGCCGCATCAAAAGCAGGCATCATAGGTATGACCAAATCTTTGGCAATAGAATATGCAAAAAAAAATATTACATTAAATTGCGTTTCACCTGGATTTATACAATCAAGGATGACAGATAACATTGCTGAGAGTGTAAAAATTGTTTTAACTTCTAGAATACCAATGGCCAGATTAGGAAATGGTGAAGATGTGGCTAATTCAGTTGCTTTTTTATCATCTGAGCAAGCTTCTTATATTACTGGAGAAACTATACATGTTAATGGCGGCATGTATATGTCTTGACAAAACCTCTTAATAAATTATTAACGACTAATACAAAGGATTTATTATGTCAGACGATGTTTCAAGCAAGGTAAAAAAAATAGTAGCAGATCATTTGGGAATTGAAGAATCTAAAGTAGCCGAGGAATCAAGTTTTATAGATGACCTTGGGGCAGATAGCTTAGATACTGTAGAATTGGTAATGGCTTTCGAAGAAGAATTTGGATCAGAAATTTCTGATAGTGAAGCAGAAAAAATTCTTACAGTTGGTGATGCTGTAAAATTTATAGAGAAAAAAGCAAATTAAAAAAACAAAATTAAAATGTCTTTAGGAAAAGACGGGATAGTTGTCATATTATCATCACCGTCAGGGGCTGGCAAAACTACACTTGTAAAAAAAATCGCTCAAGAAAATAACTTCAAAATTTCAATTTCATATACCACAAGAAAACCAAGAACCAACGAACAAAATGGTAAAGATTATTTTTTTATAAGCGATGAAGAATTTGAAAATTTAATCAAAAATAAACAGTTTTTAGAATATGCAAAAGTTTTTGAAAATTATTATGGATCATCTAAAAGCCAAGTATTTGAAAATTTAAATAAAGGAGAAAATGTAATTTTTGATATTGATTGGCAAGGAAGTGAGCAAATCAAAAAACAGAAATTAAATTATAAACTTATTACATTTTTTATTTTGCCACCAAGTAAATCAGAATTATTTAGTAGATTAAAAAATAGAGATATGAAGGATAAAAATATTGTGGAAGAAAGAATGAAGCAATTTAATGAAGATATTGAACAGTGGGAAAACTATGATTTTGTAGTGATTAATGATGATCTAGAAAAATGTTATAATGAAATAATAAGATTTATTAATAAAAAAAAAGAAAGCCTAGATAGTAATTACGATAAAAATAATATTTTAAATCATATAAAAAAATTAAGAACCTAGGTTTTCATACTCCCTACAGATTTCAAAATATTTTAGTGATGATAAATTTTGAGGTCTATCGTTGATATTGATATTAAGTTTTTTAGAGATTTCATTTACATTTTTAAAAATTATATTTAATGGTTTTTTGATCATCTTTCGTCTTTGGTTGAAAAAAATATTAGTAATATGCTCTAAATTTTTCATATTTTTCAGATTAAAATATTCATTTTTTGGCTCAATCAATAATACAGTACTTTTAACTTTTGGGATTGGATAAAAAGAATTTGGTAAAACATCAGTAACTTTTTTTATATTCAATTTCCAGGAAGATATAACAGCAAGACGTCCATAGTTTTTTTCATGAGTTTCAGCAATTATTCTTTCAGCTACTTCTTTTTGAAACATTAAAATAAATTTTTTAAAAGTATTATTTAAATTATTATATCTTATCCATTTAATTAAAATTTGAGTAGAAATATTATAGGGCAAATTTCCAAAAACAATCATAGGATCTTTTGAATATTTTTTTTCATCAATTTTTAATATATCATCATTAATTAAAATAATTTTTTCTCTAAATCTTTCATGTAATTTTTTCACCAAAGATTTGTCTTTTTCAATAGCAAATATTTTTCTAGGATTTTTTGACAAAATTTTTTCAGTAAGATTCCCAGTTCCTGGGCCAACTTCAAGAACAGTATCATTTTTTTTTATGTCACCTATATTTACAATAATATCGGCAACATTTTTATCTGTTAAAAAATTTTGTCCTAAACTTTTTTTAGGATGTTTAATCTTCATCTAATTTTTTTAAAAAAATTAATTGAAGAAATTAGTGATTGTGGGCTAGATATATTTTTACCAATCATTTGATTATTTGTTCCATGATCAGGAGAAACTCTTAAAAAAGGCAAACCTAAAGTTAAATTAATAGCTTCAAAATTAAATATAGTTTTCATCGGAGTAAGAACTTGATCATGATACATGCCGACAGCAATATCATAATGTGATAAGTTTTTTTTAGAAAAAAAAGTGTCTGTAGAAAATGGACCTCTAGTATTTATTTTATTCTTTAACAAAAATTTAATTGCTGGTTTAATAATTTTTTCTTCTTCACTTAATTTTTCTATTGATTCACAATGAGGATTAAGACCCAAAATAGCAAATTTTGGTTTTTTATTTAATTTTTTTTTATAAAAAAAATTAATGTTCATTACATCATTTGTAATTTTACTTTTTGTTAAATTTTTAGCTACAAGATTAATAGGAAGGTGCGTGGTTATTGGGCATACTGAAAAAGAAGAATTATAAATTAACATAGTTGGTTTTTTTTTAATTTTAGTTTTATTTGCCAAATATTCTGTAATACCTAAATTTTTTTTTTCTAAAAAATGTGTTTTTGACACCGGTCCATTAATCAAAGCAAAAGCAGATTTTTCCTTTAATAGTTTTAAAGCAACCTTAAAACAATTATTAATATATTTATTTGAACTATTAGAAATTCTATTAAAAACTTTTTTAAATCTATAGTCAACATTAACAATATTTATGTATTTTTTATTTAAATTTGCTTTTTTTAAATCGAGTGGATTAATTTTTTTAATTTTTATAGAATATTTAAAAAATTTCATTTGTAATTTTAATAAATTTTCAGATCCGATTATAACAATAGGTCTGTTAAATTTTTGTATAATTTTTTTTTTATAAGTTTTAAATAGTATTTCGGAAAAAATACTGTTTGGTTCACCAAGAACTATTAATAAAGGTTTATTTTTCACTAATAAATATATTTTGTTTAATTTTATTAAAATAAATTAATGAAAATTGATTTAGCTGTCTATTTTTTTCTTCAGTTATCATTTGTTTAAATGTTCTTTCAAAATCTAATTCTTTTTCTTTCTCTCTTTTATTATTTAGTTTAATTATTAAATAGCCATTACTTGTTTGAATTGGCTTAGTTAATTTATTTATATTTAAATTTTCAATTTCTCTTAGCAAATTATCATTCAATTGATTTTGGTTAATCCATCCTATTTCACCACCAAATTTTGAACTATCACTAATACTAAATATATTTGCACTATTTTTAAAACCTGAATTTTCAATATTTTGTAATATTAAGTTGTATTTATCTAATAACTTTTCATCTGATTTAAGCTGAAATAATATTTCACTCAAATTGTATTCTTTTAATATTTTTTTTTGATTTTTTATTTTTGTTTTTATTTTTTCTTTATCAATTTTAATTTGATTATTATATTTTTGAAATATCATTTCATTCCATAAGGTTTCTATTTTTAGTTTTTCTCTAATATCAGAAATATTTAAATTATAGCTAATCAGATAAGAATTAAAATCATCTTTATTTTTAAAATTTAATCTTTTATAAAAATCACTTAATAATTGGTCAGAATACTTGTCAGCTTTTTCAAAATCATAAAACTTTAACAATTCAATTTTTTTGATTTTTTCTCTTATTAAAGATTCTTTTGAAATTTTTTTAAGTTGATTTTTTGGTAAGGTTTTTAAATTATTATTTAATGCAATAAGATAATTTTTTTCATTTAAAAAATCAATATTTGTTAATATTTCATTTCCTATCTGTAATTCAATTTTAATTTTATTTCCCGAACTTGCTGAATTTATAAATAAGAATATTAAAATAAATGCATATACAAATTTTAATATTATATTTTTAATCATTTGGCTAAAGCTGGCGAAGAAATTTTACCAAAAGGAATAATTTTTATTGAAAACATTATATTTTCGTCAGGTTTTAGGTCACCATCAGTATAATAGCTTTTATTATATTCTATTGCTGCAGTTAGACAATCATTTTCATATTCGTAAATTAAATTATAGTAATTTGTAATATTTTGATCTAAGTTTTTTGAAGTTCCAAAGCCAATTGAATTATTTCTATCAAAATTAAATTTTGTATTATTTGTTAAATAGCTATCTTGATTTAAATAGTTATCTTCTTCCAGAAATTCAAAAGAAGTAACAAAATTATTTATATTTATATTTGTTTTAATTAAATTGTAATTTGATCTATTCAAATTTTTATCTAGTGAAAATTGATAGTTTAAATCAAAAAATTTAGAAGGAGTAAAATCAAATTCACCTATAAAGTCAGATCTTTTTTCTGAAAAACCATAAAGTTTTGGTAAATCAGGATTTTCACTTACTCTCAAGACATTTGCAAATGATAAACTGATAATTCTTTGATCCTTTTTATCTGTTAAAGAATATTCTGTCCCTAAAGTTAACGATCCTCCACCTTCTACAGAAGTGTCATCAATTCTATCTAGTGAAAAAATACTGTCATAAGTTATACTTTTATTCAAATTTGAATTGTTTTTTGTTGAGTTGGGACTGTATCTTGCTGAAAATTTCGGCGATAGTAAGCTAATAGAGTTTAGATTTTCTTTTTTTAAAGGAAGTTCATTTTCTAATATAATTGTAGAAAGTAATTTCTGGTCATCACCATTTTTAAATGAATCTGAATTTTCTGTGTTTGAATTCAAATTTCTTAACAATAATTTATAATTTGTTTTTAAGCCATCGATAGTTGAATTAATTTTTGGAAAAGAAGAATATTTTATATCATTAATTAAAACAGTTTCATCAGAGTTTGTATTATAATTTTTTTGAAAACCTCTCGCATTGAAAATTATATCTCCATTAATGTCGCTATCAGGATACAAATGTTTTTCATAACTAAAATCTGGAAAAACATATTCATATCTATTGCTTGTTTCTTTATTTAAACTTTCAAAAACTTCAAAACTAACATCAAACGAACTATCTTCATTAAATGAACTGTAATCTATGTAAGAATGAAGCGTAGAATTATCATCAATTATAGGAGAAGTTATATTACTTTTTTTAAGGTAAGTGTCATTTGAAACATGCTCTAAGTGTAAATTTAAATTTTGATTTTGCTTATTTGACGAAAGGTCTGCAAAAAAATGGTTTTTTGTGCTGTCTTCATCTTTGTTTACACTAAAATCTAATAACAAATCTGAGTCTTTGTTAGCTTGTCTGTACTCAGTTTGTAAAAGTATTTCGTTATCAAAAAATAGTCTTGGAAAGAAAGTTAAATCTTTTCGTTCCGATATTACTTTATAGTAAGGAATTTGTATTGAGGTCCCAGAATTATTTGAAGCTTGAAAGCTTGGCATTAAAAAACCAGATTGACGCTTAACTGTAGGATCTGGGTGAAAAAAATAAGGGAAATAAAGAACTGGTTTGTCATAAATTTTTAACCATGCATTTTTATATTCAATTTTTTTTTCATTTTTTTTATGGATAACTTCTCCCGCATATATTGACCACGGTGGACATTGATTGTCTTTTTGATTGCACGTAGTGAAACTACCCTTATAAACTATTGTATTGTTTTCTTCAGAAATTAAACTATTTCCTTTTAACCTTGGATCATTTTCATTGTTACCAAATAAAGAATCTTCAAAATCAATTGAAATATCTGAACCTAAAAATTTATTATCTTTTAAATTTACTAATGCAAAATTTAAATAGTATTGATTTTTTTTATTATCGAAAAGTGATAAATTTTTTGCTTTCAAGATATTAGTAATTAAGTTTAATTTAAATTTTTCAGTAAAAAATATATTATTTTGAGAATCTTCAATTTTTGTTTTTTTATCAGAATAAATTTCTGATAAGTTTCTTTTATAAATTAAATCATTGCCTTCTAAATAATAGGTGTTTTTTATATTGGATTTTGATTTTCCAACTGATAAGATTTTTTCTTCATTTCTATAATAAATATACTCTTCTCCTTCTGTAATAATGTTATTTTTTTTGTCATTTA
>Ga0208642_1001077_pt1 | contig 13137 bp, 11 predicted proteins | sample ETN02SmetaG_4_FD_185790 | JGI IMG/M metagenome (GOLD analysis project Ga0208642, IMG submission 185790) | Marine microbial and viral communities from oxygen minimum zone, Eastern Pacific Ocean - ETNP2014F10-02SV251 (SPAdes) (version 2) | ecosystem: Environmental > Aquatic > Marine > Oceanic ...
TTTATAGATTTATTATAATAATTAACTTTTTATTTATGGATGATGTTGTTATTGTTGGCGGTGGAATTATAGGTGCAGCAACTGCTTACTTTTTGTCTAGAGAAGGAAGAAAAGTCAAAGTTATCGAAAGAGACCCTACTTATAAAAACGCATCATTTCCCTTGTCTTTAGGTGGATTTAGAAGACAATTCTTTCAAAAAGAAAATATTTTATTAGGAAAATTTGCAAGAGAATTTATTTTTCAAATTCCAGAGTTATTAAAAACAGAAAAAAATCCTAATCCTACAGCCAGCATGGTTCCAAATGGGTATTTATTGATGTTTGGCCCGGAACATGCCGAGGAACAATATAGAGCTCTAGAAAATCATAAAGCTTGTGAAGCTGGAACTAAAAATATCAAAGGATCAGAATTAAATAAAATTTTTTCATATATTAATAGTGAAGGTATAGAAACAGCAACTTATACAGATAACAAAAGTGAGGGGTGGATAGACCCTTTTATGTTTCATAGCGCTTTAAAAAGTAAAGCAATAGAACTTGGAGCTGAGTTTATAAAAGGAGAAATCAAAAGTCTTAAAGAAATAAAAGCAAAAACTATAGTTTCCGCAGCAGGATGTTGGACTAAAGAACTCTTAGAAGATATTCCGGTTGTTCCACAAAAACATACTGTGTTTAGAGTTAAGTGTCCTAAACATATTTCAGAAATGCCTTTATGTGGTGACTTAACTACGGGAGTTTATTGGAGACCAGAAGGAAAAGAATATTTAGCTGGTTCACCAAATTCAGTTTTTGATGCTAAAGATCTTGAACCTGCTTGGAATGATTTTGAAGAACTAGTGTGGCCAGCGCTAGCAAAAAGAATTCCTGTATTTGAAGAATTAAAATTAACTGGGGGATGGGCAGGGTATTATGATTGTAATAAGTTAGATAACAATGCAGTAGTTGGAAAACATCCAAAATATGAAAATGTTTATTTGGCATCTGGATTTACTGGAAGAGGATTAATGCAAGCACCAGGTATTGGAAGAGCTTTAACCGAATTAATTACTACTGGGTCATATCAGACTATAGATATTAGCGATTTTGCAGTCGAAAGAGTATTGGATAGTAAAGCTAGACCTGAACCTTACGTTTTATAATTTTTCTGTTACATCTTTATCTGAATAATGATCAGTTTTAAATTGATTTGAGATTTTTTGTATCTCAACTGATGAAACTTTATATTCAGCACATTTTGTTTCTTCATCTTTTCCATGTCCTGTTACCATGTTGACCATATGTTCAGGGAAATGGAAAGTTGTGAAAACAACACCTTCTTTAACTGTATCTGTAACTTCAACTTTTAAAGCAACTTCACCTCTACCAGAGTATAGTCTAGCTATATCACCAGTATTCAATTCTCTATTTTTGGCATCTTTTGGATGAACTAATAAAATATCTTCTTTAACAATGTCTATATTATTTGTTCTTCTAGTCATTGTTGCTGCATTATAATGCTGAAGGACTCGACTTGTAGTTAATATAAGCGGATAATCATTTTTATTTTTTTCAATCTCGCTACTTTCTTTCCAATCAAAATACTTTAATCTGCCCTTACCTAATTTAAATTCCTTCTCATGAAGAATTTTTGTATCAGTTCCATCTTCTTTAACAGGCCATTGCAAACCTAATTCACCAAGTCTTTCTCTAGTTATACCTTTAAAAAATGGAACAACATCTGCAATCTCAGCTAAAACTTCATCTGCGTCATATATTTTTTGATTAAAACCAAGTTTTTGCATCATTTCTGTAACTATAACTCCGTCCGGTTTTGTACCAGATAATGGTTCTGCGGCTCTATTTACTCTTTGAACTCTTCTTTCTGTATTTGTAAATGTTCCTTCTTTCTCTAAAAAAGTTGTACCTGGAAGAACTACATCTGCATATTTTGCGGTTTCGCTCATGAATATCTCTTGAACAACTAATAAATCTAAGGCTTTCATTGCCTCTATGACGTGATTACTATTAGGGTCTGTTTGAACAATATCTTCTCCAATAATCCACAAACCTTTAACTTCTTTTTTTATTGCTGCGTCAAATATTTCTGGGATTTTTAACCCAGCTTTTTTTGGGTGAACTACACCATATTTTTCTGAATAGAAATCTTGATTTTTTTGTTCTGAAAGTTCAAAATATCCTGCTCCTTGGTGAGGTTGACAACCCATGTCAGCAGCACCTTGAACATTATTTTGCCCTCTTAATGGATTTACTCCAACTCCTCTTCGTCCAATATTTCCAGTTATCATTGCAAGATCTGCAATTAGCATTACTGTTTTAGAGCCTTGCTCATGTTCAGTTACACCCAAACCATGAAATTCCATAGAATTTTTTGCAGTTGCATATGCAATTGCTGCTTCTTTAACCATTTGCTTATCTACTCCTGCAACTTTTGCCAATTGGTCGATATCTAAACTATTGATATGTTCAAAAAATTTATCAAAACCCTCGGTTCTATTTTCAATAAAATCTTTTTTATAAAGTTTTGATTTAACAATGAAGTAAAGCATCATATTAAGCACTGCTACATTTGTTCCTGGTCTAAGCCTAATATGATAATCTGCTAATTTTGCCAATTCTGTTTCAATTGGATCAAGAACAATAAGTTTTTTGCCCTTCATAGCTTGTTGTTTAATTTTTGCACCAGTCACCGGATGAGCATTAGTTGGATTTGCACCAATTACTAAAAATAAATCTGCATGATAGATATCTTCCGTGGAATTTGTTGCAGCACCTGTTCCAAATGTTTGTTGCATACCCCAAGCAGTTGGTGAATGACAAATTCTTGCACAGCAGTCAATGTTGTTTGTTCCAATCACAGCTCTAATCATTTTTTGAAAAATATAATTTTCTTCATTTGTACATCTAGCCGAAGAAATACCTGCTATAGCATCAGGTCCGCTTTCTTTTTTAATTTTTTCTAGTTTGTTTTTAATAAAATCATATGCCTCGTTCCATGAAGCTTTTTCAAATTTACCATTTTTTTTAATTAAAGGATTTCTAAGTCTATCCGGGTGTTCATAAAAACCAAATGCATACCTTCCTTTTACACAACTATGTCCTGCATTAACCTCGGTTTCTTTTGGAGTATCAATTGAAACAACTTTACCATCTTTAACAGAAGCTTCCAAATTACACCCAACACCACAGTAAGAACAAGTAGTTCTGACTTTATGGTCATAACTTGCAGATTTTGATGCAAAGACATCCGAAATAGCATCAGTTGGACAAGTGTGAGCGCAAGCACCACATGATACACACGATGAGTCGCCAAATAACATATCATTATCAGTTGTTATTTTAGATTCAAATCCTCTACCGCTCATTGTAAGAACAAAAGATCCTTGAATTTCATCACATGCTCTTACGCACCTTCCACAATTAATGCAGTTATCTAAATTCATTCTCATATAAGCATGGGAAGTATCTTTTGGTATTCTTTTATGTTGTTTAGGATTATTATATCTATGATCTTTTACACCAAGATCATTGGCTACATCTTGAAGTTCACAGTTGTTGTTTACCTCACATGTACCACAATTCATTTGATGGTCAGTTAAAACTAGTTCAACAATATTTTTTCTTAAAGATGTTAATTTTTCATTATTGGTAAAAATATACTGATTTTCTGCTACTGGAGTATGGCATGAAGCAACAACTTTGGTTGGACCATCTTTTTTTAGCGCAACTTCAACAGAACAAACTCTACAGGCACCATAAGGAACTAAATTTGGATCATCGCATAATGTTGGAACGGTTTTTTCTCCAATATAACTTTTAACAAATTTCAATATAGAAGTGTGCTTTGAACCAATTTCATATGGTTTTCCATCTATATATGCAATTTTTCTTTTTTCAGAGCTCATTAATTTTCGGGTAATATATCATTTTTAATTTCATCGCCAAAATATTTTAATATATTGCTTATTGGCACTGGTATTGCTCCACACAGTGCACACAAACAACCTTCTTTCATTGTTTTTAACAAATCATTTAGTACTTTCATTGGAATTTTGTGTGATTTATTTAAGGCTTGATCAAACATTTCCTTGCCTCTGTAGGAACCTATTCTTCCAGGGAAACATTTGCCACACGATTCTTCTGCTGTAAACTCAAACAAATGGTGAATATATTCAATCATTTTAAAATTTTTTGGAATACTTACAATGCTTCCATGACCTAACATAAAACCAGCATTCATGAATTCTTGAAAGTCTAAATTTAATTTTTCTGCAACCTCAATAGGAACAACTCCTCCCAAAGGCCCTCCAATTTGTAAAGCTTTTACAGGTTCTTTAAAACCACCTCCAATATTATTTATTACTTTTTTCATTGGAGTACACATATCAATTTCATATACTCCTGGGTTATTAAAGAAACTGTCAAAACAAACCAACTTAGTACCCGCGGATTTTTTGTTTCCTATTGAAGAAAATTTATCTGATCCATGTATCAGGATTCCTGTAGCAGCAGCTAGAGTTTCCACATTATTTACCACTGTTGGCTTCTTATACAAACCTTCTGTAACAGGAAAAGGAGGTCTTACATCAACCTCAGCTCTTCTACCTTCAATAGATGCAATTAGAGCTGTTTCTTCACCACAAATATAAGCTCCTTGTCCAATACAAATATTTAAATCGAATGAAAAATCTGTTCCTAAAATATTTTTTCCTATAAGTTTTGAATTTTTTAATGAATTTATTGAGCCATTAATCGATTCAATTGATTTTGGATATTCACCACGAATATATAAAACACCTTCATCACTTCCTATAACATATCCACAAATTATCATTCCAAATAGAACTTTTAATGGCTGGTCTTCCAACAAATATCTATCGGAAAAAGCTCCAGAATCTCCTTCATCAGCGTTACAAACTATATATTTTTTTTCTGATTTTTCTCTACCACAAAAATCCCATTTCATTCCTGTTGGAAAACCAGCGCCTCCTCTCCCACATAAGTTTGAATCTAAAAGTGATTTAACTATTTCTTTTTTGTCAGTATTTATAAATTTTTCTAATAATTTTTTAAATTGCTCTATATTCAAAAGTTTTTCATCCATTAAAAAACTTGTAGAAGCAAAACTTTTAGAAGCAAATTTTTTCTGTTTGATATTTTCGCCCTTTATGATTTGATCAATATTATTTATATCTTGTCCAGCATAATTTTCACCATCATAATGAAATGCATGATTTTCATAACAATAACCCAGACAAAACATTGTTCCCACTTTGTCTTTACCAAGTTTACTTTCTAATTTATTTATCAAATTTTTTTGAGTTCCAGCACACAAACATGCACTCCCATTACAAATAAATGCTTTTTTTTCTCTATGACTAGGTCTTAAAAATTCATAAAAACTTTCAGCTCCATGAATAGTTGATACTCCCATATTGTATTCATCAGCCAAGGTTTTCATGCCTTCATCTTTCTTAGAATTTAAAGATCTTTCAGAGATTTTTTGAAATAAGTTGTTTTTCAAACCAATACGTCCAGAAAGCTTACTGATATTTTTAGACATTTAAGCCTTATAATATAATTCTTTCTTTATTTGTATAAATATTAAAACTGTTATTTTTTACAAAACCTAAAAGAGTCATTCCAAAACGTTTTGCTAAATCTACAGCAAGAGTTGTGGGCGCGCCTACGCCTGCCATAACGCCTATGTCAGACATCAAACCTTTTTGAACTAATTCAAAATTTAACCTACCAGAAGACGCTATGAATTGAGAATTATTATCAATTAATTTATTTTTATGTGAATAACCGATAAGTTTGTCCAGAGCATTATGTCTTCCAACATCTTCTCTTGTTACAATTACTTTTCCAGAATCGTCAATCAATGAACTTGCGTGTATGCCACCTGTTTTTGAAAACTCAGCTTGTTCACTCAATAATAATTCTGAAGATTTCATTATGATTTCTTTTTTAATTTTAGGAAAAGATAAATTTAACTTTTCATTTTTAATTATTTCAACCGTATCCAGGGTAGTTTTTCCACAAACTCCACATGAAGAGTTCGTTAGAAAGTTTCTTTTTAACTTACCAATATCAATTTTTTTGTTACTATTAATTGTGGCTTCAATTTTGTTTTGAATATTGTAGTCTCCAACTTTATTTCCTTGTTTTTTTACTTTTACTATTTGGCTAACATTTTCTATTATTCTTTCATTAAAAAGAAACCCCACAATAAGATCTTCGTCTTTACCAGGTGTTCTCATTGTAATAGATAAATTTTCTGTCTGCCAATTACCATTCTTTTTAAAGCGTAAATTCATTTCCAAAGGCTCTTCTACAGATACATAATCTTTTATCTCCTCTTTTTTATTTTCTTTAAGTTTTATGACGTTGTATTTTATGTTCATTTATAAAGGATATTTCTTTTTCAATATAAGTCGATTTAAAATTATTCCAAAAAACATTATTATCAGCGAGCCAGTTATTATTGGATTTATTAAATAATCAATTGATACACTGCCCATAATAACTATAATAGGATTTGCGCCTGCCGGAGGATGAACTATATTCAGTAATATCATTAAAGCAGCACCAAAACCTACGGCCAAAGGGATAAGCAAATAAATTGGTAGAGGAACAATATATAAAAATAAAATACCAACTACCGAAGTTAATAAATGGCCAAAAAAAATATTTTTTGGTTGGGAAAAAGTGCTTTCTGGGTATCCAAAAAGTAAAACCATTGAAGATCCAAAAGATGTTATCAAAAAAACACCAAATTCTGTTTTATATGTAAGCAAAGTGAGCACTCCAATGGTTGCAGCAGAAAACGATCCAGCTAAAACTGATTTTATAATATCAACTTTTTTCATTTTTAATTATAATTTTAATGCTTTCATAAGAGTTTTAAAAGGTAGCAACAAACATTCTTTTCTAGAAATATTTTTTTTGTTAAATACTTTGTTAAAAACTGACCATTCTTTTGGAAAAATGACCTTTTCTTTTTCAAAAAAAGTTTCAGCTATTTTTAATAAATTTTTTACATGTATTATCGATTTGTTTATTGAATTTCTAGATAACAAACTAGCAGAGGCTTGACAGTAAACACAGGATTTGCCCTGATATCCAAAGTCAACAATATTATCTTTAACCACTTTTATACTAATTAGCATTTCATCACCGCAAATTGGATTTTTTAATTTTGAATTATGAGTGTGATTTTTTAAAATTTTATGATTATCAGTATTAGATGCAATTTTTAAAATTTCTAAATCCATTTATACTCTTTAATTAAATAATTAATGTTTTATATTTGTTTTTATGAGCGAAAACAATATTTTAGGTGTTATTTTAGCAGGTGGAAAATCAAAGAGATTTGGTGAAGACAAAAGCAAAGTAAAACTAAATGGAAAAACTTTACTCGAACACACTTTGGATAAAATTAAATCTAAATTTAATACAATTATAATTGTATCAAATAATAAAATTATAAAAGATTATATTACCATAAAAGATTGTATAGATGGTCAGTTTGGTCCTTTGGTTGGAGTTTTATCAGCAATGAAGTGGATAAAAAAAAACAATCATTCTTACAATTGGATTATTACATTTCCTTGTGACACACCTTTTTTTAACATTTCTATAATTGATAAATTTAATAAAGCAGCAAAACTAAACGACAGTTTATTGTATTTTGCTAAGTCAGATAACAAAAGACATAACATTTTTGGTTTATGGTCTTTAAAATTAATTGAAATTCTAGATAAAGATGTAATAGAAAATAATCATAGAAAGGTAGAAAAATGGGCAAATAAAATAGGAGTTAAAACAATAAATGTATCTTATAAGAGAATAGATCCATTTTTTAATATCAACAGCAAAGAAGACTTTATGGAAGCTAAAAAAATTTTAAAAAAGTATAAAAATGATAGAATATAGAAAAGCTCAAAAAATACTTTTAAATTCAAAAATAAAAATTCAAAACGAAATAATTTTTGCAAAAAATTCTTTAAACCGTGTTACTGCAAAAAATATATTTTCACCAACAAATTATCCTGCTGACAACAATACAGCTTTTGATGGATATGCATTAAATTCAAGAGAAACGATTGGATTAAGTAGTAGTAAAAAGAAAAAATTTCGAATTTTAAAAACTATAGCTGCAGGAGACAATCCAAAAATAAAAAATTATAAAAAATATAGCACAGTAGAAATTATGACTGGAGCTTTAATTCCAAAAGAATTTGACACAGTTATACCAGTAGAAAAAATAAATTATTACCCAAATAAAAAAAATCCAAAATTTATAATAGTTGACAATAAAATTAATAAAAATAACCATGTGAGATTTGCTGGCTCTGACTATAGAAAAGCAGAATTAATTATTTCTGAAGGAGAAATTATTAATTCCTCACACATACTAGCATTTAAAAGTCTTGGAGTAGAAAAAATAGTTGTTAAAAAAAAACCTGTAATAGTTTTTTATTCAACAGGAAACGAAATATCAGAAAAAAACAATATTCCAAAATGGAAGGTTAGAAACTCAAATAGTCATTATATAAAATCTTTATCAAATAATTCATTTTTTAAAATTATAGATGGAGGAATTTTGAAAGATAAGGATGATAAAATTTTTAAAAAACTAATTAATTACAATTTTAAATCTAAATGCGACATTGTAATGACTAACGGAGCAGTTTCCGCAGGAAAATTTGATTTTGTGCCTAGAATTATTAATGATTTTCGATTGTCAAACTATTTTAAAGGAGTTTCCATAAGACCTGGAAAACCAATAATGTTCGCAAAATTTAAAAATAAGAACAAATCTTTTTTTGGTTTGCCAGGCAATCCAATGGCAGCAGCTGCATGTTTTAAGTTTTTTGTTTATCCTTATTTAAGATTAATTTTAAATATGAAAAATGAAAAACCATTCAAAGCAATTCTTAAAAGTAAATTTTCAAAGAAAAAAAATTTTACTAAATTTCTGAAAAGCAAGGTTATCATAAATAAAAAAGGAACTATGGAAGTACAGATACTAAAAGGCCAAGAATCATACAAAATTAAATCATTTACTCAAGCAAACGCATGGAGTCTATTTCCTAGTGGAAAAAAGAACTTTAAAAAAGGAGATTCTATTCAGTGTTTTTCACAACTAGGTATAGATTAATTAATAATCATATAGATAAATTTTGTTGAGGAATTTCTTAATAGGTAATAGAAATTCCAAATGGTTAATCTAAAAAATCCAAAATTAGCTATACCAGTTGTTTTAATGGCAGGTATTTTTTGGTCCTTTGGTCCTTATGTAGTCCGTAATATCGATCAAGCAGAGATATTTCCTTGGCAATATTTGTTTACAAGAGGAATGGTGATTTTTATTTTGCTTAATTTTTATCTTTTTCTGGAAGAAGGATTAGATTTTATTAATAATTATAAAAAAATAGGTATTTCAGGTCTATCAGGTGGATGCGGTTTAGCTACTGGTATGATTACATTTATTTGGTCAATAACTAATACAACAGCAGCAGTAACGCTTCTTTGTCTTGCAGCTATGCCTTTCATTACTGCATTGTTAGGTTTTTTATTTTTAAAAGAGAGAATATCCATCAATGTTTGGATCGCAATCGGGATTGCTGCCATAGGAATTGTAATAATGTCATTTGGAAATAATGAAAAGAATAATGTTACTGGACTAGTACTAGGATTAGCATCTGCGGTAGGTTTTGCGGTTTTTTCAGTAAGCTTAAGATGGAAGAAAGAAACTCCAAAATTTACTACAGTCGCATTGGCAGGCTTAATTTGTTTATTAATATCATCCATTGTGATTATTAATAAAGATTTAAGTTTTTTTTCATCAAGCAAAAATGAAGCTTTGTTTGCTCTTCATGGAACAATAGTTTGTCTTGGATTAATATTATATTCAATAGCATCAACAAACATCCCAGCTGCCGAGTTGGCTTTGCTTTCTTTAACAGAAGTAATTGGTGGAATATTCTGGGTATGGCTTCCATGGCTTGGAATTAATGAAGTTCCATCAACAAACACTATCATTGGTGGTTTTATAATTTCTTTAGCTATATTCTATTATGCTTTGGTAATAAAAAATAATGGAAGATTTATTGCATTAAATTAATTTAATGGAAAAACCAGATTTTTTTGAGTTAAAAAACGGGAACAAGGTAAAACTTCCATTCTCAGATCAAGAATACAAAAATAGATTAAATAAAATTAGAGAAGTCATGTCTAAAAAAAAAATGGATATGGTTATTCTAACTTCAATGCATAATATTGCATATTACACAGGATTTATTTATTGTTCTTTTGGCAGACCTTATGGTTGTGTAATAACTGAAAAAAAAATTGTAACAATTTCAGCCAATATTGACGCTAGTCAACCATGGAGAAGATCAAATTGTGATAATGTAATTTATACAGACTGGAAAAGAGATAATTTTTTAAGGGCAATTGTTTCAATAATAGGAAGAGATGACCCACCAAAAAATATTGGAATAGAAGAGGATCATTTAACCTTAGAAATGATGAGTAAATTTAAATCAATTTTTACCTTTTCAACTTTTAAAGATGTTTCTAGAGACTTAATGCATTTAAGAATGATTAAGTCTAAAGAAGAAATTGAAATCATCAAAAATGGAGCAAGAATAGCTGACTTAGGAGCGGAAGAAATTATTAAACATATAAGACCAGGTGAAACGGAATTAGAAATTGCGATTCAAGGAAGAGATAGAATGGAAAGAGAGATAGCAAAAGCTTATCCAGATGCAGAATATATGGATACCTGGGTGTGGTTTCAATCTGGAATAAATACTGACGGCGCTCATAACCCAAAAACAAATAAAAAATTAAAAATTGGAGATATCTTATCTTTAAACACTTTTCCAATGATTTCAGGGTATTACACTGCACTTGAAAGAACTTTATTTGTAGAAACAGCCGATGACGCATCTTTAAAAGCCTGGGAAGCAAATGTAAAAGTTCACAAACGAGGATTAGAATTAATTAAGCCTGGTGTAAAATGTTCTGAAATTTGTACAGAATTAAATGATCTATTTACTGAACTTGGATACATACAATATAGAACATTTGGTTATGGTCACTCTTTTGGCATGTTGTCACATTTTTATGGTAGGGAAGCTGGTCTTGAACTAAGAGAAGATATTGAAACAGTCTTGGAAAAAAATATGGTCATATCAATGGAACCTATGATAATGATACCAGAGGGTAAACCAGGAGCTGGAGGATATAGAGAACACGATATTATAGTTATTAATGAAGACAGCACAGAAAATATTACTAAATTTCCTTTTGGACCTGAAAAAAATATAATTAAAAATTAAATGAACTCAGAAAAAATAATTGTAAATAGCTGGAATGAATGGGATCCATTAAAACATGTAATAGTTGGTAAAGCGGATGGAACATGTATACCAGCACCGGAACCAGCATTAGATGCCAAAGTTCCTGAAGACTCTGATATGAAAGGTCAATTTGGACCAAGAACGAAAGATTCAGTAGATAAAGCAAACCAGCTTCTAGATGATTTTTCGAATATATTAATTAAAAGAGGAATCAAAGTAGACAGGCCTGACCCTATAAATTTCAATCAAAAAACATCGACACCTGATTGGGAAGCCGAAACTATGTTTGGATGTATGCCACCTCGAGATGTTTTGTTAACTGTTGGAAATGAAATTTTAGAAGCAACAATGAGTTATAGATGCAGATGGTTTGAATATTTATGCTATAGACCATTATTAAAACATTATTACAACTCTGATCCAAATATGAAACATGAATCAGCTCCAAAACCTAGATTAACTGATTTAGATTATAGAAAAGATTACTTATTGGATAAAATAGGAATTCAAAAAAGATTAGAATGGACAGATAAAAAATTTTTCGTAACAACTGAAGAAGAGCCCTTATTCGACGCAGCTGACATTCTTAGATTTGGAAAAGATTTGGTTGTTCAACACGGATTCACTACTAACTTAAAAGGGATAGATTGGATAAAGAGACACTATAAAGATCATAGAGTGCATGCTGTAAATTTCCCTGGTGATCCTTATCCTATTCATATTGATGCTACTTTTACACCTATTAAAGAAGGATTAATCATTAACAACCCTCAAAGAAAATTACCAAAAGAACAAAGAAAGCTTTTTGAAAAAAATGGTTGGAAAATAATTGATTCAGCACAGCCCGCTCATAATTCACCTCCTCCACTATGCTATTCTTCAGTTTGGCTTTCTATGAATGTATTAGTTTTAGATCCAAAAACAGTATGTGTAGAAAAAAGTGAAGTTTACCAAGCCGAACAATTAGATAAGCTTGGAATGGAAGTAGTACCAGTGGAGATGAGAGATGCTTATGCTTTTGGTGGTGGACTTCACTGTTGTACTGCAGATGTTTATAGAGAAGGAAAATTAGAAGATTATTTTCCCAAACAATAATTAGCTAGGGTTTTCTTTTAAAAATTTAATATATTTTATAACTTCTTCAAATTTTTCATCCTCTATATCTTTATAGCTAGCATTAAATTTACTTTTCACACATATAGCTACATGGGCATACGGGTTTCTGCCTTTAGGATGATTTGGGTGGTCAGGAAGTTGATCTTCGAGATAAAGTCCAGCTTCCTGAATAATTTTCCACAGTTTACTTGCGTTTTCTTTGTTCATAATACTTTTGTACATTTTACTTAATTTAATAAAATTGAAACAAATAAATTTAATCACTTTCAGGTTGCAAACCAATTTAGACAGTATTAACAATCATTATCTTGTATCTGTGAACAAACTTTGCTTAAATTATTATTATAAAAATAAACAATGTCTAAGAAAAAAAAAATTAAAAAAAAAAAGAGAACTACCAACGCATTTAACCTAGAAAAATTACCTTCTACAATTGGTAAGTTTTATCAAAGTTATAAAAAACAAAAAGAAGTTGATGCTTTAAGAAAAATTAAACTTCAAGAAAGAGAAGAAACTAAAAATATTTTTCAAGAAAAAAAGAAATTATCATTAAGAACTGATAAAATTAAAAAAGAAGAAGAAAGATTGAGATTAAAAGAGGAAGAGCTAAAACAAAAAGAAAATGAGATAAAATTAAAGGAAGAAGATC
>Ga0208642_1001090_pt1 | contig 13022 bp, 14 predicted proteins | sample ETN02SmetaG_4_FD_185790 | JGI IMG/M metagenome (GOLD analysis project Ga0208642, IMG submission 185790) | Marine microbial and viral communities from oxygen minimum zone, Eastern Pacific Ocean - ETNP2014F10-02SV251 (SPAdes) (version 2) | ecosystem: Environmental > Aquatic > Marine > Oceanic ...
TTATAAGCAGCTATTGCAAATGGGTACGAACCATCATACTCAAGAATTAATCCTGCTATATAATAAGAACCAAGGTTAACATTATATTCTGGATCTGAAGTTAGTCTTGATTTTGAATATGGTAATTTAGCTTGTTTTGCCACAACTCTTGCAGTGTAGGTCATTAATTGCATTAATCCTTTTGCACCAGCACGACTATAAGCACTTGTGTCGAATTCACTTTCTTGCCTGATTATAGATAATATAAATGCTGATTCGGGAATTTTTCTCCCGTTTATAGTTTTTGGAGCGCTTATAACTGGATAATTATATTTGTTATGGAATCTTTTCTCATAAGATGCGATTTTTGCAATTTGAACTGCAAAGTCAAATCTTGATATATCGGTTGCCAATTTTGCAGCTAAAACTTCACTACCCAACAAAACATTGTCATTTGCTAGGCCTCTTAATAAATGTTTTGTGTATTTGTCTTTATTTAGTTCATCTAATAAATGAACTACTTTAACTACGTCTTTTTTATAAAATTTTTCTGCATAATCTTTGTCAACTTCCATAAGTTCATTTAATTCTATTTCTTTATTAGGGTTAATTTTCAAGTGTGCAAGTTGACCGTAATATGTTGTTAAATATTTCGATGCTTCACCATACCACTCATTAGCTAATTCTTTTTTCCCAATTTTTTCATATGTTCTACCTAACCAATAAGCACCTCTAGATAAACTTATTGGATAACCGACGTTATTGTAAAAGTTTGTAAAATGACTTTCTGCTAGAATAGGATCTTTTAAAAAGCTTAATGCAATCCATCCACTCATCCATTCAGCCTCAGCATACTCGGGACCTTCTGTTAAAGCATGTTTACTTACAATTTTATATGCACTTTCATATTTTTTTTTATAAATTAAAGACCTTCCAATTATTCCTCTTTCTACCCACCACTTATCAGGCCTTACCATATATTCTTTGGTATTTTTAATTTTTAGTAAAATTTCAAGAGATCCATCAAGTCTACCTCTTTTTCTTCTCCACTTTAATCGATCATAATTTAAACCAGGATCATTTTTAAGTTTTTGAGGAATTTTACTAATTGCGGCATCGACACCATATGATCTGCTCATAAGCAGTTGTCTTGCTGTATAAAGCAATTGATAGTCTTTAGGCAAATATCTAAGCATTCTTTTCAAATCCCAGTATTTGTTTTCGTAGGCAAGGTAATCAGCCCTTTTAATATAATCACTAGAATTTAAGATTTTTTTAAATTTTTTTCTAAAAAACTTCATATCATTTCTGCTTAAATCTGCATTAATCCATCCTTCTTTAATTAATTTAACACCCTGAATTGAGTCTCCTTTTTTAAGATGCGCCTGACCCAAAACAATTTTTCCAAAACCACTTAACGGTGGATGTTTTTTAAACCAATCAATTATGAAGTTAGCAGATAAATCATTCACAGATAATTTGTGTTCAGCTAAATACTTAATTCTATTTATTCTCGGATATTTATGATTTGATTCAATAAATCTTTTGTATTCATAAAAAGGCAATTGATTTCCAGTTGTTAAAAGATGTTTCCATCTTACAAAATTATAAATCGATTTATCTCTAGCTTTTTTTGCAGTTTTTTCTGCTGAGGACCATTTTTTTTGCTCCATTGATCTAATAGATATTTTTGCAATTTCGTAATCTTTTTTTGAATAATATTTAGATTTTTTTGCTCTAACTGATTTTTCTTTTTTAACAACTAGAGGTTTGTTCATTGGAATAATTTCCCCATTTACAATCAATTTTTTAAGTTTTTTTAGCTCAGCTTCTTCTGCTTTAGGAGTGGGTTTTTTTAATGGAATTAAATAAGTTGTTATTTTTTTTGATTTTTGCTCTTTATATATATTTGGTTTTTTTTCTGGTAGAATAATTTTTTCACTAGCATAGAGAATAGAGTTACTCTCAAATATGATAAAAATAATTATTGCCAATTTTAAGAGCTTTTTTTTCATAATAAATTCAATGAATCGTTAGCAATTTATGTTATAAGATCTCATGTTTAAAGGTTCAAATGTAGCACTTATAACACCATTCAAAGATAATAATCTAGATGAAGCAAATTATATTAAATTAATTAATTTTCATTTAGAAAATAATACTAATGGCTTAGTTCCAGCTGGTACAACCGGTGAATCGCCAACATTAAGCCACAAGGAGCATGAAAAGGTTATAGAACTTTGTATAAAGGAAGCAAAAGGAAAGATACCGGTAATTGCTGGTACAGGATCTAATTCAACAGAGGAAGCCGTAGCATTAACAAAACACGCTGAAAAAGTAGGTGCTGATGGAGCATTAATTGTTACTCCATATTATAATAAACCCACACAAGAAGGTTTATACCAACATTACAAAACTATAAATGATAATACTAGTCTTCCTATTATAATTTATAATATTCCAAGTAGATGCGTAATTGATATGTCAGTTGACACTATGGCAAGATTATTTGAACTTAAAAATATTGCTGGTGTTAAAGATGCAACAGGTGACTTGAATAGACTTGATCAAACAATAAAAAAATTAGGACCTGAATTTATACAGCTTACTGGAGAAGATGGCCTTGCATTTGAATTTAATAAAAGAGGCGGAGTAGGAATGATTTCTGTTACAGCTAATATTGCGCCTAAATTATGCTCTGATATGCAAAAATATTCAAAATCAAAATCTGATAATGAAATAAAAGAAGCAGAAAGAATAGATAAAATGCTGCAGCCTTTACATAAATCTTTGTTTATTGAGAGCAATCCTGCACCAGTTAAATATGCAGCAAAACTTTTAGGATTATGTGATGATGAAATTAGACTTCCATTAGTTAAAATTAAAAAAGAAACACAAGAAGAAGTTAAAAAAGCTTTATCATCAGCTAAACTTATTAGTTAATGAAAAAAAAAACCAATCCTGGTTTAAAAATTATCTGTTTAAATCGAAAAGCAAGTTTTAATTATTTTTTTCACGAACTAATCGAAGCAGGTATAGTTTTAAAAGGTTCGGAAATTAAATCAATTAGATCTGGAAAAGTTAATATTGCAGATTCCTATGCTATAGAAAAAAATGGTGAGATTTATTTAATCAATTCTCATATTTCTTCGTATAAACAGGCTAGTTATTCAAATCACAATCCAACTGATGAAAGAAAACTTTTATTCAACAGAAAAGAAATTAACAAACTTACAGGAAAAATAAATGCAGAGGGTTTTACTCTAGTACCTACAAAAATGTATTTTAAAAAAGGCAAAGCTAAGCTTGAAATTGCAGTAGCAAAAGGAAAAAAACAATACGATAAAAGACAAACTAAAAAAAATAGAGATTGGAACCGTGATAAAGCAAGATACTTCAGAAAATCTAGTTAATATAGTTTATTTAGGTATTGGATCTAACCTGGGCAATAAAAAAAGAAATATTGAAAAAGCTAAATATCTTTTAGAAAAAAATCTAATTAAAATTGTAAAAAGTTCTAGTATTTACGAAACATACTCTTGGCCCAATAAAAAACATCCAAAATTTTATAATATTGTAATTAAAATTATTACTAAATTAAAACCTATAAATTTATTTTTTATTATTAAAGATATAGAAAAAAAACTCGGAAGGAAAAAATCAAAAACTAATGCACCCAGAACTTGCGATATTGATATTCTAGATTACAAGGGATTTGGTTATAAATTAGAGACAAATAATGATAAATTACTTATTCCTCATCCAAGGCTTCATAATAGAAATTTTGTTTTATTCCCTTTATTTGAGATTGAAAAAAACTGGAAACATCCTTTAAAAAAAACAAAAATTCAAGATTTGATAGGAAAACTAGATAATTCTTCTCTTTACTCTATTAAACAAATTTAAATAAATGATATAATTTACCTATGTTAAATTCTGAAGAATTAATATCAAAGGTAAAATCTTATAATAAGTTTCTAAATCCTGAAACTTTAGCGAAGGCTTATGATTTTGCTCTGAAAGCTCATGAAAAACAAAAAAGAGATGAAGGATCTCCTTATATTATTCATCCTGTTGCTGTAGCTAGTATTTTAACAGAATTAAAGTTAGATAGCGCAACAATAGCGACGGGACTTCTTCATGACACTATAGAGGATACTTATGCAACATACCAAACTATCAAAGAAGAATTTGGTATAGAAGTTGCAGATTTAGTTGATGGTGTCACAAAAATTTCTGAGTTAGAAAATCAAGTAATATCTAGTTCTAAAGCTGAAAATTTTAGAAAACTTATTTTAGCTACATCAAAAGATATCAGAGTTTTGCTAGTTAAGCTTGCTGATAGACTACACAATATGAGAACAATTAAATTTGTTACAAATAATGAAAAACAAATACGCAAAGCAAAAGAGACAATGGAAATATATGCACCACTAGCTGACAGAATGGGCATGAACAGAATAAGAGATGAACTTGAAGATCTTTCATTTGAAATATTAAATCCTGATGCAAGAAAGTTAATAAAAGATAGACTAGATAACATTAAAGAAAATAACTTAACTAATTTTAAATCTCTTTCAGATGATTTTAATAGTTTGATGATCGAAAATAATTTATCAGTTAAAATTTTTGGTAGAGAAAAAACTCCTTTTTCAATTTGGAGAAAAATTCAACGAAAGAGAACTTCACTCGAACAGATAACAGATGTAATTGGATTTAGAGTTATTCTTAATACTATTGATGATTGTTACAAAGCATTAGGCATTTTTCACAAAAAATGGAATTGTATACCTGGAAAATTCAAAGATTATATTTCCTCACCTAAATTAAATGATTATCAATCTTTACATACATCAATAATTGGACCCAACAAAAGACCGATAGAAATTCAATTAAGAACTATGTCAATGCATGAATTTGCTCAAAGAGGTATAGCATCACACTGGAAGTATAAATCCTCTGAGAAAATTAATTCTTTAACATGGAAAGAATACGATTGGTTAAAAGATTTAGTTGAAATAATTGACAGAAATGAAAATCCAGAACATTATTTTGAATACACAAAATTACAAATGTTTCAAGATAATGTGTTTTCTTTTACTCCAAAAGGTTCAATTATAAAATTACCAAAAGATGCTACACCAATTGATTTTGCATATGCTGTACATACTAAAATTGGAGATACTGCTATCGCATGTGAAATTAATGGTAAAGACAGTCCATTACAAAGCTCTTTAAGAAATGGTGATGTCGTAAAAATTATTACTTCAAAAAATGTATCACCGTCACTTCACTGGATAAACACCGCAAAGACTGGAAAAGCTAGAGCAGCCATTAGAAGACACTGGGAATACAATGATAATGAAAAAGAGGCGAAACCAAAAACTTATAACACAACTTTATGGTTATCCTTGCCTGATCAACCAGGTAAGTTAGGAGAGGTAACAACATTGATTGGTCTTAATCAGGTAAATATTTCCAATGTTGAAATGACAGAAAAAACACCAGAATATATAAATTTTAAATTTAATTTAATAATAAAAAATCTTAAAAACTTTACAAATCTAATCAGTGAGTTAAAACAAAAAGAGCTTAAGTTTAAAATTATTAGGCACAAAAATAAAAAATATGCTTTCATTAAAAAACTCTTTAGCAATTTTAAAAGAAACTAATGCTTTGCTAGAAGGTCATTTTGTATTATCCTCAGGACTTCATTCTCCAAATTATGTACAGTGCGCAAAGCTACTAAGCAATCCAATAAAAGCTCATAAAATTTGCTTGTCTTTAAGCAAAAAAATTAGAAAAAAATTTAAAAAAATAGACTTAATTTTATCACCAGCTATAGGCGGAATAATAATTGGCTATCAGATTGGTAAATTGTTAAAAAAAGAAACAATTTTTTGTGAAAGAGTGTCAGGTAAATTTTTACTTAGAAGAGGCTTTCATATAAAAAAAAATTCAAAAGTGTTAATAGTCGAAGATGTAATAACTACAGGAAAGTCAAGTCTTGAATGCGCTAAGCTTATTAATAAATCAAGAGCAAAGCTAATAGGTTTTGCTTGTATAATTGATAGATCAAATAAAAAAAATTTAAAAATCAAAAAAAATATTATTTCACAAATTAAATTAAATATCCCAACATATAAAAAAATTAACTTACCATCTAATTTGAAAAATATTACAATAACCAAACCAGGTAGCAGACATCTAAAATGAAAAGATTAGGTGTAAATATAGATCATGTTGCAACGATAAGAAATGTAAGACGTGGATTACATCCTAACCCAATAAATCTGGCAAAGAAAGCAATCAAGTTTGGTGCGGACTCTATAACAATACATTTGAGAGAAGACAGAAGACATATAAAAGATGTTGATTTGAAAAACTTATCTAAGACAAAAATTCCATTAAATTTAGAAATAGCATGCAATTATAAAATGATGAAAATTGCCTTAAAAAATAATCCAAAATTTGTTTGTTTAGTACCTGAAAAAAGAAAAGAATTAACAACAGAAGGAGGTTTAAATGTTGTTAAGTATTATAAAAAAATAAAATATATTGTAAACAAGTTAAATAATAAAAAAATTAGAACAAGTCTTTTTATTAATCCAAAAATAAAAGATATTATTTATTCAAAAAGAATTAATGCTAATTGTGTAGAAATACATACTGGAAAAATATCCAATTTAATTAAAAATAAAAAAAATTACTCAAAGGAACTTAAAATAATAAAAAAATGTGCTGTATTTGCTGATTCATTAGATATCGAGGTGCATGCAGGACATGGTATGGACTACAAAACAACAAAAATTCTGTCAAAAATTAAAGAAATAAAGGAATTTAATATAGGGCATTTTATTATTGCTGAAGCTATATCTATTGGTTTAAAAAATGTTATTAAAAAAATTAATAAGTTCATTAAAAAATAATGAAAATAATTGGTATTGGAGTAGATATTGTTGACAATAAAAGAATAAAAAAATCAATTAAAAACAAACAATTTATTACACGCGTTTTTTCAAAAAAAGAAATAAATCAATCTAAAAAATTTATAAGTAAAATAAACTATTTTTCAAAAAGATTTGCAGCCAAAGAATCTTTTTCTAAAGCCTTAGGAACAGGCTTTAGAAAAGGGTTAAATTTTAAGGATATTTCTATAGTTAATGATAAATACGGCAAACCGCATTATGAATTAAATAATAAGCTAAAAAAACTTATTTATTCTAAATTTAAAGTAAAAAAAATTAAAATTTCTCTATCTTTAGCTGATGAAAAAAAATATTCTATTGCTTTTTCAGTGATTCATAAATGATTAGTAAAAGCTCAATAATTGATAATTTAAAAACATTATTTTACGCATTAATAATTGCCATAATAATTAGATCATTATTATTACAACCTTTTTACATACCTTCTTCGTCAATGGAGCCTAATTTATTAGTTGGGGACAGACTTTTTGTAACTAAATATTCTTATGGTTATAGCAAGCATTCATTTCCATTTAGTCCAAATATTTTTTCGGGTAGAATTTTATCTTCACAACCAAAAATTGGCGATGTTGTTGTATTTAAAACTCCAGCTGACAACAGAACAGATTATATTAAACGATTGATAGGATTACCTGGGGATGAAATTCAATTTATAGATGGCGATTTGTATATTAATAAAAATCAGATATTTAAAACTTTAATTAAATCAAGTGATAAAGTTTTTTGTGGAAATGAAAAAATTAAAGTAAATTTTTTTAACGAAAAGCTACCCAATGGGAAAATTTATAAAGCAGTCTACAGAAAAGACTATAGTTTTCAAAATTCTGATAAATTTTTAGTACCAGAAAATCATTATTTTTTTTTAGGAGATAATAGGGACTGCTCAAAGGATAGCAGATTTTTATCTGCAGTTGGATATGTTCATAAAGATAATTTAGTTGGCAAAGCACAATTTTTATTTTTTTCTTCAGATTATAGAGTAGGCAGTGTATTTAAATTTTGGGATTGGAAAAATATTATTAGATTTAATAGGTTCTTCAAAAAAATCAATTAATGAACGACAAAATAAATAATTTACAAAAAAAAATAAACATTAAATTTAAAAATTTAAATTATCTTAAAAAATCAATAACACATAAAAGCCATGATCCATTAAACAATTATGAAAAATTAGAATTCTTGGGTGATAGAATTTTAGGATTTGTAATTTCTAAAAAATTAATTGAATTATATCCCGATCAAAAAGAAGGAATATTAGACAAAAAATTGGCATCATTAGTAAATAAAAATAAGTGTTTAGAAGTTGCTAAATTTATAGGTTTGGAAAAATTTGTTTTAGTTGGGAACAAAAATACCAAAACTAAAGTAGAAAATAAAATAATTGCAGATTCTATTGAAGCGCTTATTGGAGCTATTTATTATGACAAAGGCTTTGAAGTTTCTGAAAAATTTATCCTAAACATGTGGAAAAATTTTATTAATTTATCAGTAGAAACAATAATTGATTCCAAAACAAAACTACAAGAATATTCATTAAAAAAATTTAAATCTTTACCAATTTATAAATTAGTATCAAAATCAGGCCCGACACACAAACCAAAATTTACAATATCTGTAAAATTAAGAGACACAAAATCATATGAAGGATCTGGCGATTCAAAAAAAAAAGCAGAGCAAAATGCTGCAAAAAGATTATTGGACAACATAAAATAAAATGCTTTGGTCTGATTGTGGATATTTATTGTCAAAAAATAAATTTGGTGAAAATTCTATGATTGTTGAATTTTTTACTGAAAACCATGGAAAAATTTCAGGAATTATTTATGGAGCTACATCTAACAAAATTAGAAATTATCTTCAAATTGGAAACAAGCTTCATATTAATTATAATTCTAAAAATGAAAATAAGCTAGGTTATCTAACGATTGAAATTGAAAAAATATTAAGTCCTTTGTTCTTCGAAGATAAAAAAAAACTTTCCTGCATTCTATCCTCCATGGGTTTAGTTAAATTACTAACTGTTGATAATCAATCTAATCCTAATATATACAAACTTATTGGAGATTTTTATACTATTTTAGAGAATAAAAATTGGATTAACAAATTAATTTTCTGGGAATTAGAGTTATTAAAATTAATTGGCTACGATCTTGAATTAAAAAATATTGTTACCGAAGAAATTATTGATGATAAAAAATTATATTTTGTCTTAAACAATAATGAAAAAAAATATATACCAAATTTTTTAGTTGAAAAAAATAATGAAGTTGATGATTTTAATCAGATTTTTAATGGCCTGAAATTAATTAGCGATTATTTAGATAAATCTATTTTACGACCAAATAATATTTCTCACCCAAAATCTAGAATTGAATTTTTGAATGTAATAAAAGAATAATCTTTTTATTTTAAATCCTTTGCTATTTTATTTGCAAAGTAAGTTATAACAGCATTAGCTCCAGCTCTTTTAAAACCAGTCAAAGTTTCTATTATTGTGCTTTTATCAATTATACTCTTTTTAATTCCATTACATATTAAACTATACTCACCTGAAACCTGATAAGCCAAAACTGGAATTTTAAAATTATCTTTTACCATTCGAATTATATCCAAATAAGGCATACCCGGTTTTACCATTACCATATCAGCACCTTCTTTAACATCTAGCGCCACTTCTCTTAATGCTTCCAAATTATTGCTGTAATCCATCTGGTAAGTTTTTTTATCTCCTTTAAGCAAATTTTTCGATCCAACTGCATTCCTAAAAGGTCCATAGAAGCTTGAAGCAAATTTAACAGCGTAAGATAATATTTGAACATTTTTAAAATTATGTTTATCTAAATTTTTTCTTATCTCACCAATTCTTCCATCCATCATATCTGACGGAGAAATTACATCACAACCCATTTCAGCTTGTATTAATGATTGTTTTACTAAGATTTCAACTGTTTCATCATTTAATATTTCACCTTTATATAATAACCCATCATGACCATGAGATGTATATGGATCAAGAGCAACATCGCACATAATTCCTATAGAATTTTTATATTTTTTTTTTGCATATTGAATTGCTCTACACACTAAATTATCTTCATTTAGCGATTCTGTTCCATGACTGTTTTTTAATATAGAATTTGTGTAAGGAAATAAGGCAACCATTGGAATTTTATTAGATACAGCTTTATCTAGAATTTCTGAAAGTCTATCAACACTGTACCTATATACGTCAGGCATAGATTTAATTGATTTTTTTTTATTCTTGCCCTCGACAATGAATATCGGAAGCACTAAATCATTAACAGACAAAGTGTTTTCCTTAACTAGTCTTCTTGTCCAATTTTCTTTTCTATTTCTTCTAAGTCTTAAATTTGGATATTTTCCAGTGATAATCATTCTCAAATACTTATTATATATGTGGCATTAGTTTTATATATTAAAATATTATATATTGTAGTTATATAAATGCTATGAGTAATGATTTTCATAAAGTAGAAAACTTAAAATTCGATATATCCAAACTACAGAATGCACTAAAAACTGTTCTACAAAGAAAAACCTATGATGACGCAGCAGGAACAAAATACATAGCTGGAATATCATTAAATCAAATTCCTGGCGACCCTGATTCTATAAAAGGAGAAAATGTAAAAGGTATTTATTGGACCATGCCTGATAAATCGGGAATGGAAGAGGTTAGAGCAAAAAAAATTAATGAATCAGCATATACACAATTTGTTGAAGATTTAAAAGACACATATTTTAAAGAAGTATACGATGAACTTTCAAAAAGATTTAAATTAGGCAGAGTAAGAATATTGTTGAAAGAGCCCAGATCTACATTAAGTTGGCATAGAGACCCTGAACCAAGATTACATATACCAATAATTACAAATCCTGGATGTTTAATGGTTATTGAAGAAACAGCCAAACATCTTCCCGCAGATGGATCAGCTTGGATTACAAACAATGTAAAATACCACAATGCATTTAATGGCGGAGAAGAAGGAAGAGTACATTTAGTTGCTTGTGTTTTAGACTATAAATTTAATTAATTTTAGTTTATAAACCTTTAAATTGAAAAAGATTTTTATTGCATCGGATCACGCTGGATTTAAATTAAAAGAATCAATTAAACTTTATCTAAATAAGAAAAAAGTTGCCTATAGAGATTTGGGTCCTTCTAATGATGATAGGGTTGACTACCCTGATTATGCTCATAAAGTTGCAAGAAAAGTTAAGACTAATAAAAATCATATTGGTATATTAATTTGCGGCTCTGGCATGGGTATGAATATAGCTGCAAATAGACACAAAAATATACGTGCAGCACAATGTTTCAATTTAAAATCTACAAAATTATCAAGATTGCATAATGATGCAAATATCATTACATTAGGATCAAGACTATTATCAAAAAATAATGCAGTAAAATGTGTAAGTATTTTTTTAAGTACCAAATTTGATGGTGGTAGACACACAAAAAGAATAAAGAAAATTTAAATATGTCTAGTGAAAACAATTATTTAAACGATCAATTCAAAGGCTTTTTTGAGGATAGCTTGTCTAAAACTGATCCAGAACTACATAAGGCTATTAATGATGAATTAAAAAGACAACAAGAACATATTGAATTAATTGCATCTGAGAATATTGTTTCTCAAGCTGTATTAGAAGCGCAAGGATCCGTGTTAACAAATAAATATGCAGAAGGTTATTCCGGAAAAAGATATTATAATGGATGTGAACATGTTGATGTTGCAGAAAACTTGGCAAACGAAAGGTTAAAAAAGTTATTTGATTGCAAATTTGCAAATGTACAGCCACATTCTGGCGCTCAAGCTAATGGCGCTACATTTTTGGCTCTACTTAAACCTGGTGATACTTTCATGGGAATGAGCTTAAATTCTGGCGGTCATCTCACGCATGGATTAAAAATAGCAATGTCAGGTAAATGGTTTAATGCAATAGGTTATGATGTTGAAAAAGATTCTGAGCTTATTAATTATGAAAATGTTGAAAAACTTGCTTTAGAACACAAACCAAAGCTTATAATTGCTGGTGGTAGCGCATATTCTAGAATCATAGATTTTAAAAGATTTAGAGAAATAGCTGATAAGATAGGTGCTTATCTTATGGTTGATATGGCACATTTCTCAGGGCTAGTAGCAGGGAAAGGCTATCCTAATCCATGTGAACACGCTCATGTTGTAACTTCAACTACACATAAAGTTTTTAGAAGTGCAAGAGGAGGTATTATTTTAACAAATCATGAAGATATATCTAAAAAAATTAATTCTGCGGTATTTCCTGGTTATCAAGGTGGGCCTTTAATGCACATAATAGCAGCAAAAGCAGCTGGATTTTTAGAAGCTTTAAAACCAGAATTTAAAGATTACATTAAATCTGTAATAGCTAATGCTAAAATTTTATCAGAAACTTTGAAAAATAATGGTTTCAAAATTTACTCAGGAGGCACAGATACTCATTTAATGCTAGTTGATTTAAGACCTTTTAATGTTAAAGGAAATTTAGCAGCAGAAAGTTTATCTAGAGCAAATATAACATGTAATAAAAATGGCATTCCTTTTGATTCAGAAAGTCCAATGATTACATCTGGTATTAGACTTGGATCTCAAGCTGCAACTACAAGGGGTTTTGGCTTAAAAGAATTTGAGAAAGTAGGTGAATTAATTACAAAAGTAATTGATGGATTATCTAAAAACCTTGATGATAATAGCAAAATAGAAAATGATGTTAGAAAAGAAGTTATTTCACTTTGTTCAACATTTCCAATATACAAGAATTTAAGAAAATGATTTGTCCAATATGCAAAAAAGGAGAAACTTCAGTTGTAGATTCAAGACCTACTGAAGATGGAGCTACAATCAGAAGAAGAAGACTATGTACCTGTGGTGAGAGATTTACTACATTTGAAAGAGTTCAGTTTAGAGAAATGATGGTTGTAAAAAAAAATGGAAGAAAATCACCATTCGATAGAGAAAAACTATCAAAATCAATTTATATTGCTTTAAAAAAGAGACCAATTGATAC
>Ga0208642_1001091_pt1 | contig 13006 bp, 14 predicted proteins | sample ETN02SmetaG_4_FD_185790 | JGI IMG/M metagenome (GOLD analysis project Ga0208642, IMG submission 185790) | Marine microbial and viral communities from oxygen minimum zone, Eastern Pacific Ocean - ETNP2014F10-02SV251 (SPAdes) (version 2) | ecosystem: Environmental > Aquatic > Marine > Oceanic ...
GCAGGATAAACCTGCGCAGGGCCACGATGAATAGCATCTTCGTGCAGTTTCATATCTGTCAGCATAACTTTGACTTTCAGGCATGGTTCACGAGCTAATGGTCCCTTAGACATAACATCCTCAAACATATCCAAAAGCATTTCAATAACTTCTCCAACGTGCACTTGGCCGCGAGTCGTATCCAGAAACATGTTTCCATTAAAAAAATCTTTTACTTTCAGTGCAGTCTTGCTGTCCATTCCACATTCTACTAATTTATCCCTTAACTCCAGATCTTTTTTCTTTATCCTTCTTTCCTGAATTTCACCTTTTTTGATTGCTTCAGAAATTGAATCCTCCAAAGGCTCAACCTTAAAGAAAAACAAATTATGCTTGTTAGGTGTTTTTCCTGCAGCTTCCTGGGAAGGCTTTGTAATTGTTTCACGATAAACAACTATGGGAGGACTAGTTTCGACTTCCACGCCCTTTTCTGTCCTTATCCTGTTTTCTATAACTTCTAGGTGCAGCTCTCCCATCCCATGCATCAGATGCTCTCCTGTTTCCTCATTAATCTCAATCTTTATTGTAGGGTCTTCTTTTCCAACCATTCTTAGAACTTCAATTAATTTTGGGAGATCACTTGGCCTTTTTGCTTCTATTGCTTTTGTGACAACTGGGTCAAATATATGCGTAATTTTTTCAAAAGCAGTTCCATCCTCATCAAGAGTTATTGTCTCTCCTGCGTATGCTTTTACTCCTGCAACGCCTACAAAATTTCCTGCAACTATATTATCAACAATTTCTTTTTTTGCGCCGTTATAAATAAAGACTTGCTGTATTTTAGAACCCTGCTTTAATCTGGTTAAGTAAACATTGGTTCCTTTAGTGACAGTTCCGGAAAACAATCTTCCAGCTGAAATCTCGCCTGCTTGAGGATCAATAACAATTTTTGTTATGACAAAATAGAGAGGGCCGTTAGAATCGCACTTAATCAATGATTTGCCATCCTCGCTTTCTATGTCTCCATGCCATATCTTTGGAATCCTGTAACCTTGGGCATCTACTGGGTCTGGCAGATGCTGTATGACCATATTAAGCACAACTTCATGTAAAGGCGCTTTATTTGCAAGTTCTTTGTATTTATCATCCTGGCTGGTATAAGCTTCTATGACTTCCTTAAATGTGATTCCTTTTTTCTGCATGAATGTAATTGATAATGCCCAATTATGAAATGCAGAACCAAAGCAGACAGAACCATCCTGGACATTTACCTGCCATTTTTCACCATAGCCTTTTGGTGCAATTTCCATAATAAGCTTGTTGACAGCAGTAATTATTTTTAGAAAACGTTCCTGCATCTGTTCTGGTGTTAGCTGCAATTCTTTTATTAGCCTGTCAACCTTGTTTATGAACAATGTTGGTTTTACAAGTTCCCTTAAAGCCTGCCGTAAAACTGTCTCTGTCTGAGGCATAATGCTCTCAACAGCATCCACAAGAACTATTGCGCCATCAGAAGCCCGCATGGCACGAGTAACATCCCCTCCAAAATCAACGTGGCCTGGAGTGTCAAGCAGATTAATCAAATATTCATTATTTTCAAAAGTATGAACCATAGAAACGGCAGCTGTATCAATTGTAATGCCTCTTTCCTGCTCGTCTTCATGAAAATCTAATTTCAAAGCTTTTCCTGCGTCTTCTTTTGACATCATTCCAGCTCCTGCAAGAAGGTTATCAGAAAAAGTTGTTTTTCCATGGTCAATATGGGCGCAGATAGCAATATTTCTAATATTTTTGGGTTGCTTCATTATCCGCATAACCCTGTCAACCATCTTTTCAGCCATAGTTTATACCCCAATTGATTTTATTAAAATAAGATTTATTTTGCACAAAAAAGGCTTTGCCTTTTTGCACACCAGAAATGCTTTAAGCATTCCTTAGTGTCCTGAAAATCTTGATTTTCATGATTTCCAGAAATACTCTACCTTTTTAACTTCTTTAGTGTCCGTAGGATAAATTGTATATGCAAGCTCTTCTGGCCTAAACCATAATTTTATTTCGCGTTCTGCTTCCTTTTCATTTTCAGAGGCATGAACAACGTTTTCAAATACTCCTTTGCTTGTAACCCTTCCATATTTCCCTCTTATGGTTGTAGGCTCTGCTTTTTCCGGATGAGTGCTGCCAACAACTTTTCTTATATTTTTAATTGTGTTTTCCCCATGGTATACCAAAGCTAAAACTCTTTTAACATGGTACTCTCCCATGATGTATTTTATCAGCTCATTAAAGAATTTTTCTTCCTTCAGGTGCTGATAATGCTCTTCAGCTAATTCACGAGTAACCTGAACAACTTTAGCGCCTACAATAGTCAATTCTGTATCAGAAAGTTCTGTAATCACATTTCCAGTTAATGACTTTACCAAGCCATCAGGTTTTATTAAAACTAATGTTTGTTGTATTTTCATTTTTTATGAAATAAAAAATAACAGGAAAGCGTTAAATAAAAGTCTGTGGCTTTCCGCTTCATTTTTTAGTTTTCTCGTATCTTGGATGTCTTTTGCTCCATCTTGTGGTTATAGCTTTTCTTTTTAACTTTAACATGTTCTTATCGCACTTTGATGAGCAAAAATATAATATTTTAACATCTTTCTGCACAAACATCTTTCCAGTTCCCCTTGGTATGACAATACCGCAAAAAGTGCATTTTGGCATTTTAATAAATTTAGCCTAAACCTCTTCCTGATTTATTTAATTTTCTTGCCTCTATCTCGGTTTCCCTCAGCATTAATATATCTCCCATTTGTATTGGACCGCGAATATTTCTCCTTAGGATTTTATTTTTATCCCTGCCTTCAAGAACCCTGCATCTTATCTGTATAGCCTCTCCTCTTGTCCCTGTTCTCTCTACAATTTCCTCTACTTTGGCAGGAGTTGCGAATGAAAAATTAACATTTCCTTTTTTTTCCTGCTCAGGCCTTGGCCTTCTTTGCCTTTCTGGCTTTTTTTCAGTGTCTTGCTGTTTTTCCTTGTTTTCCATCTTCTCCGAGTTTACGAGGAGATTTGAAAATCTCCGATTTTCATACTATTACTTTATTTGGCTCAATACTTGTTTAATCAGGTTTTTGGCTTCTCCTTCCTCTGTTACAGCAACGCTTCCTGTTCCTACCTGGATTCCGGCTGCTGCTCCCAGCTCTTCCTTGCTTGGCACTGTAAAGCATGGAACATTTTTCTCTTCTGCAATTACGGGAATATGCATTATTATCTCTGGCGGATTTACATCCTTAGCTATTGCAACAATCTTTGCTTTTCCTCTCTCTATTGCCTTTGTTGTTTCATTGGTGCCTTTCATCACTTTACCTGTTGTTTTTGCTGTTTCTATAACTTCATAAATCCTGTCTACTGACTCTTTTGGAACTTCTATAGATGCCATATTAATCTTCCTCCATTGTTTATTACCCGAGGTATTCTATTAGAATTTAAACCTCACTCAAACCCAAAAAGGGTTATCATCAATCATAGGTTTTGAAAAGGATATTTATATTGTTTAAAAATATTGTGGTTTTAACAGCATTTATAAATCAAATTGCATTTCTTTTGTTTATGAAAGCAATATTCATTCCTACAAAATATATTGGGGAAGTTGATTTGGGCAAGATTCAATTAGATAAATTGCCCAACAAATTAGGTTTAGCTACAACAGCACAATTTTTAGATAAAACTACAGAAATAAAACAATATTTAGAAAAAAATGATAAAGAAGTATTTATTGATAAAGATAAACAAAGAAATGGCGGGCAGTTATTGGGCTGTGATGTTGGTGCTGCTACAAAGATACAAGACAAAGTCGATGCTTTTCTTTATGTTGGTTCTGGCGAATTCCATCCCCTGGGAGTTGCTTTGCAGACAAAAAAAGAAGTTTTTACATTTAATCCAGTTTCTGGTGTTTTTTTTAAATTAGATGAAAAAGAAATTGAAGATTATAAAAAAATTAGAAAAGTAAAATGTGTAAGGTTTCTTCATGCAGATAATATTGGGATTTTAGTATCTACAAAACCTGGACAGAATAGTTATAAAAAAGCTTTGGAAATAAAAGAGAAATTAGAAGAGAAAGGCAAGAACTGCTTTATTTTTGTTTTTGATACTTTGGATGCAAATGAAATGGAAAATTTTCCTTTTGTTGATTTCTGGGTAAATACTGCTTGTCCAAGGATTGCTGGTGATAAGGACAAGAAGAATGTCATAGATGTGGGTGAGTTGGAGTTTGACAAATAATAAAAAAATTTATATATTTAATATGCTTTACTTTATTGCTAATATTCTTTTAAAGAAGTGACCTGAAACGAACAGATTAACTCGGATTACACGCGGATTGGAAGAAATTTTTGGGTTTAATAGGCATAAACCAGACCCTATTGTAGAATTGGAAGCTAGTGCCGACATAGAAGAAGCTCAGTTAGAGCAAAAAGCAAGCTTGTACCTGGGGGAAATGCAAGAAAATGAAAATCTTGTTTTTTATGTAAAGCAGAAGAATGACTTATTGTACAATGCTGCCTTCAAGGGTGGAGAGACACTTTCCAGCAGGCTGCAGGCGTTAGCTAGCGCAGCCAAAAAGAAGGAGTATAGTATAGACGGCCTGTACTTGGTTCTTAAAGACAAGCTTGAAAATGCTACTGATATTGCATCTCAAGGCGGAACTGCGGAAAGCGCTATACTCCGTGATGAAACTGCTGTAGCAATACTTACGACAATGGCCTTTTATGGAGGGGTACAATTCCGCCTATTAAATAATTTTAGCGAAGCCTATTCTTCTGTTACTAGTAAATTGCGTCATAAGTCAAAATTTCAGGCAAATAACCTTATAATCCATAATGCTTTCGAAGGTCTGTTGGATGCTGGCCTCATAGCACAGGGAACTTTAGAAGGCACACCCATAATTTATGGCACATCGAAACTTGATACATACCTGCGCAGAAATTCTCCTATCTCTCAATAACCTTAACATCATCAGTTAAATCAATAATCCTGCTTGGCTTGCATTTTTTTTCTCCTTCATTAACAATAAAATCTACCTTGCTTTTTATTTCTGGATCTAAGTCGTCTAAAGATGTCATGAAATCCTCATTGCTTTTATTGGCAGATGTTGTTACAAGTGGTATGTTAATTTCTGTAACAAAATTACTGAACCAATGGTCCGGAATTCTTACTCCTAGAGTGTCTTTTTTTGGAGCGACGTTTTCTGCTACGCATTGATTTTTCGTTTTTAGAACCAATGTGTAAGGTCCTGGAAGCCTTTTTATCCAGTCTTTTGCATTCTCATTAACTATGCAGTTTTCATCAATCCATTCTTTTGATGGAGCAATTACAGAAAAAGGATTTTCTTTTCTTAGTTTTATATTTCTTATTTTTTCTACAGCTTCCTTGTTTGTTGCATTACATCCTATGCCATATATTGTATCCGTAGGATAAATAAAAATTGGAGATTTCTCTTTTAAATTAGTTCTTATTATATCTTTTTGGTTTTCAAATTCTTTCTTGCTCAAAACTCTCATAAAATGGGGGAATTTGAAGTGTTTTTATAGTTTGTGTTATGAGAATAAATTAAAAAAATTAAAAAAATAAAAATAATTTACAGATTCCTTATACTCTGTTTCCTAACAGATTGCTGCCAGTAAAAATTCTCAAGGAAATCAATCTTTTTCTTGTAATCTTTCCATTCCATGAAATTCCTTTTGAAAATGTTAAAGCTGAGCATTTTTATGCACCTAAATAGCCTTGCATGAATCCCTGCTCATGGGGGGATATGCTGTCATCATCAACATATTCATCAATGCCTTCTTCTGTGTAGATGTCTAATTCTTCTTCTTTATCTTGTGTTTCTTCTACAGGTAATGCTTCTTGAAGCAATTCTTCTTCCATTTAAATCACCTCTTTTCCAATAATTTTCCGCTGAATTGCAGATCAAAACTGTCTATGTTCCTTAATGTTAGTTCTCTTATCTGCTTGTAAAACAAATCCTTTATTGTTTCATTGCTTATGTCCATTTTTTTCACCTCAAAATCTGGTTTTGAATTTAAAAGGGTGGGGCAGGAAAATTGTATTTTGAGACTTTTTTCCTGCCTGCCTCATAAACAACACGAGGGTGTTAAAAGAATAAAGAGTTGGATTAGTTTATATATCTCACGCGCAGATGTCCAGTGCAATAGGAGCATGTCCAGTGGTTATTTTCAATATGGAAAGAAAAATATTTATATATGAAAATAATTATTTCTGATATATGGAGAGAGTGCATGTGATAATTCATGGATCTGTGCAAGGTGTTTTCTTTAGGGCTAATGCTAAAAGAATTGCAGAAAGTTTAGGTTTGAAAGGTTATGTGAGAAATATCGATGATGGCTGTGTGGAAGTTGTTGCAGAAGGTTCTGAGGAAAAATTAAAAGAGTTAATTTCTTTTTGTAAAAAGGGTCCGGAAGCTGCTAATGTAAGTAAAATTGATGTTAAATTTGAAGAATCTAGTGGAAAGTTTGAAGGATTTGAAGTGAGGTATTAAATTTAGAACTCAGTCAACTTCTTTGTTTCAGTTGCATACTTAACTATAGAAGTGTTTCCGTCTGCTCCTCCAGAAGTTTTTTTAACAGTAACAAACTTGTTTTTTTCCAATTTTTCTATTTTTCTCTGGAATGATTTATAACCTAATTCTCCGCCCTGCTCTTTGTAGACATTATACAAATCTCCAATCTTTTTTTCTGAGTTTTTCTTTATTAAGTTAAGTATGTTCTGTTCCTCTTCTGTTAAATCAGAACTTTTCTTTATTGTAAATTCATCAATTTTTTTAATTGCTTCATTTGTATAATCCAACGTTATTTTCCTTGAGGATTTATCTTCTGCAATATTTCCTGATTCGCGCATTAAGTGCAATCCTATTCTTATATCCTGGGCCTCAGCTGTTTTTTTTACTATTAGTTCAAAAGAATCATCATCCCAAACATCAGAAACAAAAGCGTATTGGACACGCTGCTTTAAGACATCTTTTGTTTCTTCCAGGTTATATGGCTTAAATTCCAAGCTTTCCGGCAATAATCTTGATTTAACCCTGTCATCTAAATTGTCCAGCCACTCTTTGTCGTTTGTAATCAATAAAATAGATTTTTTATATATATCCTCTAAAATAGCATACAGAAAATCAATCTCTTCCAATTTATCAACTTCATCAAAGGCAAAAACAGCAGCCTTTTTGTTTAACATATTTTTTACAATCTGGAATAACTCTTCTGTCCTTTTGTTGTGCGTTAACCTATAGCCAAGCTGCTCGCAGATATCTACAAGTATCTTAAACGTAGTGTTTTTCTGCCAGCAGTTTATATAAACAGGAACAACCTCTTCTGTTTCCTCTTCCAGCTCATTAAGAACAAACCTAATTGCTGCAGTTTTTCCAATACCCGGGGCACCATAAATGAAAATATTCTTGCCATTTTTTCCTGTGAGCAGGGGTTTTATAATTGTTGCTATGTATCTTTGCTGCTGCTCGCGATGAGGCAAAATCTTAGGAAGAAAGCTGTAATCTAAAGCTAATTCGTTCTTGAACAAAGATTCGTCTGAATGCAGCATATCCTTGAATAAAGCCATAAAACACCCCAATTAACCTCTATTCATATAGAACTCTATAAAAACTTTACTTATAGAAACAGATTTATTCCGCTACACACTCCCTATTCTCGCAAACTTCTCCTGGATCGCAGCCGCAGAGATCGCAGTAATCAACCAATTTTCCAAGATTGCAGAATTTTCCTTTTATTAAAGAGGAGCATTCCTGGTAGAAACTTCCGTCAGCACATACATGCTGCTCATTGCCATACAGCTCCACATCAAATTCAGAAAATTGTGTTTCTTTGACTGCAAAACCTGTTATTGACGGCTCTGAAAACTGTAAAGCCGCCAGGGTTGTTACCAAAAGAACTATAAGGATTCTGCCATAATAATTTGAATCTATCTTAAGCATATTAAAATTTATGCTATAAAGAGTTTAAATAATTTTCTATTTAGATTTTATTTACACAAGACCTTTATTCCGTTCATATAAGGCACTAAAACAGCAGGAACTTTGACGGTCCCGTCTTTCTGCTGATAATTTTCTAAGATAGCCCTTAAGGTTCTTGAGGTTGCTATTGCAGTGCTGTTTAAAGTATGCACATATTCTTTTTCCTGGCCTTTTTGATATTTTATATTAAGCCTTACTGCCTGGTAAGAGGTGCAGTTTGAGCAGGAAACAACTTCTTTATAGGCTTTTTCCCGGGGCATATAAACATCCAGGTCATATTTTTTTGCAGCCACTGTTCCAATATCCCCTGTACAGATACTTGTAATTTTGTAGGGTAATTTTAATTTTTTGCAAAGCTCTTCTGAATTTTTTATCAGCTCCTCAAATATTTTCCAGGAATCTTCTTGCTTGCAGAAAACAAACTGCTCAACCTTGTTGAACTGATGAACGCGGAACAATCCTTTTTCATCAACTCCATGGCTTCCAATTTCTTTCCTGAAGCACGGGCTTACGCCTACAAACTTTAATGGCAATTCTTTTTCCTCAAATGTATGGTTCATGAGTCTTGCTCCGATTGCATGCTCTGATGTAGCTATTAAGTATAAATCTTCATTCTCTACCTTATACATCATTGTTTCAAAATCACCTAAATCTGTAACGCCTTCGTATGGCTTTTTTCTTAGCATTAATGGCACTTCTGTTAGCGTAAAGCCTTTTTTTGTTAGAATATCAATAGCAAATCTCTGCAGAGCCAATTCCATCAAAGCCAAGTCTCCAAGAAGATAATAAAAACCTCTTCCGGAAACTTTTGCAGCAGAATCAAAATCTCCTAAATTTAATTTTTCAATTATTTCTCCATGAGATTTTAATTCAAAGCTTGGTTTTTTTATTTCTCCGCATTTCCTTACAGTTTTGTTTTCAGTTTCATCTTTTCCTCTTGGGACAGAATCATGCAGTACGTTGGGGATACGCATTAAATAATATTTGATTTCAGTCCTTAATGTCTCAACTTTATTTGTTAATTCATGAACTTTTTGTGGAAATTCCTTTGCTTCCTTTATTTTTTCTTTAATTGACTGGCCTTGCTTTTTTAGCTGGTTAATTTCATCTGTTATTAAGTTTCTTTTATGCCTCAACTCTTGTTCTTTCTTTAACAAATCTAAATACTGGCTATGTTTCTTAAGAATCAAGTCTATCCACTTTACCTTTTCCAGGTCATTCCTCTTTTTTAGGTCCTTTTTTACAATATTAGGATTTTCCTTAATGAATTTTATGGTAAGCATATTAGGTTAAAGGTTATCGGTTATATAAAAATGTTTTTGATATTAGAATTAGAATTCAATCCTTAACTGCATAATAAACCCTTCGATTATTCTTGCCCTTGTTTTCTACCTTAACAATTTCGATGGTTCCTATTTCCTTTAGGCTGTTAACGTGGCAGCCACCGTCTGCTTGCTTGTCTATGCCTTCTATTTCAACAATCCTTAATGTGTCTACATCAGGGGGCATTTTATTTGCTAGTTTTACCATATCAGGAATCTTTAAGGCATCTTCTCTTTTCATATAAGAAATCTTTACATGCGCATTTTTTTGTATCAATTCATTTGCAAGCTTGAAAGTGTCATCAATCATTTGCCTGTCAAAGTTTTCCAAGCTAAAGTCTGTTCTTGCTTTTTCTGGTTCAATATTTCCGCCAGTTATGAGAGCTTTTGTTTTATTATGAAAAATGCCAGAAATTAAGTGTGCAGCTGTGTGCAGCTTCATTAGTTTATATCTTCGTTCCCAGTTTATTATCCCAATAACCTTATCCCCTGCTTTTAATCCTGGCTTAGAGACCTCATGGCTTATTTTGTCATCAAACTTTCCAACATAAACAACAGGAAATTCCTCACTACCTCTTAATAAAACTCCCGTGTCATAAGCAACTCCTCCTCCAAGAGGATAGAAAGCAGTTTTGTCTAAAACAACATATTTATTGTCTTTAACACTTTCAACTTCTGCTTCAAATTCCTTAAGATAACCATCATCCATATACAATACTTTTGACATTAAAACCACCACAAAAGGGGTTATTTTTAGGTAATTTTTATAGTTTTTGTAAGAAAACTGAAAATTGACTATTATTTCAAAATGGTAACACATCAAAAGCTATTTAAACAGCAGTGCATTCCATATTCAAAACAATTTTTGTGAGGTTAAAATGGGTTCAGATGGATTAGTGGATAAGGTTAAAACATGGCTTGTGAAATTAAATTACAGGGGTGAAAGAAATCTATTGTATGAAGTTAGAATGAATGGCACTAACAAAGATACAGACAAGGCAGTAAGAAAATTTGGTGAAGATGCGGTCATTCCTGAACTAAGCACCTATCTTGAAAGACATGCAGAAGATTTTGAAAAGAATTATAGGGGTGCTATTTGGGCAATGAATGAATGGAGTCTTGAACCAAAAAAAATTGAAGGTGAAGATAATCCCCGTTATGCTATGAAAGATGAACGGAGAAGGTATTTCAGAGAGCGAGCTGCTAAACACGAAATTGGTCAACTTTTGCATGAAAGTTTATGGGGTATTCTTAACACAGAAGGTTATAAAAGCTATTCAGAATCTAAGAAAGAGAACCGAAATATAATAAATACGCTACCCCGTATTCAGTAGATATTTTTTTATTTCTTCCTCAATATTTTTTCCAATATATTCTGCTTTCCTTTCCAGTCCAGTGCTTCTTTCAGAACTTCTTCTATTGTGTCTACAGGTATTATCTTGATTTTATTCAATTTGTCTTTTGGTATAATGATGTCTTTGAAGTTTGATCTTGGCACTATAACAGTTTTTACTCCTGTTTCTATTGCTGCCTCAACTTTTGATGTAACTCCGCCAATCGGCAAGACTTCTCCCCTAACAGATAATGAGCCGGTCATTGCAGTATCCTGCTTAACAGGAATTTTTTTGAATGCCGAAATTACGCTGGTTGCAACTGCAATTGATGCGCTGTCACCTTCGACACCTTCATAAGTCTGCAAAAACTGGACATATATATCATAGGTTTCTTTTATATCCTCACCAAAGTATTTTTTTATTATTGCAGAAACATTTTTTATTGCTTCCTTAGCTATATCACCTAATTTGCCAGTAGCTATTATTTCACTTTCCTGTCCACCAGGGGTTACTTCTGATTCTATTGGAAGAATAATTCCAGAGTAGGGTGGAGTGGCGCCAATAATTGCCAAACCGTTTACACGGCCTATTCTTTTTCCTGTTGTTACAATAACCTCATATTCCTTTTTCTGCTCAATGTATTTGTCGGCAATTTGCTGTTCTAATGTTCTTGCCAAATTCTTTGCTTCTTTTATATGTTTTTCCATGACTAAAGCTGATTTCTGCTCTTTAGCTAGGTCTCCTGCAGCACGTATTAATCCACCTAAATCTCTTAAACGTAAAGTAAGATGGCCTTTTCTATTTGCTCTACGTCTTGCTTCTTCTATGATCTCATCAACTGCTTCTTTGCTAAAATGGGGTATTTTTGCATCTTTAACAATTTCCTGGGCTGTAAAGACTACAATTTTATTCCTGTTTTCTTCTGTATCTAGGAATGTCTCTTCCATATAGACCTCATAGCCATAACCTCTTATTCTAGATCTTAACGCCGGATGCATGTGCTTTACTGTTTCATAGTTTCCTGCAGCAACTAAAATAAAATCACATGGAACTGGCTCTGTCCTTACCATTGCTCCTGCAGACCTTTCAGATTGGCCAGTAATAGAGAATTTCTTTTCCTGCATTGCTGACAAAAGCTCTTGTTGGGTTGCAGGGTTTAAAGTAGCTATTTCATCAATAAATAAAACCCCTAAATGCGATTTATGAATCATTCCTGCTACAACACGTTCATGCGCCGGCGTTCCTAGACCTCCTGACTGGAAGGGGTCGTGTAAAACATCTCCTAGCAGAGCGCCTGCATGCGCACCGGTTGCATCAAAGAATGATGCTTGCTTTTTTTTGAAATTATCAACAATAAGTTTTGGTGTTCTTGCTTTTCCTTCCATTCTTTTCCCCATATTGATGAAAATAACAAAAGCAGCTAAAAATATCATTCCTCCAAGGAAGAAAGCTGTAAACATTATATCTGATTTGTAGTAAGACCTTGCCCACCATGGTGCGAACATTGCAATCAAGACAAGAATAAACATGATTATGTTCTGGTTTTTGAACATGTTTATACCTTGAACGCGGGCTCTAGCAACTAGGTTTCTTCCCTGACCAGCTGGAAGTGTCCTTATTAATGGTGTATTTTCATCATTAGGATTTGGAAAAGAAATTGTATCCATAAGTTTTTCTTTTGGTAGAAGTTCTGCTAAAGCTAATCCTAACATGCTTTTTCCTGTTCCAGGTTCGCCTATTAACAGAACGTTTCTTCTTTGCTGTGCTGATTTTCTTATTATCTCAACTGCTTTATCCTGGCCCAGAATCTGGTCAACAAGACCTTTTGGAATCTTTATGTCTGCAGTTGATTTATAGTTTTTGGGTATTTTGGCTGTAATAGCTACAGTAGTTACAGTTGATTTCACCTTTTCCTGTTTTTTGGCCATAGTCTTATGTAGTATTTATTGTTTTAAAAAGGTTTTGGAACTGTAAGTTCCAAATACCCCAAGAAAACTTTGTTTTCCATTGGGTTGTGGTTAAGCAAAAGTTTTTATAGAATTCTATATGGAATAGGTTAATTGGGGGTGGTATATATTCAAAAATATAAGGTATTATGTAAAAAATGTAAAAAGTTTTTTTTAGTTTATCCAATTCATTCTGGGTTATGTAAGAAGTGTAAAAAAAGCATATATAAAAAATTCAATAAATAGTTGTGTGTTTAGTAAAAGATAGGAAATCTATTTAAACACCAGTTCTTAATGATTGAATATATGGGGCAGCAAGAGGTTTATAATTTTTTAAAAAGGAATAAAAATAGGTGGTTTTTTTCTAAAGAGATAGCCAAAAGATTGGGAGCT
>Ga0208642_1001092_pt1 | contig 13003 bp, 10 predicted proteins | sample ETN02SmetaG_4_FD_185790 | JGI IMG/M metagenome (GOLD analysis project Ga0208642, IMG submission 185790) | Marine microbial and viral communities from oxygen minimum zone, Eastern Pacific Ocean - ETNP2014F10-02SV251 (SPAdes) (version 2) | ecosystem: Environmental > Aquatic > Marine > Oceanic ...
CGCCAAGGCGGCGCTTTGCTCATCGCCCCCTGCTATTGCCGCGAGATCACCCTGCAGCCGCACCAGCAGGTCGCGGAGCTCGACCGGTGTCACCCGGTACTTGCGCGCTGCGTCGTGCAGTGCGCCGAGGCGCCGGTCTTGGCGTTCAAACTCGGCAGGGTCAAGCTCGTAGTCGGCCTGCCAGCGCCTGAGGTCTGTCACCGTCTCGGCTAATTGAACGGCGATCTGCTCGAGTTGTTCCCGGGCGCCATGCAGACGTGGGTCAAAAGTGGCCAATCCACCAAGGCGTACTCCGGCGTGGGCGAGGATTGTCGCGACCGCCGACTCCTCGGCCTCTTCAAGTTCCTGCAGGGTTTGCCAGGCGCCCTCGGCAAGTTCGCGGGTGTGTGCCAACCGGCCGTGGCTTTCACTGAGCGCGGCCAGTTCGTCGGGATCCGGCGCGAGGCGTGTGAGCTCGTCTACCTGATGGCGCAGGAAGTCCTCACGTTCGCGCAGCTCGGCAGCACGCGAGCGCAGCTTCTCGAGCGCACTCGCTGCCTCAGCCAGTTGCGTGTGAATGCCACAGAGGGTTGTCACCTCCGCTGAGATACCGGCATAAGCATCGAGGATTACCCGCTGGTTCTCTTTTTTCAGCAGCAGGTGGTGGTCTTGCTGGCCGTGAATATCCACCAGGCGCTCGCCGATCTCACGCAGTGACTGAATCGGTACTGGGCGGCCGTTGATAAAGCCACGCGAGGGCTTATCTCGATAGATCAGCCGGCGCAGGGTACAGTCGCTCTCGTCCCCGGTAAGTTCCTGTTCGGTCAGCCATTGTCGAGTGGCCGGGTTGACGGCAAGATCGAAGCCGGCCTGGATCTCGCACTGCTCGCAGCCAGGGCGGATAAGGTCGCTCGATGCGCGATCACCCAGCAGCAGCGCCAGCGCATCGACGATGATCGACTTGCCAGCGCCGGTTTCGCCGGTGACCACGGTCAATCCCCGGTCGAATGTCATCCCGACCTGTCTGACCACGACGAAGTTGTGCACTTCAAGCCAGTTGATCATTGGCGCAGGGGCTCAACCCCAGCCAAGCTTGGAGTGCAGGGCGTTGTAGTGGCTATGGCTGTTAATACGAATCATCCGGGTGACGGTGCTGGCTCTGCTGATGTGTAGAACCTCGTTGCCGCCGACCGAAAACTGGTGGAGTCCGTCGATGAAGATATTACCGTCTTCGCCGGCAAGGTCGAGCAATTCGATCTCTACCGTGCTGCTCGCGTCGAGCACGATGGGTCGTTGACCTAGTGTGTGCGGGCAGATCGGTGCAAATAGCATGGCCGGCAGCAAGGGGTGCAATATGGGCCCGCCCGCGGAGAGTGCATAGGCAGTGGAACCGGTAGGCGTGGACAGAATTACGCCGTCGCCGCGGGTGCGACCGACAGCCTCACCGTTGACCCGGGTATCGAACTCGATCATGCGTCCGGTTGCACCTTTCGCCAGTACGATATCGTTCAGGGCGATGCTATCGAGTAGCGTGTCGCCATGGCGCGTGATAGTGGCGTGCAACATCATGCGCTCTTCTATCTGGCAGTCGCCACGCAATATCTCGTCCAAGTCCTCCAGCATGCGCCCGGCCGGTATGTCAGTGAGAAAGCCCAGCCGGCCGAGGTTAATTCCGATCATCGGCAACTCGTGGTGGGCGAGTGAACGGGCCACGTGCAGCATGGTGCCGTCACCACCTACCACCACACCGAGGTCGATGGTCTCGCGCAGCGGACGCCCGGAATCCTCGATTCGCAGTCCCTTGATAGTTTCAGCGGTGGTATCCCCTAGGTACACCGCCAAGCCCCTCTGCTCGAGGTGCGCCCGCACGGCGGTGAGGGTGACCCTCACCTCGGAGTCCTGATAGCGGCCAAATAAGCCCGCTGATTTGAAGATCATGATGATTTTCCCGTCATGGTCGTGACCGGCCGTCGTGCCCCCCCGGTATGGCGATTGCGTCCGCTTCGAGCGGTGGTATGATTATCCGGCAGCCCACGGGCAGTGTATCAGGACCGATTGTACCGACAAGTAAACCCGTCAAAATACCTGACTGGTACGATGATGAATATTCAGGGCATTCAACTCAACGAGCGGGCCGAGACCCTATTGCGGCTGCTGGTCCGCCGTTATGTCAGCGACGGCGAGCCGGTTGGGTCGCGCACCCTGTCTCGCGAATCAGGCATGGACCTTAGTGCCGCGACCATCCGTAACGTGATGTCCGACCTCGAGGATTTAGGGTTGATCCACTCGCCGCATACTTCGGCCGGGCGTGTGCCCACACAACTGGGCTACCGCGTGTTCGTCAACACGCTACTCAAGATGCGGCCGCCCGACGATGAAAGCGTCCGTGAGATCAGTGAGAGTTTGGGCTCGATGAAGGATCCTGACGAACTCATCGGGGCTGCCTCGGACCTGCTGTCGGACATTACCCGTTTTGCTGGGGTCGTGCTCTTGCCTGGTGCCGATCATGCCATGTTGCGCCAGATCGAATTCCTACAACTGGCCGAGGACCGGATTCTTGCGATCCTCGTGACCGAGGACGGACGAGTTCAGAACCGGGTCCTGTTTATGGACCATAAATACTCTCCCGGCGAACTGGTTGAGGCAGCTAATTTCTTCAATGCCCAGTTCGCTGGGCGCTCTCTGAACGATGTGCGTCACACCCTGTTGCTGGAGATGCACCGTGACAGTGATGCCATGAACCGGATCATGCGCACTGCAGTGGAGATGGCGGGTCAACTGCTGGGTGAGGAGCAGGCAGAAGTGGGCGTAGTCGTCAGCGGTGAGACCAATCTGTTGAGTATTCCTGATTTTGATCAACTGGAGAAACTGCGTGGTATTTTTGACGCCTTCAAGACCAAGCAGGACCTGCTGCAACTGCTGGATAAGAGTATGCGCGCCAGTGGCGTGAGCATCTTCATCGGCGAGGAGTCGGGTTACAGCGCCCTGACCGAGTGCAGTATCGTAACTGCACCCTACGAGGCGGACGGGCGCTGTATCGGTGTGCTGGGAGTGGTTGGGCCCACGCGCATGTCCTATGAAGAGGTCATTCCAGTGGTGGACATTACCGCCCGGGTTCTCGGCAACGCTCTCAAAGCGATGCACTGAATGAGTTCGGCTCGCTGCTGGTCGCTGCGCGGGTTGAAATCCCTGCCATAAACCCCATTTCTATCTCGTTTTCCGTGTATTGCCGGTATGGCGCCCTCAGCAGAGGAGAATTTGCTTCGTTATGACTTCAACCGATCAAACTACCGCCAAGGACAAGAGCCGCCCGATTGATACAGCCGACACCCCGAGCGGTGCTGGCGCAGCTGGGGAGCAGGTGTCAGAGGCACCGGGTGAGACCCAATTGAGCGCCAGCGAGGCCGCTGCTGGAGAAGGCAGCGTGGATTCGGCTGCAGCCCCCGAGCCGCTTGGCGAACTCGAGACCCTGCGCCAACAGGTCGAGGAGATGCGGGATGGTTTTCTGCGGGCCCGGGCCGAGGCCGACAACATCCGCAAGCGTGCACAGGGCGAGGTGGCCAGCGCCCGCAAGTTCGCCCTGGAGAGTTTTGCGACCGAGTTGCTGAACGTGCGCGACAGTCTGGATCTCGCCCGGGCGGTGAATCTTGAAGGAGCGGCCGAGGACCTTGTTACGCGGATTGTCGAGGGGCTCGACCTGACTCTCAAGCAGTTCGATACGGTATTTGAGAAGTTCACCATCTTCGAAGTTGATCCGCAGCCTGGCGACAAGCTGGATCCTGAGTCGCACCAGGCTATGAGTTTGGAGGAATCGGCGGATATCGCCCCCAACCATATTTGCCGGGTGGTGCAGAAGGGCTACCGCCTGCACGACCGGTTGCTGCGTCCAGCCATGGTGATCGTGGCAAAAACCCCAGCCAGCGGTTGAAACTGGCCCCGCTGAACCCCAATTTCTCTGCAGTAGCGAAATAATTCAGTAGAGCGTTCCTGAGGACACTAGTATGGCAAGCATCATAGGCATAGATCTTGGCACCACCAACTCCTGCGTCGCAATTATGGAAGGTGGCAAGCCCAAGGTATTGGAAAATAGTGAAGGCGACCGGACTACGCCCTCGGTAGTGGCATTTACCGAGGACGGTGAGGTGCTGGTGGGCCAGTCGGCTAAGCGCCAGGCAGTAACCAACCCCCACCACACCGTATTTGCATCCAAGCGCTTGATTGGCCGCAAGTTCCAGGAGGATGTGGTCCAGCGTGACATCGATCTGATGCCTTACAAGATCGTCAAAGCCAAGAACGGTGACGCCTGGGTGGAAATTGGCGACAAGCAGATGGCGCCGCCGGAGGTCTCCGCGCGGGTACTGCAGAAGATGAAAAAAACCGCGGAAGATTACCTCGGCAGCGAGGTCACTGAGGCGGTGATTACGGTACCGGCCTACTTCAATGATTCACAACGACAGGCTACCAAAGACGCCGGCCGTATCGCCGGACTCGAGGTCAAGCGCATCATCAATGAGCCCACCGCAGCGGCGCTCGCCTATGGCCTCGAAAAAAAGCACGGCGACCGTAAAATCGCGGTATATGACCTCGGTGGCGGCACTTTCGACATCTCTATCATCGAGATCGCCGACGTTGATGGTGAGCACCAGTTCGAGGTGCTCTCGACCAATGGCGATACCTTCCTCGGGGGTGAGGACTTCGATCGGCGCTTGATCGATTACCTTGCTGACGAATTCAAGAAGGACCAGGGCATGGACCTGCGAGGGGATCCGCTCGCCATGCAGCGCCTGAAAGAAGGAGCCGAGAAGGCCAAGATTGAGTTGTCCTCGAGTACCCAGACTGAGATCAATCTGCCATATATCACCGCAGACCAGAGTGGGCCAAAGCATCTCAGCATGAAGCTGTCTCGGGCCAAACTCGAGTCAATGGTTGACGAACTCATTGCCCGGTCAATCGAGCCGTGCCGGATCGCACTAAAAGACGCAGGTCTTAAGGCTGCCGACATCGACGACGTGCTGTTGGTGGGCGGCCAGACCCGGATGCCCAAGGTGCAGGAGGCGGTCAAGGACTTCTTTGGCCGTGAGCTTCGCCGTGACATCAACCCCGACGAGGCGGTTGCAGTCGGTGCTGCCATTCAGGGCGGTGTGCTCGGTGGTGAGGTCAAGGACGTGCTACTGCTCGACGTCACCCCATTGTCGCTCGGTATAGAGACTCTTGGCGGGGTGTTGACCAAGCTGATCGAAAAAAACACGACCATCCCGACCAAGGCCAACCAGGTTTTTTCCACCGCCGATGATAATCAGACTGCGGTGACCGTGCACGTACTGCAGGGCGAGCGGGAAATGGCCCAGCACAATAAATCGCTCGGCCGTTTTGATCTGGCTAACATTCCACCGGCGCCACGCGGGGTACCGCAGATTGAGGTCACTTTCGATATCGACGCCAACGGTATCTTGCACGTCTCGGCCAAGGATAAGGCCACCGGCAAGGAAAATAAGATTGTCATCAAGGCGGGTTCGGGTCTGTCGGATGACGAAATCGAGCGCATGGTTGAGGACGCCGAAACGCATGCCGAAGAAGATCGTAAGGCGCGTGAATTGATCGATGCCCGCAACCACGCTGAAGCTATGGTGCATACTGTGCGAAAGACCCTGACCGAGGCCGAGGACAAGGTCGAGGCGGAAGAGAAAGAGCGCATCGAAAGCGCTATTTCTGAACTTGAGGAAGCGGTCAAAGGTGACGACGCGGAGGAGATCACCGGCAAGACCAATGCCCTGATGGAGGCGAGCCACAAACTGGCTGAGCGCATGTACCAGGAGCAAGCTGATACGGCTACCGCCGGCGATGACAGCGGTTCTGCCGAAGGCACTGTGGACGGTGCCAGTGGGGGGGACGACGTGGTGGATGCAGAATTTGAAGAGGTAAAGGACAACAAAGACACCTAGGCTGCTGAAAACCAGGCATTCCGGCAACGGGGTGGCCGGAGGAAAAAGGCGGAGCGCAAAGCCGGTCGTACGATACCGGCTTTTTGTGTGTCGTGAGAGGTAACTGAAAGATTTAAACGAGCGATGGAAAAACGGGATTATTACGAGGTGCTGGGGGCAAGCCGCAATGCTTCCGAGGCAGAGTTGAAAAAGGCGTACCGGCGCCTTGCTATGAAGTATCACCCGGACCGTAATCCTGATGATGAGGCGGCGGAGAAACACTTCAAAGAGGCCAAAGAGGCCTACGAGGTGTTGGCTGATGCCCAGAAGCGCTCAGCCTACGACCAGTTTGGGCATGCGGGCGTAGATCCCGCTGCGGGCATGGGTGGCACCGGCGCGGCGGGTTTCGGCGACATTTTCGGCGACATTTTCGGCGATATCTTTGGTGGTGGTGCTGGTGGACGCCGGCGGGGGCCAGGCCGAGGTTCGGATCTGCGCTACACCTTGGAGTTGTCACTGGAAGACGCGGTGCGCGGGACCGAAACCAGGATTCGCGTGCCCAGCCATGTGCGCTGTGACACCTGTAGCGGCTCTGGAGCCAAGCCTGGCACCTCGCCGAATACCTGCGGTACCTGCGACGGTCGGGGTCAGGTGCGCATGCAGCAGGGCTTTTTCTCCATCCAGCAGACTTGCCCCGATTGCCAGGGCCGGGGTAGCGTGATTGGCTCCCCCTGCGTTGACTGCAGTGGCCAGGGGCGAGTGCGCAAGACCAAGACCCTGCAGGTCAAGGTGCCGGCTGGAGTCGATGAGGGCGACCAGATTCGCCTCGCCGGTGAGGGTGAGGCCGCTGCCGGCGCTGCTGGCGACCTCTATGTGCAGATCCACATCAAGCCGCACGAGATATTCTCTCGCGACGGTGACAATCTCTACTGCGAAACGCCAGTGAGTATGGCCATGGCAGCACTGGGCGGTGAGATCGATATTCCGACGCTGGATGGGCGTGCGCATCTCAAGATTCCGCCGGAGAGTCAGTCGGAACGGGTGTTCCGACTGCGTGGCAAGGGCGTGCGCAACGTGCGCTCGAACGCTGTCGGCGATCTCTATTGCAAGATCAAACTGGAAACCCCGGTCAACCTCAACCGCAAGCAGAAGGACCTGCTCAGGGACTTCGACCGTTTGCTCAAAGAAGGCGGCGAACGACATTGTCCGCGGGAAAATTCCTGGACCAACCGGCTTAAAATTTTCTTCAACGATATCGTCTCCTAAGTGCACCCGGAACCAGCAGGTTCTTGTACGCTCATACCGGGAAAGATCTCCTCTCCAACAGCCTGGCCGGAATTCGTTTATCCTTGCCGCCCGGTGAGCCATCGACCCTACCGCACCTGAGACCCTTACCTTGATTACCGTCACCGAAACTCCACTGGCTGGTGTGGTGATCGTCGAGCCGCGCGTGTTCGAGGACCAGCGCGGTTTTTTCATGGAGTCGTTCAACGCCGACGATTTTGCACAGGCTGGATTACCCACTGTGTTCGTGCAGGATAATCACTCGCGCTCCAGCCGCGGCGTATTGCGCGGTCTGCACTACCAGTACCCTGGCTGGCAGGGCAAACTGGTGCGGGTGCTGGCTGGCGAGATCTTCGATGTGGTAGTGGATATCCACCAGCAGTCGGCAACTTTTGGCCAGTGGTTTGGTATTACGCTCTCAGCCGTGAACCACAAGCAACTTTACGTGCCGCCGGGCTACGCCCACGGCTTTTGCGTCTTGAGCGAGGTTTCCGAGATGGCTTATAAGTGCACGGCCCTGTACCAGCCGGCCGCTGACGCGTGCGTGCTGTGGAACGACCCGCAGATCGGCATCGACTGGCCGATCGCCGACCCGATACTCTCTGCCAAGGACACCGCCGCACCGCGGCTTGCCGAACTGCCGGAGTTTACGGTCTGAGAGTTGGCTTGATGAAGATTCTAGTTTTTGGCCGCGTGGGGCAGGTGGGTTCGGCGCTGGCCGAATTACTGGCGGGGCGCTACCCGGTACAGTTTCTCGACCAACCCGAGATCGATCTTGCAGAACCCGCCAGCGCAGTTGCCCAAGTGCGTAGCCAGCAGCCGGACGTTGTCATCAATGCAGCGGCCTATACCGCGGTGGACAAGGCACAGGCCGAGCCGGAACTCGCACACGCGATCAATGCCCAGGCACCGGCGGCGATGGCCGCGGCCTGCGCCGAGATCGATGCAACAATCATCCACTACTCCACCGACTATGTATTTGACGGCGGTGCCACGGAGCCGTACACGGAAGAGGCACCAGTTGCGCCGCAGAGCGTTTACGGAATGAGCAAACTCGCCGGGGAGCAGGCTGTGCAGGCGGCCAGCGACCGCCACATTATCCTGCGCACGGCCTGGTTGTACTCGCACCTAGGTCAGAACTTCGTCAAGACCATGCTGCGCCTGGCGGCTGCCGGCAAGCCCCTCCGGGTAGTGGCGGACCAGGTTGGTTCACCTACCTATGCCTGGGATCTTGCCCAGGCCACCGTAGGAATCGTTGATGCGCTGGCCGCTGGCCGCGAGGATGGTTTCGGTATCTTTCACGCAACCAACAGTGGCATGACCAGCTGGCACGGGTTTGCTGCAAAGCTCTTTGAACTCACGGGGCATGACGATATCGCAGTGGTGCCGATCACTACTGCCGAGTATCCCACCCCTGCGCCACGACCGGCCTACTCAGTGCTGTCCTGCGCGCGCCTCAAACAGGGCTATGGCATTGAATTGCCCGACTGGCGGGAGGCGCTGACCCGCTGCCTGGCGCGGCTGTGATGGTTGCCCGGGTGGCACTCACATCGTGAGACTGCTGGCGCTCGATACAGCAACCGAGGGTTGTTCGGCCGCCTGCCTGGCTGGCGAGTCGCTCGTAGAGCGCTACCAGATAGAGCCCCAGGGGCATTCGCGGCTGTTGCTGACCATGGTCGAGTCGGTGCTGGCCGAGACCGCTTGGCAGCGCGCGGATCTGGATGCAGTTGCTTTCGATGCAGGCCCTGGTTCCTTCACCGGTATCCGCATCGGTGCGGGCGTAGCCCAGGGCATAGCTCTGGGGCTCGAACTGCCGCTGGTTGGCGTGTCGTCCCTGATGGCGCTGGCAGAGGGTGTTGTGGATACGGTGGATACTGTTGCCGCCGTTTGTGCCGCGATCGACGCACGCATGGGCCAGGTGTACTGGGCTCGACTGGCGCGCGACCCGAACGAAGCGGCACTATGGCGCTGGTGCGAGTTGCCCCGGGTGAGTGGACCCGAGGCTGTGCCGGTCCTGGCGGTGGGTGAGATCGGAGTCGGCAGCGGCTGGGACCGCTACGCCGAGGTACTCGCCGGCGGGGTCGCGGCGCAGTGGCTTCCAGAGTGTTTCCCCCGGGCCCGCCAGGTGGCCGTGATCGCTCGGCGTTTGCTGGACTCGGGCACTACCGGCGCGTGGCAGGCCGCTATGCCCGTCTATGTGCGTGACCAGGTGACCGGCTGAAAGAGCCGCATCGCCTTAGATGTGGCCCCGGGCAATCATACGGGTGCCTGGGTTCAGGTGCGGTCGCCGCTCATGGGGGCGGGCACAGCCCGGCACGGGATAAGCAGATCGCGCCCGACGGATTGGCTCCGCAAGCAGCTATATGAGTGCTATGGAAGTTCCACAGGCCGATGTAATGACCACTGAGTTTGCTTGAGGTGCCGGCCACCGTGATAGTTATGAGTTTCCTATCCTCAGCAGCGGTATCGAGGGTTGCCGTGGCCGTCGCCCCGGAACCGCCGCCGCCCGAGAACGTCACTGTGGGAGCGGTCACATAGCCGGAGCCGGGGTCAGTAACAATAACAGCGGTTACCGTGCCTCCTGCTGCATCTTCTTCTGGTCCGAAGAGGGTTGCTGTGGCCGTCGCCCCGGAACCACCACCGCCTGACAACATCACTTGGGGCGCGGTCACATAGCCAGACCCGGGGTCAGTAACAACAACACCAACCACCTCGCCAGCTGCATCGATTACAGCTGTGGCTTTGGCCCCTTTGCCGCCATGGCCCGTGGATAGGAGTTCAACAGTAGGTGCTGAGGTATAACCGCTGCCGCCGAGAAGTACCTCAACCGACGCCACTCCACCGGTCTCCGGAGCATCAGCGGATTTGAGCTCTAAAACAAGCGTGCCCTGGTTGCTGTTTTCCTGGTCGGCCGTCAGCGGGTTATCGCCGGTGGTCTTTTCCGGAGCCTGCACCGCGGTACCGCTCAGCGTGCTGCTAGAGACGGAAGTGTGACCACCCACTGTCATGGTGCCCTCGACCGTACCGCCACCGTCAGACAATGTCATGCTCACCGGGTCACTACCACCGCTGAAACACTTGCCATAAATCGTACCCGACCAATGCCCAGATACGTTGAAGACCTGGTTGTAGACACCGCCAGTGCTTTCGCTGCCGCAAGCCGCCAGAAAGCAGACGGCGAAAACAAGCATGGTAGCGTAGACTGGTTGGCGTGCTGTCATAATCCTGGTAGGTAAGCCGTATTCGTGGTTGCTGTGGTGCCTTACCTCATAGTGGGGCGCGGGGTAGTCTGCTGACGCCAGGATTGGACACCCGCAGCCCGCTGGGGAGCCATTCCGCGCAGCAGCGCCGTGTCCGCCACGATATTGTTACACATGCCACTGCTACTGTCACCGCCGCAGGCGGCCATGATGACGACAATCACAGCAAGTGTGATGGCGCAAAGTGGCTGGTCTGCAGTCATGATCCTGGTAGCTAGGTCATAGCGGTTGTTACAGTACCTTACCGCATAATCAAGCCTGGGGCCTTATATCCTCACCAACACAGATGAGTGGTATTTTCTGGCTTGCGCCTCCTTGGTGGTGCGACTCAACCACGTCGGGTGATGATCCCACTCAGGAGCAGAGTTTTTGTCTGAGGATCTCGTTGACCGCCCGGGGGTTAGCCTTGCCAGAGGTTGCCTTCATCACCTGCCCAACCAAAAAGCTCAGCACTTTCTCTTCACCAGCTCGCACCTGGGCCACCTGCGCAGGAAAGTCTGCGATCACCTCGACCACGGCCTGTTCTATGATCTCGGTGTCGAGAATCTGCTTGAGACCACGGGCCTCGATGATTTCCCCGGCAGTGCCATCACCATGCCACATGGCTTCAAACACCGCCTTAGCCGTCTTGCCCGACACAGTCTGATCCTGGATGCATCTGACCAACTCACCCAGCATGCTGGGTGAGACTTTACTCTCACTTATCGGGGTGTCGGTGCGGTTGAGCCACGACGCCAGCTCACCGGTAACCCAGTTCGCCATCAGGCGGTGGTCACAAGCGTTGGCGGCGAGCGCCTGTTCAAAGTAATCGGCAGTGTCTTTCTCTGCCGTCAACTGGGCGGCGTCCGTTTCGCTCAATTCATACTCAGTGACAAAACGTTGCCGGCGTGTGTCGGGCAACTCGGGCAACGACTCTCGGGCCTGTTCCAGGTCAGCCGCAGTGATTACCAGTGGCGGCAGATCGGGGTCGGGAAAGTAACGGTAGTCGTGGGCCTCTTCCTTGCTTCGCATCGGCCGGGTCTCGTCGGTGGCCGGGTCGTACAGGCGGGTTTCCTGGGCCACCGTGCCGCCGTCCTCCAGCACCTCGATTTGGCGCGCGATCTCGAACTCCAGTGCGCGTTCGACAAAGCGAAAAGAATTGATGTTCTTGAGTTCTGTGCGGATGCCCAGCTGCGTCTGTCCCATGGGCCTTACTGAGATGTTGGCGTCACAGCGGAATGAACCTTCTTCCATGTTGCCGTCGCAGATCTCGAGGTAACGCACCAGCGAGTGCAGTTTCCTGAGGTAGGCGACTGCCTCGGCGGGGGCGCGCATATCGGGCTCCGAGACGATCTCGAGTAGCGGTGTGCCCGCGCGGTTGAGATCTACTCCCGTCATGCCGTGGAAATCCTCGTGCAGCGATTTGCCGGCGTCTTCTTCCAGGTGGGCACGGGTGATGCCGATTCGTTTGCGTCCCTGCGCCGTGTCGATAAAGAGCTCTCCGCCGGCAACGATTGGAATCTCGTACTGGCTGATCTGGTAACCCTTGGGCAGGTCCGGGTAGAAGTAGTTCTTGCGCGCAAAGATCGAGCGGGGGTTGACCCGGGCATCGACCGCGAGACCAAACTTTACCGCCAGCAGTGCTGCCTGCCGATTCATCACCGGCAGCACTCCAGGCAGGGCGATATCCACCGCACATGCTTGGGTATTAGGTGCGGCGCCGTAGGCGGTCGGAGCCCCGGAAAATATCTTGCTGTACGTTTGTAATTGGGCATGCACTTCAAGCCCGATGACGGGTTCCCAGGACATATGCTAGAAACCCTCTGGTAACTGCTGGTGCCAGTTGGTCACCTGCTGGTAGCGATGGGCGGCACCCAGCAGCCGGCCCTCATCCATGAAACGGCCGATAAATTGCAGGCCGATGGGTAGACCACTGTGATCGAGGCCGACCGGCAGTGACAGCGCTGGCAGCCCGGCAAGGTTGACCGTGTTGGTGAAGATGTCATTTAGGTACATGGCCACCGGGTCTTCAACTTTCTCACCCAGGCCAAAAGCGCTGGTCGGGGCAGTGGGGCCGGCGATGATGTCGCACTGCTTAAAGGCGCGGTCGAAATCCTCAGCGATGATGCGGCGAATCTTCTGGGCCTTGAGGTAGTAGGCGTCGTAGTAGCCAGCCGAAAGTGCGTAGGTACCGATCAGAATACGCCTTTTTACTTCCTCGCCAAAACCCTCGGCCCGGGTCTTTTCGTACAGGGCGAGCAGGTCTTCGCAGTCGGCAGCGCGGTGGCCGTAGCGCACGCCGTCAAAGCGCGCCAGGTTAGAAGAGGCCTCGGCCGGCGCAATGACGTAATAACAGGGGATTCCAGCGGCGCTGTTGGGTAGTTCGACATCGATCAGTTGCGCGCCCATCTGCTCGAAAATGGTCAGTGCATCACGCACCCCCTGCAGCACTTGTCCGTCCACGGACTCGTCGAAGAACTCGCCGGGCAGGCCCAGTTTGAGACCAGTCAGGTCCATTTCCAGGGTCGCCTCGTAATCGGGTGTCACCTCGGTCATCGAGGTGGAATCGCGTGGGTCGAA
>Ga0208642_1001098_pt1 | contig 12987 bp, 10 predicted proteins | sample ETN02SmetaG_4_FD_185790 | JGI IMG/M metagenome (GOLD analysis project Ga0208642, IMG submission 185790) | Marine microbial and viral communities from oxygen minimum zone, Eastern Pacific Ocean - ETNP2014F10-02SV251 (SPAdes) (version 2) | ecosystem: Environmental > Aquatic > Marine > Oceanic ...
GCGGCTGTTGAGGAGCGGGGTTTTGTGCGATCACGGCGTATTACACAACAACTCCGTAGGGGCGGGATTGGCATCCACCCTCGGGTGAACCACTGCCCGCCCCTACGGCGCGCTCACCGTTATTTCGTGCATGGCGTGATGTCGGTTGTGCGTGTACGGGCGTACTTCCTCGGCCCAGCGGCCCTTCTCAGACGCCTCCGCCCAGGCATCACTGCTCGTGATGTCCGGGTCTTCGACTTCGTAGTAAGCGATGTAGCCCGGCTCACCGTCGCCGACCTTTTTTAGCTCGCCGCCAATGGCCAGTGATGCCGGCCGCTTTTTGCTGCGTGAGACGGCCAGCACCCCGGGCACTTTCAGCAGTTCCGGGACGTGCTCCGTGTCGTACACCTCATTGAATATGGCCTCTTTCTCCGGCTCGACATCCATGCTGACTACGAACACATAGCGGGTCTTGAACGGCATCTACTGGCTCTTTTCTCGGCCTTTCCGGCCCTCATATCATCCCGAAATTGAATTGTCATCCTGAACTCGATTCAGGATCCGCCTGAGCAACAGACAACTGCTGTCGGGGTCACTGTATATCGTCCTGCCGCCGTTCACGGCGCTAGACTTATTCCAATGGCAGAACGACTGCAGAAAATACTCTCCTCCGCGGGAATCGCTTCACGGCGCAAGTCAGAGGAACTGATCGCGCAGGGGCGCGTCATGGTCAACGGCGTAGTGGCCACGGTCGGCGACCAGGCCGAGGTCGGCGTCGATATCGTGATCGTGGACGGCAAACCGATCGCGGCTCAGCGCAAGCGCTACCTGGTGTTGAACAAGCCGCAGGGGCACGTCACGACGCGGTCCGATCCACAGGGCAGACCGAAGGTCACGGACCTGATCGACGTTCCGGAGCGGTTGTTCCCGGTGGGTCGACTCGATTACGACACCGAGGGGTTGCTGCTGCTGACGAACGACGGTGATCTCACGCAACGCATCACGCACCCGAGCTACGAGATCGAGAAGGTTTACGTCGCCCGGGTGGCGACGCCGATCGGGCTGCGGGCGCTGGACCTGCTGAGGAGGGGCGTTCAGCTAGAGGACGGAATTTCAGCTCCGGCCAAAGTGCGAATCGTGTATCGGGATCAACGTACGGTGGAGTTGACGATTCACGAGGGCCGCAACCGCATGATCCGCCGGATGTTCGCTGCAGTCGGCTCGCCGGTCACGGGGCTTATCCGGACGCGCATAGGTGTGCTCACGCTGGGCGGCCTGAAGACGGGAGGCTGGCGTGAATTGACGGCAGGAGAGGTCGCTGGACTGCTGGGCGAGGTGGTTGCGCCCGCTCTGCCGGTTTCTCGACCGAGGCCCGTTGACCGCAGACCCGGCGGCGGGCGATCAGGTACACCCGCTAACAGGGGCAGAGCCCCCCGTTAACCTGACCCCCCGTTTCCGGGCAGATAACGTGAATACCGCATCAGAGGATGCCAGGGCTATTACCAGCCCCAGCTTATTCACGATCTGATCCGAGAGTGGCTTTATCCCCGGCTAAGAAGTCCCAGTCTTTCTACGGTGCCACTCCAGTGGGGTTACCGTTGTTGTTCTGGTCACCCAAGTCAGGCTCAAAGTCCACGCCCGGGATGAAGGAGTCGAAACTACCAACCCCACCTTTCTTCTCCAGTTCGGCAGCATTTTCTAACGCACCCGTAAGTACATTAAGAACACCGAATTCAGCCTGACGATCCAGGTCACGAACCCTTACTTCAAGTTCCTTCATCTGGTCAGTCAAGACCTGTTGCTCTTCATACAGCACTTCAAGTGCGGCCCATCTCTCCTCGATTTCTTCTTCGAGGGCGAGCGACTCTTCCTCAAGGGGACGCATGGACTCTTCCCTGAGCGTTTCTATCAGATCGTCCAGTTCTTCCCTCTTATTATCTAATTCCTCTTCGAACGAGTCTTCGAATTGATCTCGCTGATCCATGAGAGCCATCTGCTGATCTTCGAGATCTCTCCGTTTGGCGCTCATATCGTCCTCTATTGCATCGCGTAGAGCATCGACTTCGTCTTCTACTCCACGCTGCAGCAGCATCCCTTCCGCTTCGACTTCCTTACGAGATGACCGTTCCCACGCTTCAAACTCGTCCCAGATTCCTTCCCCTGCATCCTCCCTGTCTTCCCAGAGAACCTCGAGTTGAGACTGAAATACCTGTCGTTCTCCTTCAATAGTCATAGATTGTTGGTCTAAAACCATCTGCTCTTTGCGAAGCGGACGACCCGCCACCTCGAGGGCTTTGCGTTCATCTTCTATTGGGTCGATCTGTTCTTCTTTAAGGCGTATAAGAGCTCGTTTCTCTTTGCTTCTTTCTTCACGGTCGCGTTGCCAGTTCTGTTGTTCCTTCTCAATGGTACGAGCCTGGTCTTCCAAATAGGCAGATTGATCCTCGAGGACTGTTATCTCCGACGATTTGGAATTGCCGCCGTACTCATCTTTATCAATTTCCGCCAGTTTCGCCTGTAAAGCCTGGTCGGCCTGCCGAATCTGCTCCTGGAACGACTCCTCGAGTGAACCAACGTCAACAGAGATACCAGCTCCCGCGCTAACTTTGTTCCTCAGCGCAGCAATATCCGTTTCGTACTGCGTGTAAAGATCGTCGAGAATTGCCTCGTATTCTGCTTTCTTGGTGTATGCAGCCGTGAGTTCAGGATCAGTTGCACCGACGTTCCCCGAGTTCTCGGCATTTGATAGTTGCGACTCGTAATCTCTAACAGTGGACTGGAGTTGGCTGATCCGGGATTCTAGCTCTGCATAGGCCGGATTCGGGGTTCCCGATACCCCTGCGGGAGCAGTACCGAGGCCTGACAGAGCCAAGCCCGCCTGGTCGGCTGCCGCCTGGGCGCTATCGACCGCCGCCTGGGCGGCGGTTTTTCCGTCGGGGTCATCTACAAAGACCGGGCCAGTATCGATGGCAGCTAACGCAGCCTCCGCCGCCTGCAGGGTCGTATCGGCCGCCGTCTTAGCCTGTTCGGCTTCGCCAAGAGTCGCGGTCGCCTCGTCGTTTGCCGCCTCGGCGCTAGAGACTGCCGCCTGGGCGCTATCGGCTGCCGCCTGGGCGCTATCGACCGCCGCCGAGGCGCTATCGGCTGCCGCCTGGGCGCTATCGACTGCCGCCTGGGCGTCGGCTTTCCCCTCAGGCTCAGCACCTGAGCCATTATCGAAGAGGGCTAACGCGTCCTGCGCTGCTTGCAAAGCCTCATCGGCCGCCAACTTAGCCTGTTCGGCTTCAGCGTAAGCCGGGTTTGGTCCCTCACCATCGCCGGGAAGCGTTTGCTCCGTGGTGCTAAGTTGTTCCTGTGCGATTGCAAGATCATCCCTGCTGCTTTCCAAACCGGCGACTATGGCACTTGTATCGACGGTATCGCCACCCGATGACGGCGCCGACGACAACTCGGTTATCAACTGTTGGGTTTCGGCAAGAAGATCCCTGTACACGCCCTTGTTTTGGTTGTAATTCGCGTCGACCGCAGCGATATCCGATTCCGCGTCGCCACTGGCCACGACCTCTTCATCTTGATCGTAAGCCGTTTCTCGTTGCGCGTCGATCGACGTAATTAAGGCCTGATGTTCGGCCTGAGCGGCCTCTCGTCGAATATTTCTGTTTTCAAAATCGATTTCTTGCTCGGCCTGTTGACCGTCCCAGGCGTCCTGGATTTGTTGCTGTATCGCCCGAATTTCTTCGTATTTTAATTCGCGTGCATAATCAAAATCATATGGCGGGTCATCTTCCCATATATCATTTGATTGTTCGTGCAGTATTTCCAACTCGTCATATAGAGGAGTCAACAGATCTTCTATATCAAAACGCTGGAATTCCAGGTCCGTCTGTTGTGTACGTATCTCCATTTGCAAAGCCATCAGCAAGTTATGGCTTTCCTGCACTACATCTTGTGCTTCCTCCAGCGCATCGATCTGGGCGTTGATGGCTGGGTCACCGTCCTCCGCCAGCTGGCGCCGTTCGTACTGTTCGTCTTCCCATTCCTGCCAAATCCTTTGCCTGGCGTCTTCCATGGAATCCCAGAGCATCTCCTGCTCATCTTCCATGGAATCCCACTGTTCCTTCCCGCTTTTTTCCAGGCCCCGCATTTCAGCCTCTAGAGCTCTATATTGGTCCTCTAGTTGGTCTTCAAATGCACGCCTTGCATCTTCTTCCCCTTCAAACAGTATGTTGTAACGGTCACCCATGTCACGTTCGAAATTATCTCCCACATGCCTGGCTTCGTCATAGATACTCTCGCGTGAATCTTCTAACTCTTCGATTTCAGCCTCTAGAGGTTCAATTCGGGCCTGCATATCAGACAGTTCGTCCATAAGAGGATCAAGTTCCTCGATTTGAATTCGAAGAACCTGTTCTTTAAGGGCAAGCGCTTCACCTGCTTCTTCTGTATCGATAATGCCACACCCAGTTACAAATAAAGAGAGGGCGATAGTTGGGAGAAATATCTTAAGAAACATTATGAACATGCTTTGCAGGGGTAGTTAATCGAAATTGCAACTTAAGTGAGACCGCGACTGGCTGGAAGGGGCTCTCGTGAGCCCCGAGTGTAACTTGCCCCCCGTTAGCGTGTCTAGCGAGCCCGGGTGCAACCAGGTTAACTGAACACGTGGATCGGCCTGAAATCGGTGGAATCGTTTAGACGCTACCCCTGAACCAACATAATCCCTGGTCTCGCGTCAGGGGACAGGTCACACGCGCGTAGTGACGACACGCTCCAACGGGCAGCGGCCGAGCGCGTTTCAGCATTGCGCGCGTACAGGACTCCGGCAACGATTTTTTCGGCGGGAGTAATCCGCATCCGTGGGTCGTATCCACACGTTGCATATAGCTTTGGTGCCGAGGGCGGGATTTGAACCCGCACGCCCTTACGGACAGCGGATTTTAAGTCCGCCGCGTCTGCCATTCCGCCACCCCGGCATATGACCAAGATTACGTATATATCAGCCAAGTGCCGATATCAAACGTCGCGTCAAGGACACTATATGACAGCCAATTTGACAGCCACTAGCTTGAAGACACTCCGAATATTGTCGCGCTTACGAAGCCGAAGTCGCGTCCCTGAAAGTTTGGATACCCTCGCGTGCCAACCCGGCCAACAAGGCGTAGTCAGCCCCGTAGTTGATCATCAAGAAGCCTTCGTCCAGTCGCCGTTGGATGTCCGCCTGAGTGCGTGCACTGATGCCCATCGCCACCCCGGTCCGCTTCCCGACCTCGATCATCTTCCTACCCACGGCTTCGATGTCGGGATGGACCCTTACGAGCGGGTCATAACCGAGTGCCGCCCCTAAGTCGGCAGGCCCAATAGAGATCGCATCGATTCCTGGGACCGAACAGATCTCTTCGAGGTTTTCGACCGCTTCGACAGTCTCAAGAATCAACGTGACCAGAATGTTTTCGTTGGCCCTCTCGAAATAATCTGGTTCATGTGCCGTATAGCCGGAAGCCCGCATTGGCCCCCAGCTACGTATGCCCTCCGACGGGTAGCGCGAGAACGAGACGATTTTTTGGGCTTCTTCCGCGGTCTTAATCATCGGGACTTTCACACCAAGCGCACCGATGTCCAATGCACGTTGTATTGGAACCTGGTCGTGGGAGGGAACGCGGACGAGAGGTATTGCTTCGGTGGTTTCTATGGCCCGGACCATCGACTCGACTTCCGCAGCATCCAGCCCGTTGTGCTCAGTTTCAATCAAGAGCCATTCAAACCCTTGGTGGCCAAATAGCTCCGCAGCGTTAGGGCTTTCCAAGCCGAGAAAAACACCGATTGACGGTTCTCCGCGTCGCAGTTTGTCCCGGACATAGTTGTTTCTCATGCGCGCCAATGGCCGACTCCCAGGGTCCGATATTCAACGGTAACGAACGTTCTGCCACGATCATACAGTCGTCCTTAGCGTCAAGCGAAATCTACGGCCTAGTACCTCGATTTCCAGCTCCACGGTCCAGCAACGAGTACTCCCCACTCCCGTACTTTCGTCAACGGCGCAGGCGTTCCGCTGGCGCCGGTTCACCGGACGGAGGTTGGAGATGCCGCCAGGTTGTTCTCAGGCACACCGCTGTCCAGGGAACACACGTCATCCACATACGCCCGGCAAGCGGTCGCGACCACAATCGATTGATAAACCGCCTGGCTGAACAAAACGTCCTCAATCGGAATAGTTCTGGTTGCTGCCCGACAACGATCTCCAATATTTCCGATGGGTTGTGGCCAGTGGATGTTCGGGCCGCGTCGCTCAACTCCGAGGTCGATGGGTTTCATCTTCCGGAAGATTGGGCTGGTACCGTCCCTGTGGCCTCGCGCCAGACAGGCCTGTACGATTGCCTCCGTTTTGTCAGCCCTGATCTAACTCTTTGCCACCCGGGAGGACTCTTGATCCACGCCGATTTCATGGCCGATTTCTTCTTTATTCGACACGGAGAATCCGAGTCGAACGTTGCTCCGGGTCTTGCCGCGGGAGTGAATTTTGATGCACCTCTGACCGACCGCGGACACAGGCAGGCGGTCGCGGTCGGCGAGCGGCTCGCTGCAGAGGGGCGATCCTTTGACCGGATCTACTCGTCGACCATGATCCGCGCCGTTCAGACGACGCAGGGGATGCTCCAGGGGATGGGGATCGGCGGCACGGCGTTCGAGCAGTCAGGGGACATCATCGAGCGGCAGGTGCCGGAGTGGCGCGGACGGCCGGTTGCGGAGGTCCACACGCCGGATGTGAAACTGCTAATGGCGGAGAACGGCAAGTGGTTCAAGCCGGGCGATGGCGAATCGCACCGTGCGGTGGAGCGCCGCTTCTCCAACTGGATCGAGGATGAACTGCTGTTCAACGACGATTTTGTGGGAGGGCCGGGACGACAAAGAATCGCCATCGTCAGCCACGGCCTGGCGCTCCAGTGCCTGTTCCATTACATCATGGGCTTCAACGACGGTCTGATCGGCCGGTTCCCGCTCAATAACACCTCGATATCACGATTCCGCTTCACCCCGCTCGGCTGGTTTCCGGTTTCGATCAACGACGCCACGCACACCGAGGCTCTGGGCGACATCCTGCGCGAGGGCGGGCGCGGCTAGAACTTCATCCACATCGTAGGGGCGGGGCTTGCTCCGCCCGTGCGGCGGGTCGATGCCAATCGACCCCTACGACCGGTTCGGGATACAACGGCAAGAACGTATTGCCCTACACCGGTGCCTGACAGCGGTTGGCATTTGTTCGCGCCATACGAGGGTCTCCCTCACCCCTGGTCTACGCGGGCCTATCCCGTTGGGAGAGGAGGCTCACATGGCACGACACCGCCCCTAAACGTCCGCCACACCGCCGTCTAATGCGTCCCATGATCCGCCGTTGAAGTCCCTGTCGGGATACGGCCGGCTGGCAATCACGTCTTCGTCTAGATCGACGCCCAGACCGGGGGCCGTCGGCAACTCAAAGTAGCCGTCTTTGATCACGAGCGGGTTCTTCTGGACGATGTCATGCCAGGGCATGTCACGGGCCGTCTCGAGGATCAGGAAATTGGGAGCGGAGGCGCAGACGTGGAGCGACGCAGCGACGGACAAAGGGCCGGCAGGATCGTGTGGAGCAAATTTGATGTACTCGGTCTCCGCCATGGCGGCGATCCGGCGCAACTCTGAGATTCCGCCGGCGTGGCAGATATCGGGCTGAACCACATCGACGAGCCGCCGATTGATCAGTTCCTTGAACCCCCACCTGAAGAACAGACGCTCTCCGGTTGCCAGGTCGGTTCGCAGGTTGGCGTTGCGTAGCGTCTGCAGGGTGTCCAGGTTGTCCGGCGCCGTTGGTTCTTCAAAGAAGAGCACGTCGAACTCTTGCACGGCCTCGATCTGCTTGATGGCCACAGTCGGGCGTGAGCGGCCGTGGTTGTCGATCATGATCTCGCCGTCGGGGCCAAGCTTCTCCCGCATATCCCTGATCTTTTCGCGCAGCGCCTCGACAACGTCCTTCTCACGAAACGAGCTTTCACCCGTCTGCCACCCCCCGCACTTGTACGCTGTGAAACCTGCGGTCGGGTCCTGCGAAGCCGGGTCGGGCCGGAGGTCCTCCCAGTGCCCGTAAGCGCGCACCCGATCTCTAACCTGCCCGCCCAGCAGCTTGTACACGGGCTGGTTGTAGATCTTGCCGGTCACGTCCCAGAGCGCCTGGTCGATGCCGCTGATGGCGGAGCCCAGGATCACGCCGGCGCGCCAGAAAAAGTGGCGGTACATGATCTGCCAGTTACGTTCGATCTCGGTCGGATCACGCCCGACAAGCGCCTTCTCCAGGACGTGGACCGATTCTTCAACCGCCCGCTCGTGCCGTTCCAACGTGGCCTCGCCCCAACCGTGAACGCCCTCGTCCGTCATCACCTTCACGAACAACCAGTTGCGGCCGCCACCCTCCATCTTGAACGTCTTGATCTCGGTGATCTTCATGTGCGGGTCCGATCTTTCGTTGCCTGATAGTTTACGAGTCGATCCACGGGACCCGGTGAAAGCGGGCTCCCGGCCATGTTGAAGTCTGGTCTACCGATGTTGTGCGTTCATATCCTGCTCGGCTCCCCCGGCCAGAATCCGATCGACCTGTATGCCGACTACGCGCCGTTCCCGTTGATCGCCTGGTACGACCGCGGTGACTGGATACGGACCCAGGCGTCGGATTCAAGCGACCGGACCAGATCTTCGTCTGTGCCTAGCGTTTCCGCTACCACCTCCGGCGTCAGAGCGCGGCCGTCCCGGACGCCGAGCCTGAGTTCCATCACCTCACGTTCGCGCTCATCGATCGACGCCAGCGCGGCATTTATGAATGCGATCGCTGCGCCCGCCGGGATGCTACGCGAGTGGCCGTCGGCGGCACGAAACAATCGGTCCATGGTCTTGGTGCGTCCCATCATCAAGAGGCGTGTGGACGCGGCCAGTTTCGACCCGGGATCACCACCCCCCAGCGCCGGTATCTGTGCCCGTGCAACGGACTCCAGGCAGAGCCATCCGGGCCGTTCACGGGACTGCCTGAGGCCGATAACTCCGAGCTCCCAGGCATCCGGGTCGTCACTCTCCAGGAGGCCGCGCAAAACAGCGATGGCGTTGCGGTTGTTCAGATCTCCCAGGGCGATCGCAGCGCGCGATCTGGCACCCGGGTCCGGGTCATCTAACTCGCGCTCCAGTCGGGTGACGCGCGCCGACGTGTCGGACCCGAGAGCGCGCGCTACCCGCAACAGGTGCGCCCCTTCGCCTTCGGAAACCGCTGCGCCCAGGGCTGCGATGTCGTCTCCGGATCTCGGCGGGCACCGGAAACCGCCTGCGGGCGTCTCTTCAGATTCGGCCAATTAGCTATCGTCCTCGTTCCCGAAATCTCAGGGAAATCACCGTTGCCACGCAGACAGCACGGGTTTGCGACGCTTAAATTCGTTCGTGGAGATCGGCGCCGAATATTAGCACGGCACCAGCGAAATCGACGCCGCCGCCTGGCCTGCGTTCTCGCCCCTCCACGTCCCCTTCGGACCAGGGCCGACCCGGCGACGCGGGATACGTCCAGATTTAAGTGCCAGGCGTATGACCTCCCGACAGCCCCTGGCAAAGGCCGGGTACGCGATCGCTGGTGTTGTCACCGGCGTGTTCTGTGAAACCTCCGAAACAAAAATGTAACGTATCAGTCATTCGGTCGTAACACTCGCGCGCTTACATTTATGGAGAGGGCGATGGCTGTGGAAGGGCTAAATATCAACAAGTTGGCGGGCGCAGGTCTCGCCTAGACAGGAATCCCGGTGGAACGCGCAAAAGCTTCGGTCGAAGAGATAAGACGGCGAGTGGCAGATCTGGCGAACGTCTTCCTCCCGGACGGACTCAATCCGTTCGTAGACGTTTTCGTCCGGGTACGGGCCAGGCGTGAGATGCGAACGCTGATCGACGATACGGCGATCGAATGGGCCCGGAATACGCCCGGCCAGTTGATAGAGATGTTGTTTTACGGGGACATCCGTTCCGTGCGCAAAGTTATCGGGATTTACGGCAAGAAGACAGCCGCCGTTCCGATCGCCGAAAGGTGAGACGACACGGTAGGGGCGTATTGCCATACGCCCCTACCGTGTCGTTGCCGCGTCTAACACCGTGGTGCCGCATCCGGCCGGAGCGAGCCTCGCCCCCAGCGCGCTCCCGACAACAGGTCTTAGAACTCGACCTGCTCTTCTGACTCGATCTTGTCAGGATCCAGCTCCATTCCCATGCCGGGTTCCATAGACACGTGGACGACGCCGTTTTGCGGGACGATCGGGTCTTTCAGGAACCACTGGTGGACCGTGTTCCACTTCACCAGGTACTCCTGGATCGGTGTGAGCGTCGGCACCATGGCGCAAGAGAAATGCGCGTTCGCCTGGCTTGAGTGGCCGTGCGGGATGCACTGCAAGTCATGGATCGATGCATAGGTCGCTATCTTGACGGTCTCTGTAATCCCGCCCGCCCAGTAGATGTCCGGCTGAATGACGTCCAGTGCGCCGGCGTCGACGAATCGTTTGAAGCCCCAGCGCGTGTACTCGTGCTCGGCGCCCGAGAGCGGGATAGTCGTGCTGGCCCGGATCTCAGAGTAGGTGTCGATGCGGTCCGGCATGGCCGTCTCTTCAAGCCAGCGCGGGTGGAACTCCTCGATCTGTTCCGCCATCTGCTTCGTGTAGGTCAGGGTCCAGCTGAGCCAGCAGTCGAGCATAATGTCGTCATCCTCGCCCACCGCTTCCCGGAGCGTGCGCACCAGTTCCACGTTCTTCTTGAATCCCTCCGGCCCATCCATCGGCCCGTGGCGGAAGAACCACTTCTGCGCCCGGTATCCCTTCGACTTGTACTCGAGTGCGCGCTCGCGGACCAGGGCCGGATCTTCCACGTTGAAGCCGAGCATGCTGGCATATGCCGGGATCTCGGTACGTGTCGGACCGCCGAGCAGGCTGACGACGGGCGCGTTGTAGATCTTGCCGCGCAGGTCCCAGAGGGCACAGTCGATGGCGCTGATCGCCATCATCGTCTCGCCCTGGCGTCCGTGGACCGAGGCCCGGAACATCTGGTCCCAGAGCAGCTCGTTTGCGGTCGGGTCCTTACCCTCGATGATTTTGCTCAGCGACGTGGCGATTATGTAGGACTGTGCGCCGTCGATCGGCCCACCGAGACCGGTGACGCCGCCATCGGTCTCGATCTCCACAAAAGTTGAGGCCATGGCGTAGTGGTTGTCGTCGATCTTCGGCAGCCAGGCCGGGCCCCGGGCCTTGTACTCCGGGTAAATGTCGAGCGGCTGGATCAGTCGCTCCTCCCAGAACTCGCCCCGGAACTCCATCGTTCCGTGCAATTTTCGAAGTTTGATCCCCGTGATCTTCATCAGGCTTTCCTCATATTTATGGCCGAAAATCTGGATAGCTGCCGGCGTATGTCGGCCGGCCGGAGCCGATCTGAGGACGAGCGGAACGCGTCTTCAGCGCTGGGCGAAGATACGACGGGCCGCGCGCTCGGTCAAACCCGTATTTCGTTCAGGTGATCAGTCCGGGTACTTCCTGAATTGCGGGCGCAGGTCCGGCTGCAGATCCGGGCGTAATCAGGGCCAGGTCGGGGCGGGCTGCCCCCACTTCTACCGTTGTCACGGGCCGGTTACGTTGGATGGCGGAAGTCCTGAACGGGAACTGACCCTGCGTTGCCCGCGGGAGCGACCGGTGCCCGGTACTTCCCCCCACGGCCGACGATTCGGCTCGCCTGGCATGGTGCAAACGAATGCGGATGATCCTCGAACAGATCGGAAAATCCGCGCGTCCCCGCGTCGTTGTCGGACTGGCATCTATCGCCGACATATCGGCCGCGGGGGGAAGTAACGGGCAACTGCCGTTCAAGTGGCACGACCCGACCACCGCAGGCAGCGAGCGCGCTATCGCCGCATTAGGCTGAGTCCCCGGGTTTGCCACCGCGCCTGAGAAAACTGAAAACCGTCGCCCTTGACGTTCCCGCATGTGGACTTATAGGCGGCGTTTCGCTTTCAGGGACCACGAGGGGCGTCGCCTTCGACGCGACAATCAACGTTCCCAGATCCCTCGGCGCGCACCCGGACGCCTGACTCTGGACCTAGAATTGAAGTGTGCCGTTTCTTCTCTCCCCGCGCCTGCGCCTCTTCTGGGCTACCGCCTTGGCCCTGCTCCTTCTGTATCCCGGCTCCACATCGGGAGATGCCGGGGCCCACGGAGGGGGCACCGAAATTTTCCGGGGGGTGGACGGGCCATTTGTGATAGCGGTGCGAATCCTGCCGCTGCAGCCCCTGGTCGGCAAGCTCCACCTAACGGTGACGGTGGACCTGCTGGAGACCGGAGAATCCGTAGGAGATGCCCGTGTGCGCGTGACCGGCCACCACCAGAACGGGGGCGCCACGCCGCAGTTCAGCCCGGCCCTCAACGTCCCGACCGACCGCCGCTTCTACGACGCTAACTTCGATATCGAGGACGCCGGGACCTGGGATTTTGTTGTCGAGGTCGAGACGGATGATGGCAAGGGCAGCGTGCAGGCACCCGTCTCGATAATCCGTCGGACCCGGAGCGAATCCCTGGGTGTTCCTGGGACGATGATGTTCATCCTGGTCAGCACTGCCCTGTTCGGCGGGGGCGGCTGGATCGCCTACACGGCCCGCAAGAATCATCGCAAACGCCGTGAGCGCAACCGCTCCGTTAATGCCTGACGCCGGTCGAGGGTGTTTAAACGAGAAGGCGCCGCCGCAAGAGTCGCGTGGCTATCGGGTAGAACACCAGCGCGGCCACGATGAGATACAGCATCGACCAGAGCAAACTCAGGTGCAGATCGCCGGTGGATAGCGCGCGCGCTATCCGGACCGGGTGCGTGAGCGGCAGCGACCATGCGATCGGCTGAACCCAGTGCGGCAGCGTGCTTATCGGGAAGAAAGTACCGCTGAAGAAGAACAACGGCGTGCCGACCATCGTGAATACAAGGGTCAGCATG
>Ga0208642_1001110_pt1 | contig 12899 bp, 27 predicted proteins | sample ETN02SmetaG_4_FD_185790 | JGI IMG/M metagenome (GOLD analysis project Ga0208642, IMG submission 185790) | Marine microbial and viral communities from oxygen minimum zone, Eastern Pacific Ocean - ETNP2014F10-02SV251 (SPAdes) (version 2) | ecosystem: Environmental > Aquatic > Marine > Oceanic ...
CTGGCGCTGGTGGTAGTGATGGTAAAGGTGGTGGAAATAATATTGCACTTGATAAATCAGTCACTATTAATAAAAAGGGTGACGCAGTGTTTATAGAAGATACAGAACCAAAAGATGGTTTTGGAAGTAGACTTTCTGGTTGGTATGCATACCAATGAGAAATATAAAAGTGTAGAACTAGCCCCGTTCGCCCGCCGTTACTACGATACCGCCTGCCGCTCCGATACCTTTCCGCTTTGATTTAAAGAATCCCCATTCTTTAAAGTCCCACTCACTAAGTCTTAGTGAATACAGAGGCCGACACGATGCCCCTTTCCCGATATTAGGTATAAGTATTTATAACTATTTGAAAATTACTTACGCGTCTTGAGCAAGTTTTTCAAAGTAAGATAAAGAACTATCTTCTTGTTTTGAAGTTGTTGAAATAGTATCAACACCACTCCAAGGTTGTTCATCAGCTGTAGCTACGTTTCCTGCCGAATTATCATCAGCAATTGTTTCTGCAGTAGCACCTGAAACTGTACCTGTTATACCTAACACTCTTTCCAACTTGACTTTCATCTCGTCATAAGACTTGAATTGGTCAGGAGCAATAATCTCTGCTAGAGAATGTTGCTTGTTATAGATGGACTCAAGTTCAGAATCGTCTTCCGACAATGGAGCCGAAGCTGCAAATTCTGATTTATCATAATTCCAGTAGCCATCTACTTTTCTAACTTTAAGTTTAAAGTCAGCACCTTCCCATAAATCAAATGGATTAAGTGGTTTTTCATCTTCGAACTGTGGTTGCATTGCATCCTTTACTTTCTCAAAGATTTTCTTGCCGTATCTATACAGCATTACTTTACCTTCGTATTCTGGATGCTTAGGATCAGAAACAACTAGAACATTAGAGACATAGTGTAACCTACGTTTCTGTTTCCTAGCTTGATCCTTTTGAACCTCATCACCTGTATTCCAGAGTTTAGTGTTATATTCACTAACTGGACAAGGCTTGTTCAAAGTTGTTAAAGACTTGTCAATAAACCACCCGCCTGGACCTTGAAACCCATGATCCCAATATTGGACCCATGGAAGTTCTTCTCCATTAGCAGCTGGTAAAAAACGAAGCACTGCATAACCATTGCCAGATTTATCTAGTTCTGGTTTCCAGTATCTATCGTCTGAAAAGCTTTTAGATGCTTCAGAGTCTTTCTCTAAAGCCGTTTGTAGTTTGTCGAACCCGCTTCGACTGCGTTTTAATTCATTGAATGACATTGTATTTTCCTCTTATTATTGTATTCTATTTTATAAAACTATTGTATTTTAGTGGAGCCCATAGAGCTTCGCCCATTGGATTTTTATTTCCACTATAGTATATAGTATACTCGCATTCTTCAAATCGGTCAAGGACTTTTTTGATTTGTGCTTCTTGAGTACCTATTAAACTGTTGGGATTATTAGACCCAACCCTTAATCTAGCTGTCTCTTTTACATTGTCATATGCATTAGTTCCAGCATAGATATTCTGATAAGTATCAGGTTTAAAGTTCCATATTGAATCGAACCCTATCAACCCTACCTCATCAAAACCCATTATAGATGCTTGTGTCATAGCTTGAGCTCCTGTAAAAAAGTTTACAGAAAAGCCAGGATCATCATCTGTGCCTCGCATGTTTATTATATTCCAATTGATATCAACACCCAAAACATGAACTTGCATGTCCTCTGCGGGATCTTCTGATAACCCGAATATCTGTATATGATCGTGTTTGTCTAAATCAGATTCTTCTATCCGGTAATTTTGATCTTTAAATGGTTGTAATAATGTATCCATATAAGTTTTTGGAATAGGATCCCAATCTGGAAAGATACATTGATTATCGTTCGGATAACCCGACGCACATATCTCTTTGATGATAGTCGCATCACCACCAATCAAATAATCAGGTGAGAAATCTCTATACAGAGCATTACAACCAAATGTTACTCCATCTAATTTCTCTAATGCTATTTGTTTTCTAGAAGGACCATTCCCTATGATGTATGCTATAGCCATATGCCTTGTAATACTGTTTGTAATTTCTTGTTTTCTAATTCTAAGAATGGAGCTAAACTATCTAATCTCTTTCTTGTTTTCGGCCAGATAAATTTCTCATTCATCATAGTATCATAATCATTAAAGATACCAAATATTCTATCTGCAGCTACTAATGTTTCAGCTGCTATTCTACCACCTAGATATTCTCTTAGTATATTAGAATGTTGTCCGTCTTTAATACCTATACAGAAATCTATATGTTTGTATTTGTCAAACAAGTATCTCATTTCTTCTGTAATAAGATATGTAAGTTTCTGTTTTCTTTTCTTAAACTCTATATAATTCTTTTCACATTCTTGTTCTAATAACTCACGAACATAGTATTTCTTTTTTGAGAAGTTAGCAACTAGAAAATCCTTTAATTCATCATTATATTTTCGAGCTAACTTAGCAAAATGATATCTGTCTTTTCTTTTCATAAAAGATTCTAACTTTGCTGACACTTTACCATTGTATTTGAAGTAATCATAACTGTCACTATAGAAATGATTGTTGATTGCTAAGTATAAACAGTAAGCGTCGTATCCTTCTCTACTTGTCATGTTTAATACCATTTATATCTTTGTGAAGGAAGTTGATCAGCTTCCCATCTAATTTGTTCTTTACGAATTGCTACTTTCTTTTTTCTTTGTCGTTTCTGTGCTGGCTTTTCGTAGTATTGTCTGTCTTTAACTTCTTGTAATGTTCCTGCTCGTTCAACTTTCTTTTTAAATCTTCTTAACATTTGATCAAAAGTCAAAGGTCTAGGTTTTCTTTTCTTTTTATCAAAGTGTTTTCTTTGGTGATAAGGTTTTTGTTTTTGTGGTCTCATATTGGTAACTTCGCGTGTGATTCATTTAGAAATCTTAAACCCACAGCTTCGGCTTTTATCTTTTCTTTCAATGGTGGTGTAATTAATCCTTTAACTGAATCAGGTTCTAAATGATTCTCTTGACAGAAATATACTATGGCATCTATATAACTTAATTTCTTTTCTATTACTAGTTCTTCAACTGCTGTAGTAAATTTCTTTTTAGTTAATATCATATACCATATTCCTCTCTGTATTGAGCTCGTAATTCTTTTAATGGTTCTATCCATTTTTTAGGTTCATCAACAAACATTTGTGATTGGCCTGTTTCTTCAACTGCAATAATAGTTACTATTCTATTAATTGGAACTCCATACATTTCTTCAAACATTTTTGCATATGCTGTTTCTTGCATATAGTATCCTTTGATCTTACTAGGTGTTTTTCTTTTTGTTGATGTTTTAAAATCAATAACTGAAACCTTCCCTGCAAACTCTGCTATCAAGTCAACTCTACCTGCCATTTCAAGATCATTACTATACATAGAACCTTCTAACATATAGATATCTCCTATGCGTGATGTTAATTCTTTTGTCTGATTAAACATCATTAAATCTAAAGGAGTAAGTGAGTTTATTCTTTCTTCTGTAAGTTTGTTGTTTAAAAAATCTTCTTGAAGATAATGATATCTTGAGCCACGAGCCATTGCCTTACCTGAAATAGCATTTGCCTTTTCTTCACCAACAGCTGCTTTCCATTTAGCCAACCAAACTCTATTCATTAAACCTGTGACTGTTGTAACTGATGGATAATTCTTTCCCTCTGGAGTTGTATAATATCTGTTCCCGTCTATTTGTTTTACGGGTAAGGTAACAGATGGATACCCTTCTAAATGATTAAACATCTTTGATCCCATGTTTCTTAGCTACTTTATCTGTGGCTACTTGTTTTGATGTCCTACGATTGAATTGCTTATCTACAGCACTGCCTGGATGGCCTTCTCCAACCTTTTGTAAAACTTCTTTAAATCCACCTAACTTTCCAGTACTTACACGAGCACCACTTACTATATTGGGTGCTTGAATGACTTGTTTTAAATTGTGAATCTCTTTGTATTCTTGCATTTCACCAAAAGACATAAACACTTCATGTTGTTCACCTGTATCTTTATCTTCTAATGTATAAGTTGGCATTAATCTTCCCATTCACCTGGTTGAATATCCATGTATTCAATAGTACCATCTTCTTTAATTCTAGTCCACTTCTCACCTTCCTTAGCTAAATAGAAAGTTCCGGCCGGAACTTTTGGTGGCTTAAAACTTTTTTCAGGTTTTTTAGAAGCTTTAGGTTTAGAATCTAAAACATCAGGCCAATCTTCAATCTGTTTTGCAATTTTATCACTTGCTTCCTTTTCAGACTTACTAAAGTCCTTTTCTAATTCAAGAAGTAGTTGTCGTTCTTTGGCCAATTCTTCTGTAGCCGTATTCTTGTCTTGAGTTAATTCTAAAATTCTTTTCTGAGCATTAGCTAATTGACCTTGTAAGTCTTTTAAATTCTTTTGTAGTATTACAATTTCAGCTACATTCTTTGTTAAGTGCCTAGGCATTTTGTTCCCTCTTATCTAAAAATAATTGTAGCACACTTAATTCATCTTGTTTAAAATCTGTCATTTCTTTTGGCCCCCATATGGTTCCAAATCTGACACATTTGCTAGCAGTGTTACAATACAAAATCCAATCTTCATCAGTCATTTGTGATTTGTGTGTTTTATTATCTGTTACTTTATAAATCTCTTGTCCAAGTTTTGTAAAAAACACTTCTATTTCACTTGGATCATAAAGACCTCTTTTTTTACCTCGATAAAGTTCTTCATTTGTCTTCATCATTCTTTTCCTTTTTTTTAAGTTCTTTTGGTATTATATCATTAATCTTTGCAATCTTTTTTTCACTTCTTATATGCTTCATAAAATTGGCATAGTCTGTATCGTTCATAAACTTACCTTCTCTTAAATATTGAAGCATAAAAACAGAACCCTCTTTCTCTCCCTTTTTCCAAGAGACATAAGTGGCTATTACTATTAATGTGATATATGCAAGTCCAGTTAAGACTTTATATGTTGTTAGTTCCATTGTGTATCATTATATAATAAGTGTACTAGCGGTTTCAACTAGTTCTTGTAATTTTTTGTAATCTGTCAATTTGTGATTGAATAATGGCTCTCCGATTGGGCCAGTAAATATATTCTTTTTCTTCGTTCTTCATTAGATTTTGTAATAAAGGTAGAATGAGTTTTTCACAATCTATCAATCTATCTTTGAAGTCTAATTCTTTCTTTGTGTCTATTGCTACTAGATTGTCTTTGTGATCGTCAAGTTCACCTAGTGCATTACTAATTAATTTCTGTAGTAAGTCAACCTTACCATCTAAATCTTCTATTTGAGCTGAGTTAGCTTGACCTGCAGATGATGCAGCAACTGCTTTTAGTTGATCAGCGACTTCTTTACCAATACTAGCATCTTCGCCAGTCTTAGTTTTTAGTTCGTCTTGATCTACCGCCGTAAATCCGAAATCGTTAATCTCAGCCATGTTGTGTCCTCTTAACTATTGTTATACCTCGTCTTACAAGTTCTTTTCTAATCTTCACTTTAACTTTAGGTTTAGTATTGGGTTTGTTTAATTCTTCAAATAATTCTGTTTGAGAAATGCCTTTAATATAATAGTGTTCAGGTTCCCAACTATTTGTTGATCGGCCTGTATCAGGATTTTTAATCCATCGTCTTCCACTGGGTCTTAATTTTGTTGGCATTGTACATATTGTCTATTAAAAGATCAAGGGGTGTTAGTTCGCCGAGAAATCGGCACAATCTTAATACTTCACTCCCCTCTCACTTATAAGCTTATTCGTCAGAGTCAGTATCTACAGCTGGTTCTTCTTCAACTTGTGGAGTGGCTACTGCACCAGGTGCTGGAGCATCTCCTTGTTGTTCTTGAATCTCAGCTAAGAAAGTCTCTCTTAAACGACCAACTCCGGCAAGTTCTTCACCTCTAAATGCACCTCTTTGTGAGCATACATCTATAATTGAAACTGCGCCAGCCAAGTCTTGAGCTGTTACTATTTTTACTTCCATTATATATTCCTCATAATGTTGTTAAACTAATAAAATAAATAGAACAATTTCTATTCATCACTATATAGTTTCTCATGCTTTCGCGGATTTGTCAAGGTTTTATTTTGACGATGCCACGCAAGTCTTCTTCTTCGTATTAGTCTTGCATTAGAACTTCTTCTCATGCAGGAAACCTAGATACTGTTGTTGCTGTTTCTGGGACATCTTCATCAGTCTGTTTTGTAAGTGGAGATAACTCCTCTATTGATATATCTACTGTATATCCAGAATGAACTCCTGTTCCTTTCCATGTAGAAGTTCCAGAATCCCAAAAAAAATCTATCTGTGTATTTAACATAGGATCATGTATTTTAGCAAATCCATAAGTTGGATCATATTGCCTTATCTCTGCAATGTTTTTAACATTGTCAGTAGTGTAATAGTAAACCGTTCTTTCGGCTTCTGTTAATCCTAGTTTGTTATTTACATTAGACATATAAGTATTTATTCAGTTAAAGTGTTTGATTTGGGTAACCAATCAGGAAAAGTTTCAAGCATTAATGCTCTACTAAATCCTGGTATCTTCTTACTTACTACTGACATAAGAAGTTTAGCTTCTGATACATGAACTGATCTAAGAATGTTTAAATAAACCTCTTCTCTTTTAGATTGTTTCATATCAGGCCCACCTTTTACAAGATATTGAAATTGCCTGTATGCTCTAATCAATCTATCGTCAGCTAAATCAACTGCTGGCACATCAGAAAACTGCACACCTTCTGGTAATGGTCCGTCAGGGATTAACCAAACTATTGCAGGATGATATGCTCCTTTGACTATATGTTCTAAATCTTTTCTATGACTGTATTGAGATAGAAATTCTACTTTGTCCTTTTTGGCCTTTAGTTTAGATGCTTCCGAAAAGATTTCGGCGACGCTTGCATCATTAGGCATTTTTGGTAATGGCATAATTAAATCACCTTTAGTATTATCATATTATTATTAACTCGACCTGTAACTTTACTGGCCTTAGAATTTATTTCATTCATAATCTTATTTAGTACAATTTTACCCCCGCCTAAAACACGGTCTAAGAAATATGTTGTCTTAGCTCCTAGTTTCTTGACAGCTGATATATCTGTATCAAAATTCTTTATTGTAGTTCCCTTAACATCTAGTCCACCACGATCAATCGCCTGATAGTAGCACAGCTGATTTGTCTTTGCATTGAATAAGAACAGTATGTCTGCTCCAATGATTTTACTTGGTTCTATTGAACTTACTTTGTTCTCCAAATCTTCGTCTAAGAAATTAAGTTTTTTGACTTTATCTATTGCTGATATTTGTTTGGCCTTTCTTGGTTTTCTTACAGGCTTATGATTTTCAGCATAGCGTTCTGAATCAGTTTGTATTCTTATAAGGAAATTTATGAATGCCGTCTTTTCACTTTTATTCATAAAACCATAAGCTTCTTTTAATTGTTTAGATTTACCACTTACAGCCATTTTGACTTCATCTATTAATTCTTGATATTGTTCTGGTATCTTCTTAGCCATCATCGCAGATGCTTTATTTTCTGATAGATACTTATACATATCGAATGGTTCTATATCCCAAACATCAATAGCATAATCAACTTCTGCTAACAGTAATTGTACTTTGTTATTGATATTCTCTTGAACTGTTTTTCTTTTCTTCTTAATATCTGAATTCAATTCTTTCCCAAGATACATATTATAAACATTATGAGCTTTCTTATTCCACTTCCTTAATTCTGCATGTAGATATTTTTGATAATACTCGTTACCACTTTCACCTTCTTCTGCTTTCTTGGGTGTAGGAAATGTTAATCCTTTTTCTAAACCAGTTACTAAGTAAGCTAATTGAGGAGGCACACTCAACTTCTTAAATTTCTTAGCATTCACATAACCAAACTTATTAGCATACTTTGTCAATACTTCCATAGAAGTTCTTTTGTCCCACATATAATTATACCAATTGAAGTAGTCATGTATTGAATGATCTTCAAAATAATCTACATCAGGTTCTGGACCATAATGTATTTCATCTAAAGATTTTCGTTCAGCTCTAGTCTTTCGAACAGGTTTTCTTTTCGTTTTTGTTATTTTTCTTTTCGCCATATTAATTTATTTATAAATCTGTTTTTTCTACCATAACTTCTTATCTTATGTAATTCTTCTTGAAGTTGAATATCGTTCAAACAACCCTTAACATCATACAGTCCCATATCAAAACCTTCGCCTTGTAACATCAGTCCAAATCTTAATGGAGCGATCTCCCAAAGGCCTTCTTTACCACCAGAAGATGTTTCTTTTCTACATATAACTGATGCACTCCAACCATTATCAAAATGATAATGTCTTTGAATTCCGTCAGGAAGCCATTCTGTTTCATCTGGTAAAATCATTTTCTTAAACATAATTTAGTCCTATGATAAATCCGTAAAGTAAAATTAATGTGGCCACTGCATTGAGTGATATAAGTGATTTATCTTTCCACATAATTCCTACTACCATCCAACCTATAGCTCCAATCAATGATACAATAATATCTATAAACATAAATTGTTGTGTTGTTCTGAGTGCCATCCCTGTTAATATAAAAACTGTGGCAATCCACTTTATATACCAATCTACTGGTTTATGTTTAAATTGATAATGTTCTGCTACTTCACCAGGTGGTAATATAGTTTTCTTGTCTTCTTTCATTTTCAAGTAATGTTATTATACATTAGTTTCATGGTATTGTCAAGCGAATTCATCTAAATTTGGGTTTGCCTTTATTCTTTCATTTGCGATAGTTACATATTTTTGTTCCATCTCACAACCAACAAACGGGTATCCCAATTCTTTACAAGCAACAAGTGTTGTTCCACTTCCTGTAAATGGGTCATACACCACTCCATCTTTTGGTGTTATCATTTTAATAATATATTTCATAACATCTATTGGTTTAACAGTTGGGTGGTCATTTTCAATTCTTCTATCGTGTGTTTTTTCCTTTACTGACGCCTTTACATTATAAAAAAATCTTGAAGCAGTTCCTTTGTCTGCATATGTGGTATTACCTAAGAATCTGCCACCGCCAAAAACACCACCTTTATATTGCCTACCTTGGTAATCTTCTGTTCCATAATTTCTTGACCAGTTGTTGCCTCGTTCACCATACTTTGCAAATTCATCTTCAATTTCATCACTACCATCATGTAAAATATTTCCTGGCCATCTGCCAGATGATAATCTACTCTCATCAATATTAATTACACCCACACCATGCTCTTTAACATTTTCTACAATACTTTTTTCTGAACATGGTTTTTGAGCAAGTAAAATGGGCTCATAACAAGGTTTTAACCCTGTTCCCCAACCTTTCCATTTTGGTAATTTGTTACCTACATTACTACTTTTGGGCATACCCATTGAATGTAACCACAAGAGTTGGTCCCTAACATTTAATCCTGAATCTTCAACAGCACAAACCAATCTATGAAATGTTCTGGCCGCTCCAAAGATAGCTAAATATCCACCTGGTTTTAGATTGTCAGAAATATTTTTCCAAGTGTTCTTATCAAACGAAACACAATTATCATACTTGTCCCAATCATCATAATTAATACCATATGGTGGGTCTGTAACTATAGCATCAACTTGGTAATCTAATTTAAGTTGTACGGAATCAGAGCAATGTATTTTATTTATATGCACTGGCAATCTCTTCTATTTTTTTCTGTTGTTTTGTTTTTAGTAAAATGTGTCGGTCATATGCTTCTTTAAACATATCTGCCATTTTGAGAATTGTTTCTGATTTTGTAAGTCTTCTAGATTCATCATTAAAAGTATAGACTTCCTTAAACTTTGATTCTTTCAACATTAATTGACCGGGTCCATAATTAAAATTTGTGTAATCAAAATAATCATAAACATTGAATAAATGATATTCTGGTCCTTTTGCATCAATGCTTAAAATATAATATGAGTCTATTTTGCCAGACTCAAAATACTTGAATAATCTATGCATAGAACAAATATTAGGGTTTCCTTTTTTATCAAAACCAAACTTGATATTGATATAGTTTCCTTTATATTTAATATCTTCAATAGACCTGGTTTCTTCGGGTGTAGTAAAATTAGGATCAGCGGCTATTAATTTCTCTACTAACTTGGCTTCAAAAGGGCCATGAAATGAGTGCCCAACTTCTTTTATGCTGGGATTGAAATTAATTTCCATAAGAATACCAGGAATCAATTCTTTAACCAACTTCATAATATATTTTTTATCTTCACTCGAAATCATAATTTTAATCTTATAAATATAAGAGAGAGGAATCAGTACAGATAGGGAATTTCACTTGTTCAGTATATATCATTACAAAACCCAATTTTCCAAATACCACTCGGGACTCCTCTCAAAACTTTTAGCTACCCATTATTATCTTCTAAAATAATAAACTTAAATTGTGGTGAAGAAGGAAATTTCTTTTCTCTCGCTTCTTTCAACCATGAAACATATTCAGCATCATCTTCTTTATAGATGCCTTCTTCTTTATCCCAATGAACTCCAGCTCCAAACCATCCAAGCTTGTCAGCTTCAGCATGAGTTATGTGTCCATGTCCTTTGACTTCTTTCAAATTCTCAACTGAGATTTTATATCGTGTGCCATAAGCATCTTCAACATAAATTGTCTTTGTCAATGGTCCTGATCCATAATTGCTTTCGCCGTAATTCACTTTACCAACTTTTTCCACAATTGGTTCAAATGGTGTTGTGAAATAACCATGATCGAGTTTAGGCTTTTCACTACATTCTTTCAGATTTTGTTTTATTTCGTGTGCTATGTAATCTGTATATATTGCCATTACTTTTCTCCTGTTAATTTGTTATATTCTTGTTTTAGAAACTTTTCATTTTTCTTGTAATACGCATCTGCGTTTGGATATTCTTCTTCTCCATACAGAGATCGCTCTAAGCAATTCTCGTAAAACATTTTAGTAATAAAGTTTAAAAAATTTGTGTCTTTCATTAAAACAATCCTCCTGCATTTACTTCAACTTCTTTAAAAGTCCTTCCTGATTTAGAAAACGCTGTTAGCGGTTTCTTGAATTCGTAATACTCACCTGTTCCTGCAATGATGTAAGCTTTCAAAGCTCCTGCCTCATTGAGTATGTAAGTATGTGCTGGGACTGTAAAGTGATCTACCTTATCCCATTTAGTTGTTTCTTTAAGACCTATCATTAATAACCACCTGTTGTATGTTCATATGCTTCTGGACAATCAACTTCTCCACAAGGACAAATCCTTTTTAATATTTTAAAGATGTCACCTTTGTGAAAGTTGTTTCCTTTGTTATCCCATCTTTCTGGAATTCTACCAGTCTTTTCTACAAACTTGTGCACTGCTTCTATATCTTCTGGAACAACCATGTAGTAGGGGCTGAAATCTATGTGAACATCTTTACCTGTTTTTTCATCTTCAAAGAAGTGAAATCTTTTAATGTTATCTCCGAGATTTTCATCCCAGTAATGATATTTGCCTAGTGTTAATTCTGCGTTCATGCTGTTCCCTTTTTCATTTCGTAATGTGGCATTCCTGTTGAACCTGGAAGGTATTTTGGACCTGTCCAAGATATTTCGTAATTGTCGTTGAAGATATTACCTCTTGCTTTGTTAAGAGCTGGAGCGTTGTAACCTGCTCCTTTGAGAATATCTCCTTCTTTGAATTTTGTGTTCTTGAGATTGATGAAACCCCAAACAGATTTTTCACTTATCACTTTGAGATATTTGGTGCCTGGAAGATATCCAAGTCCGTTTTTGAATTTTTCAGTAAATTCTATTTTCACTTCTGTCCATTCTTTTTTTCCACCTGCCGTTGTGAATCTTTCGTAATCTTCTATGATCCTGTGTTCAAGCTCACCTAGAGCATTTAAGAATTCTGCGTCATATGGAAGTTCGTTTAGTTTAATGACATTCATTATGATACCTCCAACATTGTTAAGGGGCAATCCCAAAGAACTGCTTCACCTTGGTTATTTTTACATTTGACGATAGCGTTTTTGATTTTCATTTTAGTAATGATGCCTTCCATCTTTTTATTTCTTCTACCTGTGAAAGTAACTGTATCTCCTACAGCAAGAACAGCTTTTTTCTTCGCTGCCTCTATAGACCTGACGATTGAAGCTTGTGCTTTGATCGCATCGATAACTGCGTTGATTTCTTCGTTAGTTGTAATCTTTGCTATTTCTGTGAAAATGTTCATTTGTTACCTCTATTTCTCATTCTATATATACATTATAACAAAAGCGTACCTGCGGTTTCAACTTTATTTTGACTTGCAATTTGTTTATCATGTGTCTATTATACGAAAAACGTACCTGCGGTTTCAAGTATAAAAAAACTCCGGCCGAAACCGGAGTTCTCCGAACTGTTCTTTATAGAAGAGCATGTTTTTTGGGCCCACTCTTTAGTAATGAACTAAGTCCTAATATAATTATATAGTGTTATTAGGAAGTGTACTAAATACTAATATGAACGATTTTAACTCTTTCTGCACTAGAATGTGGTTAGACAATGAAGATGAAAATCTTAGTCTACCAGGAAATAGATTAACTAGAGATGAATATGTAGAACGCTGGCATGACTGGTTAGTAGATAAGTGGCAGAATCATTATTCAGACTCTTGTGGTGGTACTCCAGTAGGATGGATATCAGAAAAGGAATGGCAAGAAATCGACCTCCCTGACACCTAAAAAAATACCAAAAAAAAATTTTTGGATTACCAAAAAAAATTTTTGGATATACTCTTATCAATATCCGGCTTACCCATAACCCATACCCCGTCCCAGAAATTTCTGAGTTTACACCTACCCCCCCCCCCCCCCCCCCCCCCCCCCCCCCCCCCCCCCCC